>Ga0075163_10002111_pt1 | contig 26844 bp, 28 predicted proteins | sample JI1023141ADNA_FD_71478 | JGI IMG/M metagenome (GOLD analysis project Ga0075163, IMG submission 71478) | Wastewater effluent complex algal communities from Wisconsin, to seasonally profile nutrient transformation and Carbon sequestration -... | ecosystem: Engineered > WWTP > Effluent > Algae...
CAGCACCGTCGGGGCATCACGTCGCTCGACGAGTTCCGGACGAGCGGCCAACAGCGTGAGAGCGTCCGCATCGACGACCACGGGGAGGTCCGAATCCAACGCGAACATCAACGCCGCCAGCGCGGATTCGCCAGTACCCAAACCGGGTCCGACAACCCAGGCCTGCACACGTCCCACATCAGCGGGGTCCGCTACGGCCACCACTTCCGGCCAGTGCGAAACAACCTCCGCGGCAACAGCTCCCACATAACGCTTCATCCCGGATGTGGCCGCGACGGCAGCCCCGGTGGACAAGATCGCAGCGCCCGGGTAGCCCGCGGAGCCGGCGAGAATTCCGGTGACCCCCTGGGTGTATTTGTCGTCGTGGCGCCCGGGCACCGGCCAGAGCGCGCGGACATCGGCCGCGTCCAAAGCCGCCACATCGGAGTTCGGAAGGTCCAGACCGATGTCGACCAGCTCGACACGACCGCAGTCGGCCCACGCATGCACGGGCTTGAGACCACCGAAGGTCACCGTCAGCGCGGGCCGCACCGCAGGACCGCTGATCGCGCCCGTGTGCACGTCGACACCGCTGGGGGTATCCACTGCGACAACGGGTATGCGGGCGGCGGAAACCGTCGCGAATATCTCGCCCGCAGGCTTCCGCAGGGGGCCTCTACCCGAAATTCCGACGACCCCATCGACAACCAAATCTGTTGCCGAAGAAACCGTTTGCACAACAGACCCCCCCGCCCCGCGAAATGCTGCGAGCGCCGCGGCGTGCGTCTGCTTCGGGTTGAGCAGGATCGCGGAAATCGCGACTCCCCGGCGCCGCAGAAATGTCGTCGCCCACAGGGCGTCCCCGCCGTTGTCGCCTGAGCCGACAACGGCACACACGCTACGGCCAGACACGCCTCCGGTGCGACGACGCAGCTCAGCCGCGATCGCGACGGCCAGGCCGTACGCCGCCCGCCGCATCAATGCCCCTTCCGGCATGGTGGCCAGCAGGGGCGCTTCGGCCGCACGGATCATGTCAGCGGTGTAGTACTCCCGCATCTGTGCTATTCCACGGTGACGGATTTGGCAAGGTTGCGAGGCTTGTCGACGTCGTAACCACGGGCCTGCGCCACCGCGGCCGCGAACGCCTGCAGTGGAATGGTTGACAGCAGCGGCTGGAAGAGCGTTGATGTCGCCGGCAATTCGATGATGTAGTCGGCGTAGGGCCGCACCTCGTCGTCACCCTCTTCTGCGATCACGATGGTGCGAGCTCCGCGCGCCTGGATCTCCCTGATATTGCTCAGCAGCTTCGAGTGCAAGATCGCGGCGTTCTTCGGCGAGGGCATGATGACGATCACCGGCAGGCCCTCGTCGATCAGCGCGATGGGACCGTGCTTGAGCTCCCCAGCCGCGAATCCTTCGGCGTGAATGTAGGCGAGTTCCTTGAGCTTGAGGGCACCCTCCAGCGCTACCGGGAATCCGACATGACGTCCGAGGAACAAAACGGTGGGCGCCTGGGCGAACTGATGACCAAGTGCCACAACAGAATCGAGCTGATCGATCACGTAGCTCACCAACTTGGGCATGGCTTCGAGTTCGCGATATTCACGCTCGACCTCGTCGGGAAACTTGGTTCCCCGAGCCTGCGCGAGCGCAAGGCCAACCAGATAGTTGGCGACGATCTGAGCCATGAACGTCTTGGTCGCGGCCACGCCGATCTCCGGTCCGGCCCGCGTATACAGCACGGCATCGGCCTCGCGCGGGATCTGGCTGCCATTGGTGTTGCAGATCGCCAGAACCTTCGCCTTCTGCGTTTTCGCGTGGCGAACAGCCTCAAGCGTGTCGGCAGTCTCGCCGGATTGCGAGATCGCTATCACCAGCGTGCTGCGATCCAAAACAGGGTCGCGGTAACGGAATTCGCTGGCCAGCTCGCACTCGACCGGAATCCGGGTCCAGTGCTCGATTGCGTACTTGGCCAGCATCCCGGAGTGGTATGCGGTGCCACACGCAACGATGAACACCTTGTCGATCTCACGCAATTCCTGATCGGAGAGGCGCTGTTCGTCAAGCACGATGCGGCCATCGCTGAAGTGCCCCAACAAGGTATCGGCGACCGCCGACGGTTGCTCGGCGATCTCCTTGAGCATGAAGTATTCGTAGCCGCCCTTCTCGGCAGCTGAGAGATCCCAGTCGATGTGGAACTCGCGTGCGTTCGCAGAACCGTCGTTGCCGTGGAAGTCGGTGACCCGGTACCCATCGGCGGTGATGACCACGGCCTGATCCTGGCCGAGCTCCACGGCTTCCCGGGTGTATGCGATGAAGGCGGCGACGTCGGAGGCGACGAACGTCTCGCCCTCCCCCACACCGACGACCAACGGTGTCGACCGACGGGCCGCGACGATGGTGCCCGGGTCGTCGGCATGGGCGAACACCAATGTGAAGTGGCCTTCGAGTCGGCGCAGTACCGATAAGACCGAGGCGACGAAATCGCCCGCAGTCTCGCCCTCGTGGTACGCCTGCGCGACCAGGTGCACAGCGGTTTCGGTGTCGGTGTCGCTGGCGAACTCGACGCCTGCGGCTTCGAGCTCCGCCCGCAACGGCTGGAAGTTCTCGATGATGCCGTTGTGCACGACGGCGAATTTGCCTGAGGCGTCGCGATGCGGATGAGCGTTGCGATCCGTGGGCCGCCCGTGGGTCGCCCACCGCGTGTGGCCCAGACCGGCCGAGCCCTTCAACGAATCCACATCGGTCTCGGCAAGTGCGGCTTCGAGGTTGGCGAGGCCGCCCGCACGGCGGCGAACCGTCATACCCCCGTGCCCATCGAGTAGCGCGATGCCCGAGGAGTCGTAGCCCCGGTACTCCATCCGGCGCAACGCTTCGACCACGACCTCACACGCGGGACGATGACCGACATAGGCGACGATTCCGCACATAGTCAACCAGGGTAGTGCAGCACTTCCGGCCTGGCGGTCGGCTACGGTCATGGGGTGGCCCGGTCTTCCAAGCTTTTTTCGGCGCTGACTCGTCGCGGTCCACACCGCTGTCTGCGTGGCGACCTGGCCTTCGCCGGGTTGCCCGGCGTTGTCTATACCCCCGAGGCAGGCTTCAATCTTCCGGGTGTGGCGTTCGGCCACGACTGGCTCACGGACGCCAGCCACTACGAGGGCACGCTGGAACATCTGGCGTCGTGGGGAATTGTGGCGGCAGCGCCCAACACCGAACGCGGATTGGCCCCGTCGGTGCTGAACTTCGCCGTCGACCTGGGCGCAACCCTGGACATCATCGCCGGGGTGCGCCTGGGGACGGGCAAGATCAGTGTGAGCCCAGCCAAGCTTGGCGTGGTCGGCGACGGATTCGGCGGGTCGGCAGCGGTATTCGCCGCGGCCGGGCTTGCCGGCACCGGGTCTGCCGGCACGGGGTCTGCCGGCACCGACAAGCGCGCCGGGCGTCAGGCCCCGCTCAAAGCCGCAGCTGCATTGTTCCCCGCGGTGACCAGGCCCGCGGCGTTCCATCCCGCCCTGACTTTGAAGGTGTCCGGATTAGTGGTCGGTGCCCCCGACGATCAGCAATCGCTGCGGACCGACGCGATGGATCTGGCTCGCTCGTGGAACGGCTCCGTTCTCCGTATTGTCAGCAAAGCAAATTCGTCGGGTCTGGCCGAAAAGCGGTTCGTGTCGCGGGCGTTTGGGATGCCAGGTTCGAATCGGCGGACTCAGAAGACGGTCCGCGCGCTGCTCACCGGGTTTCTGCTGTTTCATCTGACGGGCGACAAGGCATATCGAGAGTTCGCCGACCCGGACATCGTGTTTCCCAAAACCGATCCACCGGACCTCGCAGCACCGCCGCTCACCACTGAGGACCAGATTGTTGCGCTGCTGAAGTAGCCAGCGGGTCATCGTGTCTGCGCACCGGTGGGATTGCCGCGCGCTGCTGGTCGGCCGGTCGCAACACCCGGCGTATCAGTTGCAGGCTCGCATGCTCGTCGACGTTGCGGTCGTTCATTCGCCAACCTGCGGCAGTTCATCGGCTGCGATCTCGCACGGCGTCGCGACATCCTCCAATTCCCCGCTTGAGTCGGCCGCGAGCTCGCGGGCCGGTGGCAGGACGTGTTCTTCTGCCGGGAGCGGTGAATTCACCTGCGGGGCAGAGCTTTCACTACCGGTACCCGAATCGCCGGCATCGACACGGCCGGTGCCACCGTCATCTTCGTCATTCGCCTCACTGTCTGCCACGGTGTCGTCTGCATCTGAGTCTGGATCTTCTGCCTCGGCGTCTTCTCCGTCGTGTTCTGGTTTCTTCAATTGATCATCAGATTCGTCAGCCGAATCATCGCCGGGTCGATCCCCGCCATCTGCCCCGGGATCAAACGGATCTGTCTCGCTGAGACCGTCAAACGACCTGGGCAGCGGATCTGATAGTCCGGACGTGAATCCGTCGAGGTTTGGCAGCGCCGCCGATCCACTCGGCAACCCGCCCGCCGGCGCTGCCGCAATTGGCGCCTCCATAGTCTGAGGGGGTGTGGCAGCCGGACTGGCCGGCAACGGCTCTGGTGCCGCCACCGCGGCAAAGCCCTTCTCCGGCAGCGGCGGAATCGCTGGTTCACGCTCCGATATCGGCGTCCACGACTGCTGGGCTACCGCGCCCACCGGCGGCGAATCCACCGCTACCTCGCGTCCTGCCGGGGATGGCAGGAGGTGACTTGGAATAGCGAAATCAATTGCGGCCGAACGGCTCAATTGCCTCAGAGCTTCGCTGTACGCACCAACCGCGGACGCCCGGGCCGACCTCATGGCGTCGACCCAGTCGATACGGATATCGGAGTCGACATACGGCACCACGGCCTTCTCAACGATCTCGACGGCCGCAGACCGATCCTGAACACCACTCATAACCGTTCGCGCCGCCGTGAGCCAGGCAGATCTTTCGCCTGCACGTCGCTCGTCGATGGCGATCGCCGCGGCAACTTTCGTATCAACGATGTGCCACAGGGTGTCGCGAAGGGAGATACACCCACCGACTGCAGATCTCACGAGCTCCACCAACCCGCCCACTGTACGGCGATGACGCGCCACGAAGTCAGCGGCGCCAGAACCGGCTGCACCCTCCCAGGCCGCGTTAAGCCCCTCGGCCGCAGCATCTTCCAGCCGCATCGCGTCTTCGGCGATCATCAACGCGGCTTGCAAACGGTCGCAGTCCGCACCAAGGACGGCGAGGTCCAGTTCTTCGTCGCATGCGAACCACTCGATGATCTGGGCACCGTGCGACGTGAGGTCCGGATGCCGATAGCCGACCATGGCACACGCCGACACAAGGGTCTGCGTATTTTCGACAGCACCATGAGCATCTGCCGCCCGGGCAGCGACGTCGAATGTCACGCGATCAATTCCGCCGACCCCTGATCCGCCTGGACCTGGCGATCGGACTCGGCATGCAATACAGCCGCGATCTCTGCGCTGGATCGGGACCACTGCTCCACACCGATCGCGAGCCGGACGAGCGCGGCATGGAGTTCATCTCCCTCGGCACGATAAGCCCGGCCGGCCGTCGAGCCGGTGAATCGAAGTTCGCTCAAGTAGGAGCGAACCGCACCCTCAAGGAGATGAGCGGCAGATGTGTAGCGCCGCGCAACGGAGCGGACACCATCGCTGTCCATATGCATGAATCCCATACCCCATTAAGACGCCCAAGCGCCTCAACCGGTTCCCTGCCCTTCATCAGCTCTGCCCTTCATCAGCCCTGCGCGCTGACCAACTCTGCAACTCCGGTCGCCAGACGCCGCGCCGTTTCCTCATCGGCCGCCTCAACCATCACGCGCACCATCTGCTCGGTCCCTGACGGCCGCAACAGTATTCGCCCGGTGTCACCGAGTTCGGCCTCAGCCTTGGCCACCGCCTCGCGGACAGCAGGCGCTTCGGCGACCGTCGTCTTGTCATTGACTCTGACATTGATCAACACCTGCGGGAGCGCTCGCATTGCGGAAACCAACTCGGCCAACGTCTTTCGCGTCTGAGCCATTCGCGACATCAGCTTGAGACCCGTCACGATGCCATCACCGGTGGTGCCCAGCGACGGCATCACGATGTGACCGGACTGCTCTCCGCCCAATGTGAACTTCCCGGCACGCAACTCCTCGAGCACATACCGATCGCCCACCCCGGTGGTACGCACGGTGATGCCAGCCTCTCGCATGGCCAGGTGCAATCCCAGATTGCTCATGACCGTCGCAACCAACGTGTTCGCGGCGAGCTCACCCGCTTCATGCATCCCCAACGCGAGAACGACCATGATCTCGTCACCATCGACCGCCCGGCCAGTGGCATCGACGGCCAGGCACCGGTCAGCATCGCCGTCGTGGGCCAGACCGAGATCAGCCTCCTCAGCGAGGACTATTTCCTGCAACTTCTCGAGGTGAGTCGACCCGCAGCGATCGTTGATGTTCAGACCATTGGGCTTTGCGTTGATCGCGATCACACGAGCACCGGCCGCCGCATACGCCCGCGGCGCTGCGGCAGAAGCCGCGCCGTTGGCGCAGTCGACCACGACCGTAAGGTCGTTCAGCGGGGCAGAGACCGCGCCTCTGACATGATCCAGATACCTGTTGATCGCGTCGCCGCCATCTATGACGCGGCCGATCGCCGCGCCGACCGGTCGAAGGCCCGGCCCCGCGGCAACCATCTCTTCAATTTCATCCTCGGTGGCATCGTCGAGCTTGTGCCCACCGGGACCGAAGATCTTGATGCCGTTATCAGGCATCGGATTATGGGAAGCGGAAATCATCACGCCGAAATCGGCGCCATAGGCGCCTGTCAAGTAAGCCACCGCCGGGGTGGGCAAAACACCCACGTGGAGAGCATCGACACCCTCGCTGGTAACTCCAGCGATAACCGCCGCTTCCAGCATCTCGCCACTGGCACGCGGATCGCGGCCGATGACCGCGATCCGCCGTCCAGGAATATTGAGCTTGGCCAACCGGCGAACCGCCGCGGACCCAAGAGCCATCGCCAATTCGGCGCTGAGCTCTTGGTTCGCGACGCCACGAACACCGTCGGTTCCGAAAAGTCGTCCCATGGGGACAACTTATCGCGCGACGGAAGTTCGGATCAGCGCTTGCTGTACTGAGGTGCCTTGCGCGCTTTCTTAAGACCGTACTTCTTGCGCTCGATCGCACGCGGGTCGCGGGTGAGGAAGCCGGCCTTCTTCAATGCCGGGCGGTCCTCGGGCTGAACGAGGATCAGCGCACGCGCGATGGCGAGACGCAACGCGCCGGCCTGCCCGGACGGACCTCCCCCATCGAGATGGGCGAAGATGTCGAAGCTCTCGACGCGGTCAACGGTGACCAGCGGCGCCTTGATCAGCTGCTGGTGAACCTTGTTGGGGAAATACGCTTCGAGCGTGCGACCGTCGAGGTTGAACTGTCCGGTGCCCGGAACCAGTCGTACCCGCACCACGGCTTCCTTGCGGCGGCCGACCGTCTGGATCGGGCGGTCGATCAGAACCTGCTCGCGAGGCGCGGCCTCTTCTTCGTATTCGACAGCTACTTCAGTTGTCTCAGTCACTGCGCCACCTGCTTGATGTCGTAAGGAACGGGCTGCTGAGCGGTGTGCGGATGCTCCGGACCGGCATACACCTTGAGCTTCTTCTGAATCTGGCGACTGAGTTTGTTGTGGGGCAGCATCCCCACGATGGCCTTCTCTACGACGCGGTCGGGATGCTTCTGCATCAGCTCGCCAATAGTGCGGGACCGCAGACCGCCGGGGTATCCCGAGTGGTGGTAGGCCATCTTATTGGTGAGCTTGTCGCCGCTGATGGCGACCTTGTCGGCATTGATGACGATGACGAAATCGCCACCGTCGACATTCGGCGCAAACGTCGGCTTGTGCTTGCCGCGCAGCAGATTGGCTGCAGCGACAGCGAGCCGGCCAAGCACCACGTCGGTGGCGTCGATGACGTGCCACGAACGTGTGGTGTCACCCGCCTTCGGCGCATATGTAGGCACAGCGCTACCTTCTCTTCTCTCGGGTTTTCCCGGGTGTGACCCGGGTGTCGGTCGGGCAACTGCGGTGGGGCTCAGGTCTGAAGACCAACATCTCGGCGACCAACACTGACCCGAGAAGCCGGCTACCCCGCAGAATGCACCGCGAAGTACCGCACGCCAACGGGGAAGCTTACCCGCGACCGTCGATGCAGGTCAAAACAGCGTGATCACTGAAGACCGCCCGGGCCTACGGCAGCAGTGCAGCCCGATGCATTCGTGTGGCTCCGGGGGCTCTCCTCCCCCGGAGCCACACGAATGCTTGTCAGACGAATGGCAGTGTTGTCAGCCTTGAACGAGATCGCAATTCATCTCGATGCGGTGAAGCCGCCATCACCTCCAGGATCCGGCGGCGCGCCTATCTGCGTCCGCAACGTCCGCGACTCCCTGCCGGACCGCCCGACCCAGGTTGACCAAGATCTCGTGCAGCGCCGTTGCAGCGTTCTGCCAGCGAGCCTGCTCCATCCGGTAGGCACCGGCGGCCTCACGACTCCACGTCTCTTGCAGGGGTGCGACCTGCCTTCTGAGTTCATCGAGATGCCCGCTCAATTGCAATGCAGTCGACTCAATGTCGCACAGCACCGTGGCATCGATCTCGCCGAAGTTGTAGGACAGCACTGGATCCATCTGCTTGCCTGCCTCTCTACTCGAGCCGGTTAGAACGTGCCGGTCACGTCGGAGATGTGCCGTGCGTGGTGGTCCGCCGCCGCACGTAGTTCGCTCTCATTGCGCCGAATGGTTTCCGCGATGTCGTCCAGCGACCGGTAGAGCCGGGTGGACTCCTCATTCCACCGCTGCACCACTTCCTTGAATCGGACAGCAGCCATGCCGCCCCATACCGACTGCGGAACGGCGTTCATTCGAGAGATGAACCCTCCCAAAAGCGAACGAATCTCCTCATTGCGAGCAGTTGTTGAGGCCGCAACGGCTCTCATCATTTCGAAGTTCGTAGTAAGCGCGGAACCCGGCGCGGGTGTAGTCACGTGATGCCCATCGACGAATGTTGATTGGATACCTCATGTTTGACGCTTAATTCGCCAGGTCGGTTCCGTTCAATTCATGGGCCGACTCGATAGCACCGTCGCAGGCCGCTCGAACCTCATGTTCGCCCCCCGACCGACTTTCGCAGCCGATCCCGATACGAGTCGCGCCGTCGACCACGACGAACCAGTCGACGACCCTGGCGTCACGAACCTCTTGGTACGAGACGCCCGACCGACCGGCCCTGAGACCATGCGCATTGAAGTCACGAAAGACCCCTGGAGCCTCGCCGGCCAGCGCACCTGCGAGCATTTCAGCCGTACCGGCCAATGTCTGGCCGGGTATGTAGGACTGAGTCACATGCAATGCGCCGCCGCCTGACTCAGGCGACGTTGCCCGTATTCGTCGTGAGCCCGGACCGGTGGTCAACTTCTCGATCTTCCACGCCAACGGAATTCGCGCGGAAATTCTGCCCTCCGCGAGGACGATCGCGCCGTCGGCCAATCTGGGCTCCGAATGTCGGAGTCGATCGCTTTTGACGAAGACAAAACCACCGACGCACAACACTGCGGCGAGGGCTGCCGCCGCGACGAAACGGACTCGTCCAAATCGTCGACGCTGCGGGTCTTCGGCACGTCGTTGACACGAACCCCTTGCGCTCATCGTTTCCGCCACGATGCGCTCGATACTCACCAATGACGCCCGGACTCCTTTGCCGGACAGCGCCTCACAAATCATGTCTGCATAGTCGCTCGCACCCGGAACCCCCACGGGGGCGTCGACGAGGACGGCCGCCGATCTCCTCTCACAACGAAGCACCCTGTCGACGATGTGATCGACGTCCGTTGTCCGCCCCAGCACGGCTGCAAGCATGGCTCCTTCGCTTATCGCGATCAGCGCCACATCGATCTCGATCAGAACCTCAGTTGAATCACAAATCCCCCCTCGACCGGCATCAGCAAGAAACTGTGCCCTGCTCATGGCAACGACTGACCCGGCCCGCCGGCTCGGCAGACCAAGTCCCTCGACGACGTGCTCCACGCGGACTTCGGACCACCAACCGGGATGGACGACCACGGGCGGTCTGGCCCCGGTCCGACACAGTGACCCGGCGATCCGGCGCCACAACGATGAGACATCAACGGGACGGTCGCCTATCAGAACGACGGGATCATCGAGCCCCCCGATGGCCGCCGATACCTCCTCATGGTCCGCGCCGACCTCGAGTTCAGGCCACAACCGCCGGACGGATCCTGGACCCAATTCCAGGACTTCGACAATCGGCGCCTCTGTCATGGCGGGCACCAACCGACTTGCACCACCTGGGCATCGTCGCCGTCCACCAGTAATCCGCGTCCCGCCGGTTGCGACGCCGCACGCCGGCCTCGGATCACCGAGCCTTCTTCGGGGCTGCCGTTCATCAGCAGGACCGGGCATCCACTATCTCGGATTTGACTCAGCAGAGGCTCGAACATCGCTCGGGACACCCCGGAGCACCGCCGGGCTATCACCAGATGCAGCCCGATGTCTCTGGCATACGGGATGAGGCGCAGTAGCGGACGAAGCGAATCTCCAGTATCGGCGACCAAGTCGTAATCGTCGACGATCACGAAATAGTGCGGGCCTGACCACCACGATCCGTCCCGCAATTGGTCCGCGGTGACGCCCGAGGTTGGGATCCTGCTCTCAAGTAACTCGATCAGCTCTGGAAGCTGTTCGGCGAGTGCGTAGTTCGAGAAGGCATATGCCGACAGATAGTCGGAGGGAACGGTGCCCAGCAACGTTCGCCGGTAGTCGACGACGAACAACTTCGTCTGATCGGACGAGCCCGCTTCGGCGAGCTGTCTACAGAGCGCGCGCAGCACCGATGTCTTTCCGCATTCACCGTCGCCAACGATGAGCAGATGGAAATGACGAGTGAAATCCATTGCAACAGGAGATAGCTCATGTTCCCCCAGACCGAATCGGATAAGCGCCGGCCCTCCCGCGACCTGTGGGAGCTCATCAATATCAACGACCTCCGGCAACACCGGTACGGGTGGAATCTGCTCGTGGGCCGGATCGACGAGGGAGGAATCCGGCTGCGCCAGGACGAAATGATCTCCACCGTCGACGATTCCACGGCCGGGTAGCCGCTTGTGGACCATCGCGGCCTGCCGCCTGTCGATCTCCGAATCGACTGGATCCGCCAACCGCAATTCAAGCCTCGTTCCGATCTGATCCTTCAATCCGGGACGGATGTCAGCCCAGCGCGAAGCCGTGAGGATGACATGAACGCCGACCGAGAGCCCTTGGCAGGCGATTGCATTCACGGTCGGCTCCAGGTCGCCGAATTCTTCGCGGAACGCCGCCCAGCCATCGATGACCAGACAGATGTCCCCGTCCCTACCCGAAGATGGCGTGCGAGATCGAACAAACGATTCCACATGCGCCACCATGCGGCGAATGAGCGCGTGATCGGCTCGCGACGCTATTGATCCGACGTGCGGAATCGAGGACAGTCCCGACAACGCCCCACCACCGAAATCGATGCAGTAGAACCGGATTCGAAGCGGACTGTAGACGCACGACATCGACGAGATAAATGTGCGGAGGGCCGTTGACTTGCCTGTTTGCGGTGCACCGACGACCGCGACGTTCCCACCTGTCCCGCTAAGATCGACGATCAGCGGCACACGTCGCTGTTCGAACGGTAAGTCGATGACGCCTATCGGGACGCCGAGGCTGGTCGGCGAAGGTGGCGGCGAATCCGCTATGAGCCGTGCGAGTTCAGGCTCTGAATGCAACGGCTTCAACCAGATCTGGTGCGCCGACGACCCGCGGCCCTTAAGTGCACCGAGTACCGCCGCCATGACGGTCGGTCCCGTGTTTGTGTTCACCACGGCCGCGGGTGTCTGGTGACGATCGCCGGAAAATCGAGTCACGGTGCCCGTTCCACTTGCCTCAGCAACGACGGATTGTGTCGCGGCTGCAACTCGAACTGTTCGGAAGCGCGTCAGGGTGCCATCGCTGGAACGCAGGATGGCGGTGCCCGGGGCTGCCGGCAGATCGGCGGCGTCCGTGACCCCGAGCACGGACCGCGATTCGCCGGCGGTGAGCGTCTTCAGACAAATGCGATAGGAAAGATGGGATTCCAGGCCGCGGAGCCTGCTTTCGTCGAGCCGCTGACTGGCCAACAGCATGTGTATTCCCAGCGAGCGCCCCAGGCGTCCAATTGAGGAGAAGACCTCGATGAAGTCCGGGTGCTGAGCCAACAACTCCGCGAATTCGTCGACAACCATGAACAGTGTCGGCATCGAGGGCAGCGAGGTATCGGTCCGACGCAGTTCTCGGTAGGCAGAGATGTCCGCGACATTTCCGGCCCGGCGAAGCTGCTGCTGCCTGCGGTGCACTTCGCCTGCCAACGCATCTTTCATGCGTTCCACCAGATGCACCTCATCGGAAAGGTTGGTGATGACAGCGGCTACATGATGCGCAGTTGAGAAGTCCAGAAACGTTGCCCCACCTTTGAAATCGACGAGTACAAGATTGAGCTCATCGGGAGAATGTCTGGCGATCATGCCCAGAACCAGTGTCCGCAGGAGCTCGGACTTTCCAGAGCCGGTCGCCCCGACGCAAAGTCCATGGGGCCCGATGCCACCCTCGATCGCCTCGCTGATGTTCAGCGACAGTAGGTTTCCCTCTGCGGTCGTCCCAAGTGGTACGCATAACCGCTGATACTCGGCCAACCGGTCCCACAGGAACTCCGGTCCGGCCACTTCGAGACCGTCTAGACCAAGCTCAGAGCGCCACATCTCGAGGTCGCCGATCACAGAGCGGTTCCGCCGAACCATAGACATTCTCCGCGCGCATGCCTTCGCTTCCGCCAAGGTCAGTCCGTCCGATCGCCCCAACGCCTCATCCATGCCGCCGGCATGCAGTGCGACGTTTTGTCCGGAGATGCGAAGGCACAGCGCCCCAACAGGTTCCGGTACATCATCACCGCTGGGCAGCACGAGAGCAGTCATACCGGGCGATAGTCCCCCGACACTGTTCTCGCCATCAATGACAAGAACCGAATGACGCTGCCCTGCGGAGCTGTGGCACGAGCTGTGCGGCAGCCACTTGATCCAGTCCCAGTGGTCCATGAGATCGTCGCCGGCGTGCACCTCGATCGACAGATGATCCGGACTGTGCAGCACCGCGAGTTGGCAGATGACCGCTCGTGCCAGGCTTCGGGCCTGCGACGCGTCCCCCGCTATTGAAATCGCGGGAACCCCGATCAGTGCCACAGCGATCGGCGCATCGCTGATGACGCTGTACACGCGCACGAAGCGCCGAAGCGCCTTAACCGACACTTGGTCGAGACAACCGGAGGGCGGCAGCGGAGGCACCGTCAGACGCCGGCAAAGCCGCTGAACACCGATACCCACGCGGGCCTGCAGGAAGTCGGAGTCCCCCGGGACGCGTTCCCACATGCGGCGGTCACCGACGAGTGTCCACAACGCGGACGGTTGCGGGTGTATCCAATTCATAGCTGCAGACTGCAGTTTCGCGGCTTCGCGAAGCCGCTCCCCGAGAAGTCCGAGGTGCTCGATGAAACGGCTTCGTTGAATGTCGAGCTCCGCCAGTTCCCGACCGCCTCCACTCTGGACGAACATCCCGATGCCGGATACCAATGCCGTAACCGGCAGCATCATGGCGAGCGGACTTCGCGCCCCCAGCGGACCAGACAGCCACAGCAGCGCGACCGTGCCGAGCATCGCCGCTACTCCCAGGACCGGAATCAGCACTGCGCCCCGGCGCTGACGGGGTATCGAAGGAGGCACAGGCACGGCGAGATCGTCGGTGGGAAACGACGGGGCGTGCCTTCCGGTACGTGTCATCGCCGACAGCCAAACCTGGTTGCGCTACTCCGGCAATTCACTTGTGGACGAGGGTGTTCGCCGCAGCGCCGTGACGGCTAGCGTCCGGACTCATGCCCACCGAGATGCGCCGCGTATCGATTCGCGCGGGGAGCCGTGAAGTCGACGCGAAATTACCCGCACACATTCCGATTGGCGAAATGCTGCCCGCCACAGTTGATCTCGTCACCGCTAGTGACGATGGGCTGCGTGCGTCCTTCCTCGGCCAGGCCATTGGCATCTGCCGTGTAGGTGTCCCGCCTCTTGATCCTTCACAGTCGCTTGCCCAGGCCGGTGTCGCGGACGGCGAGCTGCTCATCATGACTGCCGAACACATCACGGCCCCGATATACCGTTTCGATCCCTGCCCAGTGATCAGAGAAGTCGCCGAAGCCGCATCGCCGAGCGCGCCGTCGCTGCAAACGCCCACTTTGACGGCACCGCTGATCTGCTGGGCGGGAATTCTCGAATTGCTTTTCGCCGTTAGGGCTTTGACGACAGGGCACGAATCCGAAGCCTTGATCGGGATTTTGGCGGCCGCCGTGGCCGCCGTGCTGGCCGCGGTCACCTTCCGGCGCAGCGGCGCAACTCACACGCTTTCGGTGCTGACCGCCGTCTGGGCAGCCATGTTCGCGGCAGCTTCCGGAGCGCTGGTGGTCCCGGGGAATCTGGCGGCATCACATCTGCTGTTGGGAATGTCGGCATGCTCAACTACCGCCTTCCTTCTCGCCCGACTGCTCGCCTGCGGAACCTCGGTCCTGATGCCGATTTCGGGGGCCTCGGGGGCCGCCGCGTTCATGGCACTCGGCGCCGCGCTGAACTTATGGCCATCAGCGGCAGTCGGTCCGGGCCTCGTGGTGCTCTCTCTGACAACCCTCGCGATGGGACCCCGACTCGCGGCACTGGTTGCCCGACTGACAGACGAAGAGGCAAGTCACGACGATCTTCACCGACGGGCCGTGTTCGCGCGCGGACTCCTGTCGAATTTCGTGACTACATCGGCCGGTGGTACTGCGTTGGGCTGTGCACTCACCGCCACCTGTGGCTCAGGCGGTGCCGCCGCCGGGTCTCTGATCGTGGTCAGCGCGGTCGTGTTGTTGTCGCACACCCGACGACACCGCGATCCGCACCACGCGGCGACGCTGACGCTTTCCGCGGCCGCAGCGGTCACCGCCTATCTGCTAACCGTAGATATCCGTGAATACTTCTGGGCCCCATGGGTCTTCATCAGCATCGTCCCGTCTGCCCTGACCTGCGCCTGGCTCGCCTCCCGCGAGGAACAACCTTCAGTCCCGTTCGGCAGAAGGATCGTCGAGGGCATTGAGTTCACGATGAGCGCAGCGGTGCCCGCCCTCGCATGCTGGGCAGCGGGATTGTTTTCGGCGGTGCGCGGACTAACCCTGTCGTGACCAGTCGCGGCGTTCGGGCTGCCGCATTGATCGCAGTCCCGCTTTTCATCGCGTCTCTTTGTGCTGCGCCCGCATACGCCGTCACGCCGCCTCCGATTGACGACACGCTGCTGCCGGATTCCGCACCGCCTTCTCCGCCACAACCAACTCGGCAACGCGAGGCCTGCTCGAGTAACGTGGCTCCGCTCCTGTCGTATCCGCCGGGAACACACCACAGCGCCGACCTTGAGGCGATCTGGCGCCTCACCCGGGGATCTGGTCAGCGAATTGCCGTCATCGACACCGGGGTCGACCCGTATGCGCGCTTAAAGGACGTGGTCGCGGGCGGCGACTACGTCTCCGACGGAGACGGTCGACAGGACTGCGACGGACACGGCACCATCGTCGCGTCCATCATCGCCGCCGCACCCGACCCGACTGACCCGACTGCTTTCACCGGTCTCGCACCCGAGGCGACGATCATCAGCATTCGGCAGGCCAGCCTGAAGTTCGGCCCGGTTTCCGACCCCTCCAGTGATGGATTCGGGGACGTGAGAACGCTGGCAATGGCGGTCCGCACCGCGGCGGACATGGGTGCGTCTGTCATCAACATCTCGTCGGTGGCGTGCTCGGAGTCCGCTCCGGAGGACGGTTCCCTCGGTGCGGCACTCGCATACGCGGTCGACGTCAAGGACGCGGTGATCGTTACTGCCGCGGGGAACGTCGGCGGTGCCGGGCAATGCCCGATGCAGAACACCTCGCAACAACCCACGGTCGTCTCGTCGCCGGCCTGGTACGACGACTACGTCCTCGCGGTCGGCTCGGTGTCGCCGACCGGCACGCCGTCGTCGTTCAGCCTGCGCGGGCCATGGGTGGACATAGCTGCCCCCGGCGAGCAGGTCATCTCAGTCAAGCCGGCGGCGGGATCGGCCGGAACCGCTCCGATTTCCGGTACCAGCTACGCCGGTCCGGTGGTCTCCGCAGCGGCCGCGCTGGTCCGTTCTCGATACCCGAGACTTTCTGCCCGGCAGGTCATTTCACGGCTAGAACAGACCGCGCGCAAACCGGCGAGCCGAAGCGATTCCGCCGTGGGGAGTGGCGTAGTCGATGTGCTGGCTGCCGTCAGTGACGAAGTCGCCCGGATGACACCGATGAGGACAGAGCAACCGAAGCCGGTTGTGCGGCGATCCGGTGGCGACCGCTCGAACGCAATCGCCGTTGTCGGAGCATCGGTGTGCTTGACGTTGGTGGGGCTCGCAACCGTTGCCATGCGACTACGACGGCGGCGGCGGGATGCCACCACCGAGAACGTCGGATGCGAGTAGCGCCGCGGACTGACTGAGCTCGGGGCCCGCCGGCAGACCCGCCAGTAATGCCGCGGGCATATCCGCAGGTGAATTAGTCAGTCCCAACGCGGCGGCAGCCGACGGGTCATGCAGTGCGAATGCCACTCCCGCCCCGGTGACCAGGTATCGAACCTCACCGCCGCCGCGGCCATCCCGTGACACCGCCACGACATCAGCGCTTCGACCGACTGGTAGACCGACAAAGTCGATGGCCGGCCCGGGTCCATCGGCCTGCGCAAGTTTCACTGGATCAGGTAATCGCGCAAGATCAGGCTTGACGATAGTCGTGCTCGCGCCTTGCCATTGGACGCATACGGGACTTCCGGCCCCTGAAACAGCCGACATTTCATCGGGAAACGTCCCCACCTGCAATTCGTCAACCAAAGGCGAGCTCACCACGACATCTGTTGACACCGTGACGATCTCCGTATGTACACCGGCCAGCCGGACGAGATCGGCAGCCATCGGACCGATCCGTTGCAATCCGTCCCGAAGGACGACGAAGTACTCACTGACGTTGCCGGCCCAGTCGACACGGAGGATCGAACCGTTCGGGAATGGACTGATCATCGACTGCTCGCCCATCTGCGGGACATGCGGCACCTCGATCGGCGAAACCTCGGGAAGCAGGTTGAGCGTGGCGGGCGAAACTGACGCCGCGGCGACACCCGCCAACCGGAAAGTGCGTTCGATCGCGGGATCGGTGATGTCGATCACCGCACGCCTTCCCCCATACAACAGGTAGGTCAGGCCGTCACCTGACGACCGCGCCAAGACGGCGTCGTCGTTGGCCGCCTGCGTCGCCGTGCCTGGTTCGGAGATGCCGACAGTCGTTGCCCCATCTGGGTTTTCGCATACGGTCCACCGAACATCTATGGGAGCCAGTGGCGGCTCGATCCGTTGGGGCGCACCGGCTATGCCGACGATAGGGCCGCGCTCAACGGGCCCGATGCTGTTGTCATCGACAACCCGCGGGCTGGCAGGCGTGCCGAGGATAAGACGGGCCGACGCCATATTGGCCACCGGGCGCAAGGAGCCATCGATTCGAACGAACAGGGCACCCGACTGCCTAGACATCACCAACGGCGCGTCCGCGGAAACGGCGGCCGGCTTGAGCACGGCAGTCGCCGCACCTCCCATCACGATGATCAGAACGAGCAGGCAACCCACAGCGTGCGGACGCCAACGGCCAGATTCATCAGAGGACGGCGGCCGGCCCAGAAGCGCACCCTCCACACGACGGGACACGTACCTGCGGCCCCGGAGGAGGGTGCGCAATGAACCGGGCCTCGACACGAACCCACGTTAGGGCGGGACGGCCTTCGGTGTGATCAGCGATCCACACCTGCGTTGCCTGCGCCAGTGCCTTTCGAACGACGTTCCCGGTACGCGGCGACATGCTGGCGATTGCCGCAGTTTCCGGTGTCACAGAACATTCGCGAACGGTTGCGCGACAAATCGATCAAAACGGCATCACAGTCATCTGCGGCGCAGATCTTGAGCCGGCGCAATTCGCCTACGCGCACCAGGTCAGCCAGCGACATAGCCATCTCGGCACCCATTCGCTGTGCCAGCGGAGCGTCGATGGCCGCGAGGTGGAGGTGCCATTCCGGCATCTCGGGATGCCGAGTCAGCCAGGGCGATGCTCCCGTCTCTGCCAGAAGCTGGTTGACCTCGTCGACGGTGCGCACCTCGTCATCGAGAACTTCGAGAATCCGCCCCAACCGCCCGCGCAAAGCATGTACAGCCGCCAGTTCAGCGGCATCGCGGTCGCGCCGGCCGGTCCATCCGTAGTGCGACAGGTAGGCGTCCAGACCGGCCTGATCGACCAGCCCCCCGCCGTCCACGCGATCGCTGTTGATCAGTACACAGACTGCACGCAATGTCAGCTCTGTGTCATAACTAAAAAGCATTTGACTCCTGACCGCTACCGCCCATATGGTCATGACCATTCGATATTTTACTCATTACAAAGATGGGGTGCGCGATGTCTCAGTCTGTTCGTGATCAGAACCAATCTGTCCGTGATCAGAACCAGTTCCGGTCCGGCCTGACCTTCGCACTCAGCTCAGCGTTCTTCTTCGCCGTATCCGGACCGTTGGCCAAGTCGCTGATGGAATCCGGCTGGTCCGCTACCGCGGCGGTGACAGCCCGGATGGCTTGCGGCGCGATTGCAATGGCCGCCTTCGCCACCGTCGTCCGACCGAACTGGATCCGCGAGATGCGTCAGCACGCCCGAGTGATCGCCGTCTACGGACTGATCCCCGTCGCGGGCGCTCAACTCTGCTACTACAACGCCGTGGCGCACCTATCCGTCGGCGTCGCCCTCCTCCTGGAATACACCGCACCGCTCCTGGTGGTGGGGTGGATTTGGGCCACCACCAGGGTCCGTCCCAGCGGTCTCACTCTGGCTGGTGTCGGACTGGCCATCGCGGGCATCACACTGGTGCTCAACATCTTCTCGAGCCGGACCGCACCGCCCGCAAACGGAAGCGACGGCAGCACAGTCGGTGTCGTGTGGGCACTGGGAGCAGCGCTGTGCGCCGCGTTCTATTTCATGATGTCCGCCAAAGTCACATCCACGGACCAAGCGGGCGAGCCAGGTCTGCACTCGACCACCCTGGCAACCGGGGGTCTGGTCACCGGCGCCATTGCAGTCGGACTCCTCGGACTCTCAGGCGTCATGCCGATGGAATTCACGGCGAACAACACTGTGGTCGCCGGGATGACGATGCCGTGGTTCATTCCGGTCATTCTGCTCGGAGTTCTTCCCACCGCTGTCGCCTACGCACTGGGAATCGCAGGGGTCGCCCGGTTACGGCCCGGCTTCGCGTCACTCGTCGGACTCAGCGAAGTGCTGTTCGCCGTGCTGGCGGCCTGGCTGGTGCTGGGCGAATCGGTGAGCCTCACCCAGAGTATCGGCGGCGCAGTGGTGTTGCTGGGGCTGGCTTTGGCACGCCTCGGCGACGCCGACCACGTGCCCTCAGCCGAGCGATCAGACGATACTGAAATGGCATCGCATCTGTAGCATCGCCGTGTGACGATTTCGACCATGCCTAAGCACTTTGCTCGGATCGCTGCTGCCGCGTCCCTCGCGGGCGTTGTCGCCACCACCACAACCGTGGTGGGCCCGCTACCCCACGCCGACGCCGCGTGTAACAACGTTGAAGTCATCTTCGCGCGCGGCACCACCGAAGCACCCGGCATCGGCCGCGTGGGACAAGCCTTCGTCGACGCCCTGCGAAACAACGTCGGGAACCGTTCGGTAGGCACATATGCCGTCAACTATCCCGCCACATACGACTTCCTCGCGGCCGCGCAGGGCGCAAACGACGCCAGCGCCCGCATTCAGCAAGTCATGGCCAACTGCCCCAACACCCGACTCGTTCTCGGCGGATACTCGCAAGGCGCGGCCATCGTCGACGTCGTCAGTTCGGTGCCATTCCCCGCCGTCGGATTCGACAACCCACTCCCCCCGGAGGCGGTGGACCACATCGCGGCACTCGCCGTGTTCGGCAATCCGACAGCAAAAGTCGGAGTACCGTTGACTGCCAGTCCCGCATACGGCCCGAAGGCCATCGATCTGTGCAACGACAACGATCCGGTGTGCTCCGGCGGCAACGACGTTGCCGCCCACCGCGGTTATGGTCCCGGGTCACCACAGGTGATTCAGGCGGCCGCATTTGCCGCCGGGATGCTCTAGTCCGCGGCGTGAATTTTGGGCTCGGGCAGGCGTTATGTGACGATTGACCGCATGCGTGCCCTTCCCGGTGGATTTGGCGTAGTCGCGGCGGCTGCAGTATCTGCGGTCGCATCGTTCGTCGTTCCCACCGCACCAGCAACAGCCGCCAACGGTTGCCCTGATGTCGAGATGGTTTTCGCGCGCGGCACCAGCGAACCGGCCGGCATCGGGCGCGTGGGGCAAGCGCTCAGCGACTCCTTGCAGTCCCAACTCGGCGGACAGTCACTCGGCACCTACGCGGTGAACTATCCCGCCACATACGATTTTCTGGCCGCCGCAGACGGCGCCGCCGACGCCACCAATCACATCGCCGCCATGGCCGCCCAGTGCCCGTCGACACGGTTCGTCCTGGGTGGGTATTCACAGGGCGCCGCGGTGATCGACATGTTGGTGGGTATACCCCCGCTGGGAGACAAAGTCGGCGGTGTCGGTTCCGCACCGCCATTGCCGGGCAGCCTCGCCAACAGGGTCGCAGCGATCGCCGTTTTCGGCAATCCGGCAACCAAGTTCGGCAACCCGGTCACCGCAGCGGCGGCGCCGTTCGCCGGTAAGGGCATCGACATGTGCAACGACGGCGACCCGATCTGCTCAGCCGGACGAAACCCGTTCGCCCACACCGCCTATGAAAGCACCCCGATGCCAGGAGAGGCAGCGGGCTTCGTAGCCGGAATGCTCTAACCATGCAACTCCAGGCCATCTTGCGGGCGACACTTGCATCTGCCGTCCTGGCCTCTGCAACCGTTCTGGCGTCAATCGCTTCGCCTGAGTTGGACGGTGCCATACCTGCCGCGGGTGCGGCATCATGCCCACAGGTAGAAGTGATATTCGCCCGAGGCAGGCTCGAGTCCCCAGGCCCGGGCGTCCTTGGCAACGCGTTCTTCAACGCATTGCAGGCGAAGCTCTCAAAGAGCGTTGACCTCTATGCCGTGAAATACCCGGCAAACACCGAAGTCGATATCGGCGCGAATGACATGAGCCAACGCGTCCAGTACATGATCAACAACTGTCCCAACACACAACTGGTCCTCGGCGGATACTCGCTTGGCGCGGCGGCCACAGATCTGGTGATCGCAGTGCCCATCGCGGCGTTCGGATTCCGAAACCCGCTGCCACCCGAAGCCGGAAACAAAGTTGCCGCAGTTGTGTTGTTCGGCAACGGAAGTCAATGGGTCGGGCCGATAGTCTCGTTCAACCCGGCATTCGCCAACAAGACAATCGAGTTGTGTCACGGCGCCGATCCGGTCTGCAATCCCGCTGACCCCGACACCTGGCAGAACAACTGGCCCCAGCACCTCGCGAAGGCCTATCTGGAGGCCGGGATGGTCAACCAAGCAGCGAATTTCGCCGCAGGCAAACTCGGTTAACATCCCCGGGCAGCGCCCGGCGACGGCATACCCAACGTCCGCACATCCCGCGTCACAGCGTTCCGGGCAACAAGTTCGCCGTCAGGTGGATAGTCGACCCCCACCAAAGTGAGCCCCCGCGCCGGTGCGGCGGCAAAATCACTGGATCGACCTGCCGCACCCAGCAGGGCCACCGCCCAACTGGGTTCGCGCCTGCCCTCCCCAACCGCGAGCAGCGCACCGATCAGTGATCGCACCATCGACCAACAGAACGCATCAGCACTCACATACGCCGTCAGAAACTCGCCGTCCCGAACCCAATCCAATCGCTGCAAGTCACGAATCGTGGTCGCACCGGGGCGATGACGGCAGAACGCGGCAAAGTCATGCAACCCCAGCAGACTTCGGGAAGCCGTCTCCATCGCATCCACGTTCAACTCGCGCCGCCACGGTGTGACGAACCGCGATTCCTGCGGGTCGACACCGTGCGGGGCACCGGAAAGTCGATAGACGTAGTGGCGGCGCAACGCCGAGAATCGAGCGTCGAATCCTGCAGGCGCACGCGCGATGTCGCGCACACGGACGTCCTCGGGCAGGAATCGGGCCAAGCGCCTGATCAGTGGCAGGAACTCCGCCTGACCCACACGGGCGTGACGCGGATAGGCATACTGCAGCGCGTCAGCCGGGACATCCACATGCGCCACCTGACCAGTGGCATGCACGCCGCTGTCGGTCCGGCCGGCCCCGAAGAGGCGCACCGGCACACGGAACACCGTGGATAGCGCATCCTCCAGCACCCCGGACACCGTGCGGAACCCGTCCTGCGCGGCCCAGCCGGTGAACTCTGTTCCGTCGTAGGCGATGTCGAGCCGGAGACGAATCTGCCCGCCATCGGAATCGATGGCGGGCAGATTCACAGCGCTGGTGTCAGGCCTTGTCAGTGTCCGTGCCCTCAGCGGTGTCGGCCGGTACCTCAGCCTCAGCCTCGGAGGTCCGGGCCTCGGCGATTGCCTCGTCCTCAGCCTTGATCTCATCGACAGCAGTCTCTTCGACCGCAGGTGCAGCGGCGGGAGCCGGAGCAGCCTTCTTGACTGCCGCGCGGCTGCGCTTGGCGCGCTCGGCCTCCGACGTCACCGTCTTCTCCCGCACCAGTTCGATGACGGCCATCGGGGCGTTGTCGCCCTTACGTGCTTCCACCTTGATGATTCGGGTGTAGCCACCGTTGCGGTCATTGAAGAACGGGCCGATCTCCGCGAACAGGGTGTGCACAACATCCTTGTCACGAATCTTCTTCATCACCTCGCGCCGGTTATGCAGCGCACCCTTCTTGGCGTGAGTGATGAGCTTCTCTGCGTACGGCCGCAACGCCCGCGCCTTCGGCTCGGTCGTCTTGATCCGGCCGTGCTCGAACAGTGATGTAGCCAGGTTCGCCAGGATCGCCTTCTGGTGCGAAGACGATCCGCCGAGGCGAGGACCCTTGGTGGGCTTGGGCATTGCACTATCTCCTTATCGGGGCCGGTCCCCGTATCAGGTAGGACCGGGACGGATCGGGCGGGCGAAGCTGGGTGGGAATAAGCCCTGTTAAAGCTGTTCGGTTTCGGCGTAGTCCTGCTCGGTGTCCAGGTCATAACCCGAGTCACCGTTCCAGGTACCGGTTGCGACGTCGTAGCCCGCCACATCCGACGGATCGAAAGTGGCCGGGCTGTCCTTGAGTGACAGACCGAGCTGATGCAGCTTGATCTTCACCTCATCGATGGACTTCTGGCCGAAGTTGCGGATGTCGAGCAGATCCGACTCGGTGCGAGCGACCAACTCACCAACGGTGTGCACACCCTCACGCTTGAGACAGTTGTACGACCGCACGGTGAGATCGAGGTCGTCGATCGGCAGCGCGAACGCAGCGATGTGATCGGCCTCGGCCGGCGAGGGACCGATCTCGATACCCTCGGCTTCGACATTGAGTTCCCTTGCCAGACCGAACAATTCGACCAGAGTCTTACCGGCGGAAGCCAGCGCGTCCCGTGGGCTGATCGAGTTCTTGGTCTCGACATCCAGGATCAACTTGTCGAAGTCGGTGCGCTGCTCGACGCGAGTGGCCTCAACCTTATAGGTCACCTTCAGCACCGGCGAGTAGATGGAATCGACCGGAATACGGCCGATTTCGGCACCCGACGCCTTGTTCTGCACGGCAGGCACATAGCCACGGCCACGCTCGACAACAAGCTCGACCTCGAGCTTGCCCTTGTCGTTCAGGGTCGCGATGTGCATGTCCGGGTTGTGCACGGTCACACCGGCAGGCGGAACGATGTCACCGGCGGTGACAGCACCCGGGCCCTGCTTACGCAGATACATGGTGACCGGCTCGTCCTCCTCCGACGACACGACCAGGCTCTTGAGATTCAGGATGATGTCTGTGACATCTTCCTTGACCCCGGGCACCGTGGTGAACTCGTGCAGCACGCCGTCGATGCGGATGCTCGTCACCGCCGCACCGGGGATCGACGACAACAGTGTGCGCCGCAGCGAATTGCCAAGCGTGTAGCCGAAACCCGGCTCCAACGGCTCGATGACGAAATGCGAGCGGTCCTCGGCGAGGACCTCTTCGCTCAGGGTGGGACGCTGTGAAATCAGCATGGCGTTTTCGTATCTCCTTCTCGGCAACCACTATTTGATGCCGCGTCGGTGGCCGCGGGACACGTCGTCCCGCGGATCTCAATTACTTCGAGTAGAGCTCGACGATGAGCTGCTCGGAAAGCGGTACCGAGATCTGCTCACGGGTCGGAAGCTGGTGGACCAGAATCCGCTGACGTTCGCCGACAACCTGCAACCAGCCCGGAATCGGACGATCGCCCGCAGTCTCCCGAGAAATCTGGAACGGCAACGTGTTGATGGACTTGTCCCTGATATCAACGATGTCGTACTGCGACACCCGGTAGCTGGGAATGTCCACCTTCACACCGTTGACGGTGAAGTGACCATGGCTGACGAGTTGCCGCGCCATCCGGCGCGTCCGCGCCAAGCCGGCCCGGTAGACGACGTTGTCCAGTCGGCTCTCCAGGATGCGGAGCAGGTTGTCGCCGGTCTTGCCGGTCTGACGAACCGCTTCCTGGTAATAGCGACGGAATTGCTTCTCCATGACGCCGTAGGTGAAGCGGGCCTTCTGCTTCTCCTGCAGCTGAGTTCGGTACTCGCTCTCCTTGATCCGCGCGCGGCCGTGCTGACCTGGCGGGTAAGGGCGCTTCTCGAACGACTGATCACCACCGACGAGGTCGACGCCGAGACGGCGCGACTTGCGGGTGACGGGACCGGTGTAACGAGCCATTGTCTAAATCCTCTTCCCTAGACCCGGCGCCGCTTGGGCGGACGGCAGCCGTTGTGCGGCTGCGGCGTAACGTCAGAAATCGCGCCCACCTCGAGGCCTGCGGCCTGCAGCGAGCGAATCGCGGTCTCGCGGCCCGAACCCGGACCCTTCACAAACACGTCAACCTTCTTCACGCCGTGCTCCTGCGCCTTGCGGGCAGCGTTCTCGGCAGCCAACTGAGCGGCGAACGGGGTCGACTTACGCGAGCCCTTGAAGCCGACATGGCCCGACGAAGCCCACGCGATCACGTTCCCCTGCGGGTCCGTGATGGACACGATGGTGTTGTTGAAGGTGCTCTTGATGTGAGCAGCGCCGTGCGGGACGTTCTTCTTTTCCCGGCGACGGGTCTTCTGAGCCTTGCCGCCCTTCTTCGGGCCGGAAGCTGTCTTCTTTGTGGGTGCCATCGGATTACCTGGCCTTCTTCTTGCCGGCGATGGTGCGCTTCGGGCCCTTACGGGTGCGCGCATTGGTCTTGGTCCGCTGGCCGCGCACCGGCAGGCCGCGGCGATGGCGCAGGCCCTGGTAGCAGCCGATCTCGATCTTGCGGCGGATGTCGGCCTGAACCTCGCGGCGCAGGTCACCCTCCACCTTCAGGTTGGCTTCGATGTACTCGCGGAGAATCGTCAACTGATCATCGGTGAGGTCCTTGCTGCGCTGATCCCGGTCGATGCCGGTGGCCGCGAGGATCTCCTGCGAGCGGGTACGGCCAATGCCGTAGATATAGGTCAACGCGATCTCCATGCGCTTGTCGCGCGGAAGATCAACGCCCACTAGACGTGCCACAGGGCTGTAATCCTTCTTCTATGCGGAGGTCTTTTCCCAGTCCGTTCCCGCGAGATGGCCCGCGGGGTCCGGCCTCCGTTCCGGACGTGTCAGAGCGGTGCCGGATCCTGATGTTCGCGCTGGCGCGCTTGGCCTGCTCTGTGGTGCTGGGAGGTCAGCATTCAATTGTTTTGCGATCCGGCAGATCGGCGGGAGTTACCCCTGACGCTGCTTGTGCCGCGGATCAGAACAGATCACCATGACCCGCCCGTGCCGGCGGATCACCCTGCACTTGTCGCAGATCGGCTTGACGCTCGGGTTCACCTTCACGGCTTGTTGATCCTTCTGGTCTCGTCTGAAGCGTTCGAAATGGCGTGCTGATCGCGTCCGGGTACTACTTGTACCGGTACACGATGCGGCCGCGGGTCAGGTCATATGGAGACAGTTCGACCACCACCCGGTCCTCGGGGAGGATACGGATGTAGTGCTGTCTCATCTTGCCGCTGATGTGAGCAAGTACCTTGTGCCCGTTCTCCAGCTCAATGCGAAACATCGCATTGGGCAGGGGCTCGACCACTCGGCCCTCAACCTCGATGGCGCCGTCTTTCTTAGCCATTCCCTCTCAGATCCTGCTTGTTGGTTCTGGACAGCCTTCGTCCCGACTTCCAAAACGTGAACCGTAATCAGGAAATCCCAGGACTTGGCACGCAAGAGTCGGCACGGGACCGCACCGTGGGTCTACGATACCCGTTGCCCGTCGCTACTCCAAAATGACTGTCTGCCGGCTACCGCGCTGAGCGCATACTGATGACAATGACCGGATCCGCCCCACTGGGCTCCCCTCAATCCAAGAAGCCCGTGATTCTCACTGTCGACGACGATCCGGCGGTGTCACGAGCGGTGGCACGCGACCTTCGCAGCCACTACGGCGAGCGGTATCGGATCGTCCGGGCCGAAACGGGCCCCGATGCTCTCGACACGCTCAATCAGCTCAAACTGCGTGGCGAGACTGTCGCCGTGTTCGTCGCCG
>Ga0075163_10002113_pt1 | contig 26835 bp, 22 predicted proteins | sample JI1023141ADNA_FD_71478 | JGI IMG/M metagenome (GOLD analysis project Ga0075163, IMG submission 71478) | Wastewater effluent complex algal communities from Wisconsin, to seasonally profile nutrient transformation and Carbon sequestration -... | ecosystem: Engineered > WWTP > Effluent > Algae...
TTGACGGTGTCCGCCGTGTCAGTCGGCTGATGGAAGTGCGGATGGATTCCGCCGCTCACCACGGTTACGGTGGGAACTCCCGCTTCCTTAAACGGCACATGGTCTCCCCCCGGGAAAAAACCGAACAGATCGATACGGTCCGCAAGTCCGGCCCGTTCTCCGGCCTGCTGCGCAGCGGGTTTTTCTAAACCGGTTACCCCGATCGTGAGCCGTCCGTTTCCGACTGCCGCATGATCCACATTGATCATGGCCGCGGTAGCGGTCAGCGGCACTATTGGTTGAGTCACGTAGAGCTTCGATCCTAACAAGCCCTGTTCTTCTCCGCTGAACGACACCACTATGATCGAACGTTTCGGGCCGACGGGTATGGAGGTGAGCACCCGGGCGACCTCCAGGATCACGGCGGTGCCTGATGCGTTGTCGTCGGCTCCGGCAAAGAGCAGCCCGCCTTGTTTTCCAAAATGATCGCGGTGAGCTCCGATCACGATGGCGTGGTGTTGATGTGCGGCATCCTGTCCGGGAAGGAGTGCGACGACGTTCTGAAGCGTGCCGTTTTGTTGCGTACTCCGCCACCGCACTCGAATCGAGACGTCGGTGGTCGTGGATTGCGGGGCCATGGTGTCGTTGAGTTGCTGCTGAAGGCGCCGCAACCGGTTGTCCTCGCCGGGCTGTTGTGCGTTGAGGATAGCTGAGGCGAGAGCGGTACTGATCCATGCGCCGGGAATCGTCCGGTGAGGGTCCGTGAGTCCGTAGAAGGCGCTCGGCCGACCCGTGACCCCACGGCGGGTTTCATAGGCATTGAGGATCGGTCCTGTCGCGGTGAGGTAGCCGATGGCGCCATGTGCGTGGGCCATGTGCACTTTATCTGCGTGGGAGACCTGCTTGGCATACCGTTCAGGTTTTCCCCGGAGAAACAGCACGACTTTGTTCCGGACGTCGATCCCCGCATAGTCATCGAGTCCGCCGGCCTGATCGGAGATTCCGTATCCCGCAAAAACAACCGAGGTCTCCAGCTCTGCTGAAGGGGAATCGAGGATTGGTAGGTAGTCGGTGCCGACCACGGCAGGTTGACTCTCAGAGATCGGTCCAATCTGGAGCAGTGAATCATCGTCGATCTGAGTTATGCGGACGGGGGCGGACTGAATCTGGGTGTGCGCGGGGAGTCGATCGGGCGGGGCGGGAGACTCGGAGCCCGGTGAGCGATGCTGTTGTAGCTCCAGGAATCGTTGCCGCACGAACTCCGCGGAAGCAAGGTCGTCAGGCGTCCCGGTCTGGCGTCCGTTGAATGCCGGTCCGCTCAACGCGCGGATATCCGCCAGCATGCGCTCACTGGAAATCTGACTCAATGCCTGCGTCAGCGTCGTGGACGGGGCGCCCGTCTCTGCGGCGATACTCTGGCCGGCGGCCAGGGCCATATATAAGATGAACAGCAGGTAGAACGGGAGTCGATCAATGTATGACGATTCAGTGCGTCTGCTGTTTCGCCGGCAAGGCGCAAGTGATATGGAGCGATCGCAGGGCATCAGATAGACGTGGCAGAGGCCTTTTGTGCCGACCAGCGTTGATACCATCGCCAGAGCGGTGGCTGCAGAAAGCGGGGGATCGGATACCCCAGGCCGCGGACATAGCCGTCATCCCGGTCCAGCACGGCGAATGCCAGCCGGTACTTGTCACGGAAGATCGCGCAGCGGTGTTGCACCTCCTCGTCGCTCAGCTGGATGCGCGCCCGGATCGCGGTTCCGATGGCCTCATCGGATGCCGCTTCACGGACCAGCGGTTCGATGTAGGCAGGCGTCAGCTGGAACCGGCGCATGAAGGACTGGTCCAGTGCGGAGGGGTAGGCATAGGTTCCGAGCGTGCCGGCCTGAAAGGCGCGCACCTTGTCGATCAACCGTGGCAGCCACATTATGCCTGCCAGGGTGTCACTCCATCGTCGCGGCGACTGCTGGGATAGGTCCATGCGGTGCCTCATAATCCTGGGAAGGAGAGGTTTCTTGCGAACCGTTGGCACTATAGCATACCCGGTCGATCCCATTGCAGAGAGCCGGGGGCTCAATGTACTATCGGCCATCAGGTGAGCGTCGGGGCCGTTCCTTCAGGAGCTGATCCTCCGTGAGGGCAGGTCGGGATCACCAAGCGAGGCAAGAGGTAGGATCTATGGCAGAGCAGGGAAAGGGTCTGTACGACCATCAGTACGGACGGTTTCGCGAGAATCAAGGTACGCATCAAGGCTATGAATTTCAGCACGGGCCTGCCGGGAGCGTGCCTCCCCCCGTGGTGACGTTCATGGACAAGATAAAGTGGTGGACGTTGCGCGGCTGGCGACGAAAGAAGATCCTGGCTGAACGCGATCGATTTCAACAGGACATCATCCGGATCAAGCAGACCCAGCCGAAATCGTAAGATCCGCTCGAAGGAGGAGTGCTCCCGTGCAATATGGACACGAGCTGGTAAGGCAGATAGAGTTCCTACGTGACAGTCAGTCGCTTGCTATGGCGCATCTCAGGAATATCAGGAGATACGTCGGTGTCATCGTGTTGACCCTGATGTCGATGAGCGGGGTTGAATCGGTGTTGGCGGTGCCCAAGGAAACGTCTACGGAAAAGGCGGAGCATTTGCGGCAACAGGCGAATCCCCAGCTCTTCAACAATTGGACGTTCGATAAGGATCAGGCGGGAGGGGTTCCAAAGGGGTTTCTCGCCGTGGCTTCGGGCGATCAACCAGGCGGGGACTGGAAAGTTGAAGCGCAATCGGCGGCACCTTCCTCGCCCAATGTCGTGCTGGGGGCATCTTCCTGTCCCGCCTGTGTCGAGTTGTTGGTCGCGCAAGGATTTCAGTATGAATACCCTGAGCTAGTCGTCAGGATTCGTCAGGGAGCCGATGCCACATCCGGGCAGATAGGAGTGGTGTTCGGCCTGAAAGATCCGAAGAATTATTATGCGACCGTGGTGGATTTGTCGCAGAAGTCCATAGAGGTGGTGCGGGTGATCGAAGGCAAAGAGTCGATTTTAGGCCGGGCGGCGATTAAGTCGAAGCCGGTTGAATGGCATACGCTCCGGGTCCAACGGAACACCATCATCAGTAAGGATTTTGTGGAGACCTTCTTCGACGGGAGCCTGGCGCTTTCTGTTGAGGATCAAACGCTTGGCGTCGGACAGGTGGGGATTCTGGTGCGTGGGCAGGCGACTGCGCGATTCGATAATTTCAACGCTTCACCATTATATTCCAGCCGTCCATTGTCGGCGCCGGCGGCCTACTAGGCGCGATGCCGACGGGCCTGCTCGACTCGGAGACCATTTCACGCTTGCCTTTCCTATTTTGGTAGGATACAGTGAAGGTGCTTCATTGCGAAGAGCCTTGGCGGTGGAGTAGAAAAAGAATTACAGGGCTCGATTTCGATGTTGTTTTGGGTTCTTCCCGGGAATTTCGGAAGCCAGAGCTAAGATTGCCGCTGTGTTTGCATCTTCGCCCCATTCCTTCCTCGTTTCTTTCTCGAGTCCCAGACAACACCATTTTATTCTCAAAGGAGGAACCCAATGGGTTCGAAGATCTACGTTGGCGGCTTGCCATATTCAACCACCGAGCAACAGCTGAGTGACCTGTTTGCGGTGCACGGGGCGGTGACGTCGGCGCGCATCATCACGGACAAATTCACCGGCCAGTCACGGGGCTTCGGCTTCGTCGAAATGTCGGGAGATTCCGAGGCGCAGGCGGCGATCAACGCGTTGAACGGGACACAATTCGGGGGCCGCACGTTGACTGTGAATGAAGCCCGCCCGCAGGAGCCCCGCTCCGGTGGTGGCGGAGGACGTGGAATGGGCGGGGGCCGGCACTAAGCTGCGCTCGTTTCGCTATACCTATTCAGGGGCTGCCGACAGGGTAGCCCCTGCGTTTTTCTTACCGTGTTGTCCTCTCTCTGGTCTGCAGGGCCATCAGGTTATCTGCCCCTGTTTTCCCAAGATTGAGATTTAGGAGTGTCGTTGCATGGTGTCGTTTGCCGAATTGTCTCTTACATCGTTTCTCGCTGACCGTTTACAACAGGCCGGGTTTACCGCGCCGACTCCCATTCAGAGCGCGGCGATTCCGCTGGCGTTAGAGGGGCGTGATTTGTTGGCCCAGGCCAAGACTGGCAGCGGGAAAACGCTGGCCTTTCTTATTCCCTTGATCGAACGGGCCGTCAAAGAGGGCTGGAAGCCTGCCGGTCATGCCTCCGCGTCGCATGCCGGATCTTCCAGATCGCCGCGGGCGCTCGTGCTCGCGCCGACCCGTGAGCTGGCCCTTCAAATTGAAATGGAATTGCGCAAGTATGCGCCGCCGTCAGTCACGTCGCTGGCCGTGTACGGTGGTGTCCCCATCGAGCGGCACTACCGCGCCTTGCGCCAACCGCCGTTGATCGTGATTGGAACGCCGGGGCGTTTGTTGGACGTGGCGGGGACCCGCCATTTGGACCTGCGCGGGGTCGAATATGTGGTCATGGATGAAGCGGATCAAATGTTGGATCGCGGATTCCTGCGCGACATTCAGCGTATTCTGCAATTGCTTCCCACCCAACGACAGACCATGCTGTTTTCGGCAACCTTCTCGCCGGAAATTCTGACGCTCGCCGAATCGATGCTGAAGAATCCGGCTCGAACGGCGGTGGATCCCGGCGTGAATACGCCGACCACGATTACCCACGCGTACTACGTGGTGCCAAGCGAATCCTCGCGGGTGCAGTTGATTCACACACTGCTCCAGTCTCCGGAGTCCGGTGATCAGTCGATGGTCTTTTGCGATCAGAAATACAAAGTGAAACGGTTGGCTGCCCGTCTGGGCGGAGAGCCAGCCTCGGTCGGTGCCATCACCGGAAACCACTCGCAGGCCCAGCGGGAACGGACCCTCACGGCGTTCCGATCGGGCCGGTTGCGCACCCTGGTCGCGACCGATGTCGCCGCTCGCGGATTGGATGTGCCGTCGGTGTCGCAGGTCATTCATTACGAACTGCCCGGCAACCCCACGTCCTACGTGCATCGCACCGGCCGAACGGGTCGGGCTGAACGATCCGGCGCGACGCTCTTGATTCTCTCTCCGCAGGAAGAGCATGAATACTTGGCGATGGTGCGCCGTTTGCGAATCCAAACGAAGCGCCTGACGTTGCCCGCACTGGCGGTACTGCCGCCTCCTGCGCATGAGCCTGAGTCGAACGGCCAATCCAGGCATGATGGGCGGGGGCGCGATGCCCGACCGCGACGTGCCGGAGAGCGCCAAAACTCCATGCCTCAGGATGCGAGAGGCGGGCAGGGCCGTCGAGGTTGGCGTGCGGATCGTCCCGCCGCCCCGCGCCGTGGCAACAGTTGAAGAACCGCATGGTTCGGCAGGGATTGCTGGACCGGCATGATTAGGAGGACGCGTCGATGAAAGCTGGACGGAGTCTGTTGCTGGGCATGTTGCTGGCCGTCGGTGGTCAGTTGATGGGGGCGGGCGCCTACGCGCAAGGCGATCTCGCCATTGCCGACGGGGTGAAAGTGTCGTTGGAGTACATTCTGACGCTTCCCGACAAGTCCGTCGCCGATTCGAATGTCGGTCAGGAGCCGATCATCTTCGTGCAGGGGGCGCATGAAATTGTCCCCGGCCTCGAAAAGGCTCTCGACGGCATGAAGGCCGGACAGAAACGGCGCATCGAGGTGGCGGCGCAGGACGCCTACGGTCCCTACAACAACAAGCTACGCCAGAGCGTGGACAAAGAAAAGCTTCCCAAGGACGTCAAGGTCGGGGACATTTTGCAGGCGTCGGATAACCGGCTGGTGAAGGTCCTCGAAGTGAATGACAAGAAGGTGTTGATCGATCTCAACCATCCATTGGCTGGAAAGACGCTCACCTTCGATGTGAATGTCCTCAAGGTCGAAAAGGGCGATGCCGCGGACGCCCCTGCAAGCAAGACCCCCTAAACGCTCTCTCTTCACCAGAGCGGCGAGGCAGCCGGCTTGAAGCCGGCTGGCTTCCGCCGCTCTGTGCTGAATCGTCGTCACGAGTCCTCGAACCACATCGATCGTTCTGTCGCTCAGTAAGGGCGTGTCCCGGTTCTTGACGCGTTCTCCGTCTCCGTGTAGGGTCCCAGCACGAGACGTTCCAGAATGGTGTGAGGGCTGACGCGCTATTGAGTAGGGGCAAGGAAAACCTTCCACGGCTTAGAGGAGATCCAGCGCAGATGGGAACCATCAAGCAACGACCGGTGGTGGCAATTCTGGTGGGTGGCGGTCCGGCGCCCGGCATTAATAGTGTCATCGGGGCCGCCACGATTCGAAGCATTCTTGGTGGGTGCGACGTGATCGGCATTCAAGACGGTTTCAAATGGATCATGGATGGCCAGACCAGCAAGGTGAAGCGCCTGTCGATCGAGGACATTAGCCGGATTCACTTCAGCGGCGGCTCCTGCCTCGGCACGGCGCGCGCGAACCCCACCCAGAAAGTCGAGCATCTTGATGCCTGCCTGACGAGTCTGAACGCACTCGGCGTGACTCGATTGATCACGATCGGAGGGGACGATACCGCGTTCTCCGCGCTGAAGTTGGAGCAGCGGGCCGCCGGTCGCCTCCAGGTCGTGCATGTGCCGAAGACCATCGATAACGATCTGGACCTGCCCCACGGGATTCCGACATTCGGATTCCAGACGGCGCGCCACATCGGCGTGGAGCTCGTGAAGAGTTTGATGGTGGATGCGGAGACGACCTCACGCTGGTATTTCGTGGTGACGATGGGGCGTAAGGCCGGGCATCTGGCACTCGGGATCGGGAAGGCGGCCGGTGCGACGTTGACGGTGATTCCTGAGGAGTTTCGACAGAAGCCTCTTCGTCTGAAAACGCTGGTCGATGTCCTGGCCGGCGCGTTCATCAAGCGGCTCAATGCCGGACGATCGGACGGCGTGGCGGTCCTGGCGGAAGGTCTCGTGGAAATCCTCGATCAGCAGGATCTCGACGGTCTGCAGGATGTGGAGCGAGACCAGCACGGACATGTGCGGCTGGCGGAGATCAACTTCGGCTTCGTGCTCAAGCGGGCGGTCGAGAAGGAATTGCGTTCCTTCGGCATTAAGACCACCATCGTCGAGAAGAACATCGGGTACGAGCTTCGCTGTGCCGATCCCATTTCGTTCGATATGGAATATACCCGCGATCTCGGTTATTGCGCGGCCCAGTTTCTCCTGGAGGGCGGGAATGCCGCGATGGTGTCGATTCAAAACGGCCGGTTCATTCCCATTCCGTTCGGCGACATTCTGGACCCGGCGACCGGCCGTACCAGGGTGCGTATGGTGGATGTGGAGTCTGAGTCGTACGTCATTGCAAGGCGGTACATGATTCGATTGGCTCCGGATGATTTCAATCAGCCTCAGGCGCTGGTCCGCTTGGCCACCACGGCCGGTCTCGCCGCGGATGATTTCCGGAAACGGTTCGAATATCTGATGGGCAAGGATCTGTGAGAGAGGGGCGAGGGATTGGACCTCGTCCCATCCGCTGTGACGTAGGGCGTCATGACGAGTGAAGCGACACCGGATACAGAAATTGCTCTCGCATGTGGACAGCAGCGCGCGCTGCTCTCACCCTGGGGCGCGGCGCTACGCCGGTACTACCTGCTTGAAGAGAACGGGAGCGAAAGCGACATTGTCTGGGGCTATGCAGGCGGCGCGCACAAAAAGGGTGGGCAGGGAGATGTGCTCATTCCCTTTCCCGGACGTGTGTCGGAGGGGCGCTACTCCTTTGATGGGCAGCCGTTGCAGCTTGAACGGAACGACAAAGAAGGTCCGAACGCGATCCATGGATTTGTCCGGACCCTGCCGTGGACCACGCAGCAGGCCGATTCGGAGAGCGTCGCGTTTGAGGTCCAGCTGGAAGCTGCCAACTATGCCTCCAGAGGTTATCCCTTCTCGCTCGCCGTTCGTGTTGCGTATCGGTTGGACAGGCAGGGATTGACCTGCTCGTTCGCCGTTCACAATGTAGGGCGTGAGGCTGCGCCGGTCGGAGTCGGATTTCATCCCTATTTCACGGTCGGGACTGCGCTGGTGGATGAAGCGGAAGCCCGGATTCCCGCTTCCGGGTATCTTGAGTTCAATGACCGGCTTGCGCCGACCGGCAAGGTCCTCGATGCGCAGGATACCGAGTGGGATTTTCGCGAACGTCGCCGGATCGGCAACCTCCGTTTCAATCACTGCTATGTCGGGTTGGAGCGTGATGCGGAGGGAATGGCGACGGCCACACTGCAGCACCAGGGGAGTGGCCGCAGGATCGAGGTGGTGATGGATCGTTCGTTTTCCGCGATCGTAGTCTACACCGGCGATGCGATTGTCGCCGCGCCGCGCCGCGCGCTGGCGATTGAGCCGATGACCTGCGCGACCGATGCCTTCAATCATCCCGAGTGGGGGTTGAAGCGACTGCAGCCCGATGAAACCTTCACCGGACGGTATCGCGTCACTCATTGCCTTCTGTAAGGCTCCTTGCTCGGTGTGTGTCGTCCTCTCCTGTCACCCGCTCTACGCGATCAGCCATGTGCTCTTGTCCGCGCAGACTCCGTTACGACGGCTTCGTCGATTCAACGATGCGGAATCGCACTTCATCCACCTGAGTGTAGGCCGAGGTTTGTTCCCCTGCGAATAACCCGCACCGGTAGAGTCCCGTCGTCCAGCCGGTGGATGGACGTGACAGGACAAAGTAACCGGATTGGTCGTTGGTGGACATGATGAGCTGATCCTGCGCCACCGCCGGCTGCGCGCCGGTCAGCTCCGTGCGTTCTTTGAAACAGCGCGCTGCGAGCGGAACTTCATCGTACGACGCCGTCACCAATCCGAACACCAGGTAAATGTCCTGCTGGGTAGCGGGAAAGCTGATTCCAGGGTCCAGGGGAATGAAGTCATGGGCACCGGTGGGCGAATCGTCCCGCATGACTTTCTTCGCAGGGATGACGAATCGAAACCAGGCAAAATCGGCATCCCGTCCGACCAGGGAGGCCGCCGTATCCAGGGTGTTCTGTGGCTTCAAGTTCTCCATGGCCTTCGCGGCGAGCTCTGCTTCCGAGGGAACGACCGGCGCGGCCGGTGTGACCGAGACGGCGTCCTCCATCTCGATTGCCTTGGCCAGTTCGGGGACATGCGGACGAATCTTGTCCAACCATCGCAGCAGTTTATTTTTATCCAGCACTCTGGTTCCGATCGGAAGTTCGACCTCCCTCGTCGACTGTTCAAATGCCACGGTCGTGTCGTAGAGGATCTTGAATTGAATGTACGCGTCCTCCCATTTTCCCAAATCCACCAGACATTGACCCAGGCGATAGACGGTGGCCGCATAGTCTTCATCGAGAGGATCGAGGCCCTCCATTTTCGGGATGATGCTGATCGCCTCTTTGCACCGGCCCAGGTTCATGAGAATCAGTCCGAGGTGCTGCTTGGCGAGGGGGTCCATCGGATTGAGGAGCAGGAGTTGCCGATACATCGGTTCGGCTTCCTGATAGCGCCCGGCCTCGAAGAGCGCGTAGGCATCGTGGCGAATCATCGACCAGTCTTTGAGTTGTTTCGGGTTCGCGTCCGGGCTCATCATGGGTGCAAAGCGGCGGCCTCGCTCTGTCGATCCGTAGAACACGGTCAGCAGATTCTTGGCGGACAGCTCCAGCGGGGAACCGGGCGAGACCTGTTGCAACACAGATTGCACCTCGCGATCTGCGCCTTCGTAATCCAAAATGTCGAATCGTGCGCGGGCCATCGCTAGTCGCCAGTTGAGCATGTCGGGTCCCAGCTCCACGGCCTGCTGATAGGACTTGAAGGATTCTTCCAGCCGGTCGAGTTTCCGGAGCTCACGGGCTAGTCGCAAATGGATCAGCGGGTTCTGGGGTTCGATGGCGGCAATACGCTGCAATTCGATGACCGCTTCTTCCACCTGCCCGGAACGAACCAGCACGCTCCACTTAGCCCATCGCACGTCCAGTGCCGTGGGAATACTCGCCAGGACGGTTTCATAGGACTGAAGGGCCGCTTCGGTGTGGCGTGAGGTGGCCAGCATGTCGCCACGGAGTTGGTGCAGCGCGAACGCCTGCGGGTTCTCATGAATGCCTTGGTCCAGAATGCCGAGGGCCAGGTCTGTCGTACCCTGCTCCCACGCGGCTTTGGCGCGTTGGGCGACCTGGCTTTCCGAGGGGAGGCCCTGGTCGTTCGCCATGGCTCTGGGTGCGTCGGTCAGCGTGACGGGCAGGAGCAGGAGGAGGAATCCAATGATGTGATAGGTCAGCCGGATGAACGGCTGCGGCGCGCGAACGGGCGAACATGTATGGATCAGCATGAGATAGGTCTCTGGTTGAGGTGAACAAGTCCCTTCCATGGTCAGGCGCGCACGGGTACAGAATAATACCCCACAGCAAGCCTGCTGTGTTCGATTAGAGACACCCTGAGGGAGAAGGATTCGTCGCCCTCAGCGGCCCCAGGCACAATGGATTATCTTACTGTACGATGGCCAGGCTCCGCGAGGTGCCCCGGATGGATCCGGCTGTGAGCGGGGCACGAGGCGCGTCCTGTCGGGAGAGTCCCGGTCAGCCGGTGAATAATGCGGTCACCGAAGCGGTTGTCTCAACGGAGCGGAATCGAATCCGCTTACCGCACGTTGACGAAACGTCCGTGAGCCATGGTTCGAAGCTGATCGATGTCTTCGTGGCGAGTGACCGAGAGCGGCACGGTGCCGGACAATTCTTGAATCAAGAGATCGGTCGTCAGCGGGGTCTTGTAATGTAAGGCCCGGTAGAGTGCGGTGACGACCGCCTGCTCGATTTCCGAGCCGCTGAACCCATCACTGGCGCTGACGATTTTCTCGAGGTCGAATCCCGCGCTGTCCTGTTTGCGGAGCGCCAGGTGGATCTTCCAGATGGCGGTCCGTTCGTGGTCGTCAGGCAAGTCCACGAAGAAGATTTCGTCGAACCGTCCTTTGCGCAGCAATTCAGGCGGGAGGGAGGCGAGGTTGTTTGCCGTGGCGACGACGAACACCTCCTGCTTCTTTTCCTGCAGCCAGGTGAGAAAGGCGCCGAAGAGCCGGCGGCTCAATCCGGCATCGGCATCTCCGCTTCCGCCGCCGGCCACCATCGCCTTCTCTATTTCATCGATCCAGAGCACGATCGGCGAGAGGGATTCGGCCATCTCGATCGCCTTCCGGAAATTCTTCTCCGATTCGCCGACGAATTTGTCGAAGAGCCGCCCGGCATCGAGTTTGAGCAACGGGAGTTGCCACTCGCGTGCAATGGCTTTTGCCGCGAGCGACTTGCCGCAGCCCGGGACACCCACCAGCATGATGCCGCGCGGCGGCGTCAGGTTGAGCGCCTTGGCTTCTGCCGTGAATCCCACCTTCGCCCGTTCCAGCCAGGATTTCAGATTCACGAATCCGCCCAATTCGAACCGGTTGTCTTCGAGGGGATAATATTCCAACAGCCCGCCGTCCTTGATCGCCTGGACCTTGCGTTTCAGGATGGTCTGTACGTCGGCAGCAGACAGTCTGCCGTCCTCGACGAGGCATTGCGTAATGACCTGCCGGGCTTGATGCAACGTCAATCCCTGCAGGGCGCGGAGGATGGCGTCGGATTCTTGTGTCGAGGGGGTTGCCTGGGTCGGTTTGGAGCCGGCGAGCGAGTGAAGCATGCTCTGCACCACGGTGGTGGAGCCGGGGCGGCGCGGCGACGTTCTCGTACCGAGTGACTGCAGCACACTTTGGAGCATGGATTGCAGTTCATTACGATTCGGCAGCTGCAGGTCGAGCCGGACCGCAATCTGTTCAATGTCGGACGGAAGGACGATGGGATGGCCGGTGAGCACACAGGTCGTACGAGAACGGCCGAAATGATGACTGACTTCCCGTAACTGGCGGGCCACAGCGGCGTCCTGCAGGTGTGGCGCAAGATCTTTGAGCCAGAACAGGGCCTCGACGGTCAGTCCATTGAGGTGTTGAAGGACAGCCAGAGGGGTGGCCGTCATCTTGTTGATGCTCTGCCCCTCGTCCTGCCTGGTGAGGCCTCTGGTAATCGACCATTCGAACAGCGGCATGCGTTCCTGCGCCGCCACGGATTGAAGCAACGCCAGCACTCGCTCTTCTTCGACCGTCTCGACGACGATCAGGGGGTGGCAGGAGCGAATCAGTGTGCGGAGATCATGCACGCTCGTCGAGAGTGACATAGGAGTGAAATGCTAGCACGAGGGTTTCACCCCACCAAGCAAAGGGGCGATTGTGACCGGACGGGAAGATGAGCGTAGGGACAGACGCTCATGGCCGATAGCTGATGATAAATAGTGGGAAGGACACTGGCGAGAGTTTGTTCATATTGTGCGGATCAAATTGACAGGTGATTCCACTGAGGCAACAATCACCTGAGCAGAAGAATTCTTTGGAAGGGAATTGGGATGACATCTAATCCGGAAAATCCCTGCGACGACGAAGACAAGCCGGCGCCTCGGATCGCTACATTCTGGCGACGTATTGGAGCTGCTGTGGTGGATGCATCCCTCCTTGGCGCGATCGGAGCGTGTCTAGGTTTTCTGTGGTTCGATCAGTTGGCCGCACTCGGACGAACGGGGCGATTCATTGGTGGTGCCATTGCATTGGTGTATTTCGGCACGTTGAACAGCCGAATTGGACAGGGGCAGACTCTCGGCAAACGTCTCCTGAAGATTCGAGTCACAGATGCCAAGGCCGCGCTGGTTAGCCTACCTCGCTCGGCTTTCCGTGCGACGATCTTATTGTTGCCAGTAGCGCTCAATGGAATGCCCGTGCCTGCGGGGGAACATGAGCAACTTTGGGGCATTGTTCTCAGTATCTTGATTTTTGGTGTCAGTGTGGCAACTGTGTATCTCTATTGTTGTAATCGACGGACAAGACAATCCATTCACGATTTAGCGGGTGGAACATTTGTGAGGAATGCGGAGAGCACTTCAGAGATTCATGAGGAAATTTGGAAGCCCCATTTTGCAATCACTGGGGGGCTTTGTCTTGCAGTGCTTGGGGGAGTGTTGATGCCTCACACTTCTGAACAGCCTGAGTTCATGCAACAGCTGGTTGAGGCACGACGGCTTGTTCAGTCTGCAGTGCCGGGTGCCGAAGTCTCCATGCAGCGGGGCACAACCAAGGCCAGCACTGCAGCGACCGGGCAGACCTCTACCTCATGGATTCTTGTCGGCGTGTCTATGTGGGTAAAACCAGAAAATTTTGAGAGGGTGGCGGACCAAATTGCCATGGCGATGTTTGAGCCGCCGTCCGGCATTCGTGATGTTGGGCAGGTGTCGATAGTGGTTTCCTATGGCTACGACATCATGATCTCACATGTACGAACAACAAAAACGTTCGCGCATTCTCATCGGGAATGGTTGAAGCGACTCAAGAGAGTCGAGCCAATTAGTGCCGGGTCCCCAGGATAGTCGCCGATGGCTAATAGCGATAGCGTCGAGTGGGATAGGAAGTTCGACGATCCGTGCTTCTTCCGAGCTACAAGCTATTTCCCATCGGTTCTTAACTCCGGCTACCAGCCCAACTAGGGTCAGGGTCTCCGTTTAAGTTGTTGAAGGAAGGCTGTGACGGAAAGGATGTCGACCGATTCGACGTGATGAAGGCTGAGGAGATCGTCGTCGCCTCTCACGAGCCATCGGACGCCGGCGGCCACCGCGCAGGTAATGAACTTGGCATCGTCCGGGTCGCGTAAGTCGGGAATGTTCGTTGGGACCGCAGTCACCGTTTCAATGAAGGGGATCAGCTCTTCTTCCAGTAGCCCTCGTATCTCGGTATTCGTCAGCTTGAATTTTGGATAGGCGAGGACGCGGATATAATTCGTCGAGGATAGGAGCGGATACGACCGGACGAAGCCGGCCGGATTGCCAGGCAGAAATAAGTCGTGATGGTGACCCAGAGAATAGCAATGCCGAGACGACGACATTCGTGTCGAGAACGGCTCGAATCACCGGCGGCGACGTCCTCTCGCCCAGGCAATGGCGCGATCCATGTCTTTCATCTCGATCCCGAGCTCTTTTATTTTCTGGCGAACCGCTGTGAGGCGCGAGCTTGGTTCTGCCATGGTCATCGGCTCAGTATCAGGACTCCGCCCTTGGCCGTGACATCAAAATAGTCGGTTTCAGGAATATCTTGCAACGCTTTCTTGGGCAATGTCACCTGATTCTTCGATGTTTTCTTTGCCAACATGGGGGACCCTCACTACAAAGTAAGGATATCTTACATCCTGGCATCCTGGCAAGGCGGCTCTTTTTCCGCCTAGGCGTCGTTCTCCGTGAGGCAGCGACCGAGGCCCTGCTGTTCGGCGAGATGGTAGGCATAGTGCAGGGCCGCCAGGTTCGCAACCCGTTCTTCAGCCTCTTCGCGACTGTCTGAATAGATGATCTGCAGTCCGAATCTGGCCGTCAGGGCATCCAGAAAATCCACCATGCCGTTTCGGTGGTATTGGCCGAGCCGCCCTCCGCCGCTGTTGTATTGAATAGCGCCTTCGATCACTAGAAAGCGATGCGGGTATGCGAGAAGCGGTTCGAGCTCACGGAGAAAGCGCGGACGATTGTCGGACGGGTTGGAGAAGATGGTGTTGAACTCCTCTACGCGACGGCGTTCCACGCAAAAAATGGCCGGGGCTTCTGCAATCGCATAGTCACCGGCCGGCAGTGTCTGTGTGATCGTTCCGGCGATGCGCACGAGTCCCTTGAATTCGTACGGCAGATGTTCGCGGCTGTCGACCAGCATATGGATGGCCGGCACCATGATTTTGGGATGACTGAACCGGGTGACGTTCAGCATCGTTTGGGGCCCGCGCAGTTCCTGGCGCGGTCGTGGAGCGGCTTGCGGACGGGGCGTCGGCGAGGGGCGTGGAGGCGGTGTCGGTGATGAGGGATGTTGTCTGCCGGCGTCGTACCGGGCGCGGGCTGCGGGGTCGCTGAGGGTCTGATAGGCCTGGTTGATCAGCTGCGTGCGGGCCTCGGCTTTCCGGTGTAGGGTCGGCGAATGCACAAAGCGATCGGGATGCCAGACCTGCATGTGTTCATGCCAGGCTCGCTTGATCTCCGCGTCTGACGCGCCGGGAGAGAGTTCCAGGATGGCGTAGTAGTTCGTGGTCCGTTCGTCCCGCATGCGGTGTCCCTGATCAATGTGATGAAGTGTAGCGGAGTGCGACGGCGAAGCGCTAGCCCGCATGATCGGGGTCGGCATGGGTTGGTGGATGGATTCAGCGCGCGCATTGCGGGTTCGGCATTGTGGGAAAATTGTCGGCGGTGTATCGTAGGTCAAGGCAGGTTATTCCTTCTGTAGATTCCATCGGAGGCGATGCTCATGATTTTGGTTACCGGCGGTGCCGGCTATATCGGTTCGCACACCTGTGTGGAACTGCTCAACGCCGGCTGTGCAGTCACGGTCTTTGACAATTTTTCCAACAGCCATCCCGAAGCGTTGGCTCGTGTGGAACGGATTACCGGAAAATCTCTGCGCGTGATACGCGGGGATTGCCGTGATCGCGCAGCCCTGGTAGCGGCCTTGCGTGAGTCCCGGGCGACGGCGGTGATTCACTTCGCCGGTCTGAAGGCGGTGGGGGAGTCGGTACAGCAGCCGTTGGCCTACTACGACAACAATGTCGTCGGGTCACTGCGACTGTTGGACGCCATGGGTGAGTGCGGCGTGAAGCGGCTGGTGTTCAGCTCCTCTGCTACGGTCTATGGCGATCCTCAGCGTCTCCCGCTTACGGAGGACCATCCGTTGTCGGCTACGAATCCCTACGGCAGAACGAAGCTCATGGTGGAGGAGATCTTGCGCGATCTTCAGCGCAGCGATGCCTCCTGGCGAATCTGCATTCTCCGCTATTTCAACCCTGTCGGGGCGCATGCCAGCGGACTGATCGGAGAGGATCCACAGGGGACGCCGAATAATCTCTTGCCCTTCGTGGCGCAGGTGGCGGTGGGGCGGCGGGAATGTTTGAACGTGTGGGGCAATGATTATTCGACTCCGGACGGCACCGGGGTGCGGGATTATATTCATGTGGTCGATTTGGCACTGGGCCACCTCAAGGCGCTGGAAGCGCTCGATCGGCTGGAACGTCCGGGAGAATGTTTGACGGTGAATCTCGGGACTGGAAATGGATACAGTGTGCTGGAGATCGTGCGGGCGTTTGAGGCAGCGAGTGGAAAGCCGGTTCCCTACAAAATCGCCCCCCGCAGACCCGGTGACGTGGCCTCCTGTTATGCCGATCCCAAGCAAGCCTTGAAGTCGTTAGGGTGGGAGGCCGCGCGTGGGCTGAATGAGATGTGTGCCGATGCCTGGCGTTGGCAAAGTTCGAATCCAAGGGGGTATGCGGGCTGAGTGTTCAGCGGGGCGAGCGCTGTGAGTCGGGGGATCTTCGGATGAAAACGATCGGCCTACAGAGTGAGCCAGTGCTCGATTGTCGACAGGTGAGCGTTCTGCATATCACTACCCTTCTACTCCGGGCGGGTCTCATCATCCTGGTGTCCCGGGGTGCGTCATGGGCAATCGGTGCCGGGGCGGTCGCGTGCGCTCTCTTATTCGTGCCGGCGGTTCATGCGAACCACCAAGGGCACGTAAGCCATCCGGATGGCGAGGCTCATATCACGGTGGGAGCGGGGTACTCGATCCCTGGCGCGTCCTTTCAGATTTTCATGGGGCCAGGCAACGATGCCGCAGAAGAGACCGGTCTGACTCAGGCAGACAGGAGCGCCGCCGTTGAAACGGTGAGAGAAGCGTTCGCTGTTCTCGTACAACATCGGACCGACTATCCGCGTTTCGATGAAAGCCTCAAGAAAGAGGCACTGGCCAGGGTCGTAATTGAGACGACCGTGGTGAACGACGAGGGAAGAGCATTTCCGTTCCTCGTCGCTCGAACCACACAGCCGGGACGAGTCATACTGCTGATCAGCGCGTCGTCACTGAAGGAGAACGGGTATCTGCATCACCCCAATACGCTGGCTCCGGTGCTGGCAAGAGAATTTCAATGGGTGGCCAGCAAGGCGGACACCGCGCCGAAGCCAAAAATGGTTGCAGGTGAACGAGCGTTGAAGTCGGCGCCGATTCGCACGGACCAGGACATCGCGGCCCTCTCCGGAGAGGAGCGGGTACGTCTCCTTCAGCAACTACTCGGCTCGTACCTGCGAACCGTAGATGATCAAAGAAGCCTCGACGGCCAGTCCTACTATGAAGTCGGCAGTACCGTATTGGTCGCGCCGACTCATCCGGATTCGACGACCAAGCTCTATGAGATCCGGGTTCGTGAGGCCCTTCAGCGCATCGTCCGGGAACCGTTTTTCTGGGAACGTACGCCGAAGGCGGTCAGAAGCTTGCTGAATGGGAAGGTGTGGACTGTCGCGTTCGTAAACATTGACCAACGTGATTGGGCCACTCGGACCAGGGTACTCCCCGAGGAGAAGGCCGTCATAGTAGGAGCGCGCGACCAACGCGTTCAACCGGCCGCAATTTTGGTGAATACCTATCGAACGGCTGCGCCCGATGACCCGTTTTATCCGGACACGCAGGGGCTGCCCATGGGCGCGCTCTCGGCGGAGCAATTGGCGCGCGTGATCGCCCTGGAAATTCAGCATAATATCCAGGAGAAATCGATGGCCGGCCACGTGGCACAGGATGCACTTACGGCTCCTAAATAGGGATGGAGCGAAACGAGTGATTGAGTATCGTACCGTAATCGACTAGCCCAGCGTCTCATCGCTCCCGCTTGACCCATCGCTCCCGCTTGTCGCACCACGCCCGCTCTGTCCATCCCAAGCGTCCCATCCTACTGCAACGAATCTTCCTGTCTGACCGGTTTGGGACGGCCTGGTCGGCGCGAATCGATCAATAAGTAGAATGTACTGGCATGCATACGTAGTGCAAAATTGCATATGCGTAGTGGTTTGCTCTACGTATGGGGCAGCCGCAGTATTTTTGTGCATATTCCAGAGAGCTTTTCTTGACCTCCGTGAAGTCTGCGTGTAGGTTTCCCCCCTGATTTTTGTGAGAGTGCGTTGCGGGATCGCCATGTATCGGCCACGTGCGGTGTGGACGAAGCCCTGTCGCCCCTGCCTGGCTCAACGTATTATCCGGACGGCATCGCGCGACGTTGACCGGTCTGTGTCTTGCGGGATCAGGTGCGCATGGCACCGCTCCTACGCAGCATGTATTGCGGCTGTGTCGCCATGAGCAGGTTCGGACCCTCTCCCCCGAAGTGAATGTGCGGCTGACGACGGGGCGCAGCTCAGGCTTGGCAAGACGGATCTGCTGTTCAATTGAGGAGGAGACATGTCCCGTTGTGTGTCTGCGCTGTGCGGGGCAGTGCTTGCGCTTCTGGCTGTTCTGCCGGGGAATGCGGCGGCAGCACCATCGTCGGGCTCAAGTTGGGAACCGATGCGGATCATGCATTTCGTCCTGACCGGGACGGTTCCACTGGAGCGTGCGCGCGAGTATGTGAACCAGGCTCAGGCGGCCGGTTTCACGGCTGTGCAGGTGGTGCTCACCGATGGCGTGAGGCTCGATCATGCCCCGTGGAAACCCGTGAAGGGCGCGTGGACTAAAGCCGAGTTTCTCTCTTGGGCTGCCTACGCCCGCGCGCATGGATTGGACGTGATTCCCGAGGTCAAACTCCTGACACATCAGGAGCAGTTCTTTCAGAAGCATTATCCCGGTTTGATGTTCAATGCCGTGTCCTATGATCCGAGGAAGGAAGGGGTCTATCAGGCTGTATTCCGGCTGCTCGACGAACTTATCGACGCCCTGCATCCCCGGGCGATCCATATCGGCCACGACGAAGCATTTGGATGGACGGTGGGCCAGGTGGCGAAATGGCTGAAGTTCGGTGAGCTCATGGTCCCGGCGGACCTCTTTGCCCGGGATGTCGAACGCATTCACGGCTACCTGACTCAAAAGGGGGTGGAGACCTGGATGTGGGCTGACATGCTGCTCGATCCGGCGGAGTTTCCCGGCGCCTCGTCCAAGCATCTGCATGGAATGGCGGCAGGGTATGGGAAAGCGCTTCGCAATCGGCTTCCACGGGATATCGTGATGTGTGACTGGCACTACGGCGACGAGCAGGGGAGTTTTCCCTCGATGTCCGTGATGCAGAGCGAAGGGTTTCGCGTGATCGGAGCCACCTGGAAACGGGAGGAGACCATGCGCAATTTCAGCCGCTATGCGTTGTCCCGGCACGCCTATGGTCTGATGGCGACAACCTGGTTCCACGTGCAGCGGAACGACCGGGACTTGGTCGACTGGATTATTCGCTCGTCCGGTATGTTATTCCGTAACCCCGATGCGGCGGTGCCGCCGAGACCTGCTTCGGCTGCCCCTCCGGAAGGACATGGCTGGACGGCTCCATAACGGCGGGGAAAGGTCGCTCTTGAGTGGGACCGTCAGGGCCCCGGCGCGAGGGGAACGCCTGCCGGTTCCGCTGTGTCATGGTGAGCCGGGCTAGCGGCCGATCTGTTTAGGCTGCCCCGCTTTGGCTAGCTGCACATTCACGGTCACGACTCCCTCATTGAGATTACGATAGGGGTAGGCAGAGGTGATAAGAGGGAGGGTATCGGCTTGTTCCTGTGTGGTCACGAGGGTGAGCGCCGGCACATACCGGCCTGAAGCGACTTTGACCCCGATCAGCTTCGCTCCCGGTTCGACCACCACGTGGTCACCGAGTTCAGTGCGAAATACAAGGGCCTGCATGCCGACAAAGGTATCGTTACCGATTCTGGCGGGGCCATGCACCTGCGATTGGTGGGCCAGTGAGACGCGCTTGCCGATATAGACGGAATAGGTCTTGCCCGAGACCTGCACTTCGTTCTCCGGCAATTCATGGTCCCCTTCGAACGTCTCCAGTCCATGGATGACGACCCCGTCCTGCACGTTACTGTGATCCCCGACATAAATGTTCTGTCCTTCATCGCCGCGGACCGAAGCGCCCGGTGCGATGAAAATCAACTCGCCGATAGTCACGGATCCAATGACCGCCGCCAGGGGATGAATGCGTGCCGATGCGGCAATCGTCGGCACAGCGACGTGGGGATTAAATGTGGCGGGAACGTTGGGGGCTACCCAGCCGACCAGCGTGATGCCGATGAGGAGCAGGTTCAGGCTCAGGCTGAGTGAGAGGGGCAAGGATCGAGGCATCAAGAATTCTCCGGGAAACACGGGCGCTCACCCCTGTATGGATGAGCCTGTCGTTGTGCCCTGCATCACGATCGAGTGAACCTCAGCGTACAAGGCTTGCTGCCACTCGGCTTGCAGGCCCGGCGTCATGTCGGTGTCGTATTCTTTGACGGTGGCTCACGCTGTTGATCCAGTATTCGTCGCGCTGGTTCACGCCTCTTGCCGCATAGGCTCCCCTCGTCTCCATGTCGGCGGATGGCGCCTTAAACTTGAGGTACGCGTCGAGTCTCCTCATCCCGGCACTCGGGAGTGGACCGGACCGGCCTGGAACACGTAGAATGCGCCTCCGCGGTGCTCACCCCCTCCACCCGTGAGGGCGTGGGAAACGACAGGGTTGAAACAACAGTGGGCTGACTAGGAAGGGATCGTCATGAGTGTGAAATGTGGAATCGTCGGGCTGCCGAATGTGGGCAAGTCGACCCTGTTCAATGCGTTGACCAAGTCCGGGATCGCAGCCGAGAACTATCCGTTCTGCACGATCGAGCCGAATATCGGCATCGTGGAGGTGCCGGATGCGCGGATGCAGGCGCTGGCGGACATCGTGAAGCCGCAGCGGATGCAGTATGCGACGACCGAATTCGTGGACATCGCAGGGTTAGTGGCCGGAGCCTCGAAAGGGGAAGGCCTGGGCAACCAGTTTTTGGCCACTATTCGCGAGACCGACGGGATTGTGAATGTCGTGCGCTGTTTTGAAGATGACAACGTCGTCCACGTGGCGGGGAAGGTCGATCCGATTTCCGACATCGCGACCATTGTGACGGAACTCGCGCTGGCCGACCTCACCACAGTGGAAAAAGCTCAGGAGCGGAACGTGAAGCTCGTTCGCTCGGGCGATAAAGATGCCGCAAAGCTAGGCGAGTTGCTGGTGCAGGTGGCCGCCTGTTTGAATGAGGGGAAGCCGGCTCGCACCTTGAAACTCGACCCGGCGCAGCGCGCCTTGTTGAAGCCCTTGTGCCTGCTGACGATGAAGCCTGTGATGTATGTGGCCAATGTGGCTGAAAAAGGGTTTGCCAACAATCCGCTGCTGACGCGGGTGGAAGAATATGCTGCGCATGAAGGGGCGCCGGTCGTCGCCATCTGCGCCGCACTGGAGTCCGAAATCGCGGTGCTCTCAGACGAAGAGAAGCGGGAATTCCTGGCCGACATCGGCATGACCGAACCGGGGCTGAATCGACTGATCCGCGCGGCATACCAACTCCTGGGCTTACAGACGTATTTTACCGCCGGCGTGAAAGAAGTCCGCGCCTGGACGATTCATATCGGCGATACGGCGCCGCAGGCCGCCGGCGTCATTCATGGCGATTTCGAAAAGGGGTTCATTCGCGCCGAGGTGATCGGCTACAACGACTTCATCGCCTGCAAAGGCGAAGCGGGGGCGAAGGAAAAAGGGAAGATGCGGCTGGAAGGGAAGGAGTACGTGGTGCAGGACGGCGACGTGATGCACTTCCGGTTCAACGTCTAGCGACGCTCTTTTACCATGTTACGAGGCAGGGTTTGCTTGCCTGATCGGAGATCCAACGTGAACGAACAAGACACACAGCGAGCTGTAGCGATTCTCAACAGAATTATGGAACATGAGTTGGCCGGCGTAGTTCGGTACACGCACTACGCGCTGATGGTCTACGGGTACAACCGTATCCCGATTGTGTCGTGGCTGAAGGGCAATGCGGATGAAAGTCTAGCCCATGCCCACAAAGCCGGTGAGCTGGTGACTCTATTGGGCGGCCATCCTTCGTTGAAGATCGGTACCCTGCTCGAAACGGAGAAGCATGATGTGGGAGATATTCTGCGGGAGAGTCTGGAGCACGAGAAAGCCGCCGTTGCCTCATATTACGAATTGCTGAAACTGAGTGAGGGCAAGTCCGTGTTGTTGGAAGAGTATGCCCGCGAAATGATCGTCGGGGAAGAACTGCATTTGGACGAAGTGAATAAGATGCTTCGCAAGTCGGGCGATGTGCAGGCGTTCAAGTCTTAACTCTTCACGCTGTGTGACGGCACAGGCCTGGTCCGGAGTTCCGGACCAAGCTCTCGTCATGATCCACTACGCCGATTGCTGCTGCGTATTGAAGCCGGCCACTCATCGTCACCCCTGACCCTGCCTGTATGTTTAACGTGATTTTGTACCAGCCTGAAATTCCTCCGAATACGGGGAACATCATCCGTCTCTGCGCCAACACCGGTGCCTCGTTGCATCTGGTCAAGCCGTTGGGCTTTACGCTGGAAGACAAACAGTTGCTGCGAGCCGGACTGGATTATCACGAATTCGCCTCGATCACGGTGCACGAGGGGTGGGCCGAGTGCCTAGCACGCATGGAAGGGCACCGAATTTTCGCCGTATCCACGAAGGGCAGACAGCGGTACGATCTGGTTCGTTACATCGAAGGCGATGCGTTTGTCTTTGGCCCGGAAAGCCGTGGATTGCCGGCGGAGATTCTTGGCAGCGTCCCTGAACAGCAGTGCCTGCGCGTACCGATGGTGCCGGGAAGCCGCAGCCTCAACCTCTCCAACTCGGTCGCGGTGGTGCTCTACGAAGCCTGGCGGCAGGTCGAATTTTGGAAAGGTGTCTGATCGCCGGTCATTCCTTCGCAGGCACCGCCGGATCCCACCGGGCAGGGCTCGTCACAGACCGCTCAGCGACGCGATCAAATCTCCAGCACCAGTCCGATTTCAACCACCTGTTCCGCCGGTAGGTGGAAATAGGAACTGGCTCTCTGGGTATTTCGTGACAGGAAGACAAATATTTTTTCCCGCCAGATTGCCATCCCCGGTTTCGGCGTCGCCAAAAAGGTCAGTCTGCTCAGGAAGAACGTGGTCTCCTCGACAGGGAGGGTATGGCCGCGGGCTGCGAGGTAGGTGAGTACACGTGGAATGTCCGGCGTTTCCATGAATCCGCATCTGGCGACAACTTGAAACAGGTTTTCCTGGATGGTGGTGATTTCCAGCGGGCCTCCGGATGGAACGTAGGGCACAGGCTCTGTGCGGACTGTGAGGATATAGACCTGCTCGTGCAGAGATTTGTTGTGCCGGACATTTTGCAGCAAGGCGGGCGGGGTGATGTCGGGATGTTGAGATAAAAATACGGCGCGCCCGGCGGTTCTGCATTGCACCTGCGACAAGACTTCCCGGGCGAATTGAAGCAATGGAGGAAACTGCTCGCGCAAGTGGTCTGCCACGATCGCGCGTCCTCGCGCCCAAGTACTCATGACGGTGAACACGGCCGCGCCGAGCAGCAGCGGGAACCATCCGCCATGGGGAATTTTTTGGGCATTCGCGAGAAAGAAGGCGAGATCGATGAGCAGGAAGCCCCCGACTGCCATGGCTGCCGGTAGCGGGCTCCATTGCCAATGGGCCTGGACCACGCGGTACATCAGGAGGGTCGTGATGATCATGGAACCCGAGACGGCGATGCCATAGGCTGCGGCCAGATTACTGGACGATCCGAAGGAAAGGATCAGACCGACGGTGCCGATGAACATGAACCAATTCAACAGGCCAAAGTAGATTTGGCCATGTTGCTCGGCGGATGTGTGGGTGATCCGCAACGGCGGCAGATAGCCCAATTGAACGGCTTGCAAGGTCAACGAGAAGGCCCCGGACAGCATGGCTTGGGATGCGATGACGGTGGCCATGGTCGCCAGCGCGATCAAGGGGTACAGCATCCAGTCGGGGGCCAGGAAGTAAAAGGGATTGGCCAGAGCCGCCGGGGTCCGCATGAGGAGCGCACCCTGGCCGAAGTACTGGAGCAGAAGGGCGGGCAAGGCCACCACAAACCAGCCGAGTTGGATCGGTCGGCGTCCGAAGTGGCCCATGTCGGCATACAGCGCCTCGGCACCTGTGAGGACCAGAAACACACTGCCCAGCACCAGGATGCCGACTCCTGCATGCCGAATCAAAAACTGGATCGCATACAGCGGATTGGCGGCACGCAGAACCTCCGGGGTTTGGATCAAACTGTGGAGCCCGAGGAGGGCCATCGTGACAAACCAGAGCAGCATGATGGGGCCGAAGATGCTCCCGATCGTTCCGGAGCCCCGGCGTTGGATCATGAACAACAAGGCGACCAGCGCGACGGTCAGAGGCAGGATGTAGGGGGTAAACACATCGGTGGTCAGCGTGAGCCCTTCGACCGCGCTAAGGACCGAAATGGCCGGTGTAATGATGCCGTCGCTATAGAGAAACGCCACGCCGATCAAGCCGAGTGTGACGACAACGTTGAGCCCTTTGCGGAGATCGACCGGGCGGGACTGCTGACTGAGCGCCAGGAGCGCCAGCATGCCTCCTTCGCCCTCGTTGTCGGCTTTCATTACGAACAGCAGATATTTCACGGTGACGACGAGCACGAGCGACCACACGATCATGGACAGAATCCCCAGCACGTTGTCGGGAGTGACCGGCAGGCCATGCGATTCGTGAAAACACTCGCGCAGGGCATACAGCGGGCTGGTTCCGATGTCGCCATAGACCACTCCCATGGCGGCCACGGTGAGGGAGACGGAAGAAGATTGGTTGTTGAGATGCTTCGGCATGGATACGTGACAGGGGCCCGACCCGATTCGCGATGGTCCTGTGTTGTGACGGGTCGAACTATACCATGTTGGATGAGGGGATGCCGGTTGGTTCCGCAGGGTGTCGTAAACCTCCGCATCTGTTCCCAGGTGGAGAGAGATGAGTGGCCGCGCATCCGGCCTGGAAGTTGCGCGAATCTTCTGCTAGATTCCCCGTCGGCCCGTGCGAACGATCATAGGAGTCGCGCCGGCCAAGTCTTCGAATTCATCTCACAAGAAAGCCGCTGAGACCGGGAGGGTCGCCTCCGGCCGGATCTCGCTTTCGGAAAGCCCAATACGTACCTATGACTTCTCCAACGACACCGACCATTTCATCCGCAGCCCAGCAACGCATCGTCGATCTCATCGCCAAGGAACTTGGCGTGACCGCCCCGCAGATTGCGGCCGCGGTGACGTTGCTGGACGGTGGAGCGACGGTGCCCTTTATAGCGCGTTATCGCAAAGAGGCCACCAACAACTTGGACGACACGCACCTGCGCACCCTGGAAGAGCGCCTCTTGTATCTCCGTGAATTGGAAGAGCGGCGGCAGACGATTCTCGCGTCGATCGACGAGCAGGGGAAATTGACCGACGAGCTGCGCCGGGCGGTCGAGCAGGCTGCGACGAAACAAGCCGTGGAAGATATCTATCTGCCCTATAAACCCAAACGTCGCACCAAGGCGCAGATTGCGCGCGAGGCCGGACTGGAGCCATTGGCGAACGCGCTCTTCGCCGACCCGACGCTCGATCCGGACCAGGAAGCCGCCAAGTATGTCAAGGTGGTAGCTGCAGCGGAAGGCGTCGAAGCCGTCAACGTACCCGACGCGAAGGCGGCGCTCGAGGGCGCCCGCGATATTCTGGTCGAACGATTCGCTGAAACCGCTGAGCTGCTCGCGACGCTACGCACAAAATTGTGGAACGAGGGCATTGTGACCTCCACGGTCATGCCCGGCAAGGAAACGGCGGAAGAAGAAAAGTTTCGCGATTACTACGCCTATTCAGAAACCATCCGTACCATTCCCTCGCATCGTGCCCTGGCGATGTTTCGCGGCCGCACGTTGGGTGTGTTGAAGCTCGACCTCGGGTTAGGGGAAAGTCTCGAAGCCATCGTGCCGCATCCCTGCGCGGCGATGATTGCCGCCCACTTCGGTATTGAGAATCGCGGGCGCCGTGCCGACAAATGGCTGACCGATGTCTGCTATTGGGCCTGGCGCGTGAAAGTGCATCTGCATCTGAGCACCGAGCTGTTGCTGCAGGTGCGCGAAGCCGCCGAAGCGGAGGCAATCAAGATCTTCGGTCGTAATCTCCATGAGCTGCTGCTGGCGGCGCCCGCCGGTCCGAAGGCCGTGCTCGGTCTCGATCCTGGTCTCCGCACCGGCTGTAAAGTGGCGGTTGTGGATGCGACCGGGAAATTGCTGGACACGGCGACGATCTACCCGCATCAACCGCGTAACGATTGGCAGGGGGCCTTGGCGACGATCACCCAGTTGGTGCTTCGGCACGGTGTCGAATTGATTTCCATCGGCAATGGTACCGCAAGCCGGGAGACCGACAAATTTGCCGCCGAAGTCGTCAAGCTGGTGGCGGAGCAGAAACCGGAACAGAAACTGGCGAAGATTGTGGTAAGTGAAGCCGGCGCCTCCGTCTATTCGGCCTCGGCCTTTGCCGCCGCGGAGTTTCCAGCGCTGGATGTGAGTCTACGCGGCGCCGTGTCGATTGCCAGACGGTTGCAGGATCCGTTGGCCGAACTGGTCAAGATCGATCCCAAATCAATCGGCGTGGGCCAGTACCAACACGATGTCAATCAGCGTGCCCTGGCGCGATCGCTCGATGCGACGGTCGAAGACTGCGTGAATGCGGTGGGTGTGGACGTGAATACCGCGTCGGCTCCGTTGCTGGCGAGGGTATCCGGCTTGAATCGCGTGCTGGCGCAAAACCTCGTGGAGTACCGTGACACCCACGGTCGGTTCCAGAACCGGCACATGATCCTCAAGGTACCGCGCCTCGGCGAAAAAACATTCGAGCAGGCGGCCGGCTTCTTGCGCATCAACGACGGCGACAACCCGTTGGATCGTTCCGCCGTCCACCCGGAAGCCTACCCGGTGGTCGAGCGCATGCTGGCGCGG
>Ga0075163_10002114_pt1 | contig 26833 bp, 28 predicted proteins | sample JI1023141ADNA_FD_71478 | JGI IMG/M metagenome (GOLD analysis project Ga0075163, IMG submission 71478) | Wastewater effluent complex algal communities from Wisconsin, to seasonally profile nutrient transformation and Carbon sequestration -... | ecosystem: Engineered > WWTP > Effluent > Algae...
CGTTGGGGCCTACCGCGCGCGCGCAGGAGTCGAACATGATATTCACCGCGGGTCGGTGGTGGCCGAGCGGAGGGCCCGGTACCAGCACCACGCCATAGGCGGCGCCGCTGCGAACGATCTCGAGATGGGATTCGCCGCCGGGGGCGATGAGCACGTGTCCGGTCAAGAGGGCATCACCGCTCTTGGCCTCGCGTACCCGGACCCGGCATAGGCCGTTCAAGCGTTCGGCGAACTGCCGGGTGAAGACCGGCGGCATGTGCTGTACGACCACGATGGGCGGGGCGTCCGGCGGAAGCTTGGTGAGGATCTCGCGCAAGGCCTCGGTGCCGCCGGTGGAAGAGCCGATGGCGATGATGCGCTGGGTGGTCCTGAGGCGCATTCCGGTGGCCGGTGCCGCAGGAACCGCGTGCGGCACCGTCGCCTGGGCTGCGCTGGGGGCTGCCGCTCTGGGGCGCGCCCGCATCCGTGCGCGGGAAGCCGCCTTGACCTTGAAGATGATCTCCTGGCCGAGGTCCACCGTGCCGCGGGATACGTCGATCTTGGGCTTGGTGACGAAGTCGACGGCGCCGAGCTCCAGCGCGCGCAGGGTGGTCTCGCAACCCTTCTCGGTGAGCGACGAGATCATGACCACCGGCATCGGGTGACTCTGCATGAGCTGGGAGAGGAAGGTGACCCCGTCCTGCTTCGGCATCTCGACGTCGAGGGTGAGGACGTCGGGCGACAGCGTGCGAATCTTCTCCCGTGCAGCCATCGGGTCCGGTGCACTGCCGACGACCTCGATCTCCGGGTCGGAGGAGAGAATCTGGGTCAGCAGCTGACGAATCAGCGCCGAGTCGTCGACGATCAGCACGCGAATCCTTTTCATGGTGCTCCGAAGAAGGTGATGTCTTGGTCGACCGGTCGACGGCGAGCGAGATCTTGCAGGCAGCGGCGCTCGTCGCGAACCACCTCCGCCTCGGCGCCGACTTCCTTGACGCGCGCCATGCCGGTTCCGGTGTCGAAGAGGACCGAGAGCGCCGAGGTCGCGCCCACCTTCTGGGCGACCACCTGGATGCCCTCGTCGCGGAGGAACTCCAGCGCGAACGCCACGTTGCGTTCGCCGATGGCGGTGGTGAGGCCGCCGACGACCGAGCCGCCACCGAAGATCTTGGCGACCAGTCGCCGCCGGTCGGCGCCGAGCTTCATGAGGCCGTTGATCAGCAGCTCCATGGAGTGGACGCCGAAGCTGGCGGGTGAGCGATCGCCACCCCCGATGTCGGCCGGCAGCAAGAAGTGGTTCATGCCGCCGATGCGAACCTTGGGATCGTACAGGCAGACCGCCACGCAGGAGCCGAGCAGCGTGCGGACGGTGACGCCTTGGGAGCTGGAGTGCACCCCACCGACCTGAATCGCCACTTCGCGGCTCGACGGTACCGAAGGCGAGCTTACAACGGGCAGCTCGAGGCGGGCGCGGGCGGGCGGGGAGGGCGCGCGCGCCGGAGCTGCTGGCGGACGCGGTCGGGCTGACGGACGGACGCCGCTCTTGGGTGCCGACGGGACGGTGCCGGTGCGGACGTGAATGGTATTGCCGACGGGGGTGATGACGTCGGAGAGCCAGTGCAGGTTCTCCGAGTGGCCGCTCACCAGGTAGCCGTTAGGCGCCAGGTGGTTCGCCAGGCTGGTGAACACCGTAGCCTGGGTCGGACGGTCGAAATAGATGGCCACGTTCCGACAGAATATCATGTCGAAGTGGGTGCGAATGCTCCAGGTCGCCGGCGCAGTCAGGTTGATGCGGCGAAAGGTCACCATGGATCGCAACGGCGCTGCGACCCGGTAGAAGCCGTCGCCGCTCCGATTCGCCTGAAAGTATTTGGCGCGCTGGGGCGCCGGTACCTCGGCGATGGAGATCTCGTCGTATATGGCCTCTTCGGCCGTCGCGAGTACGTTGGTGTCGAGATCGGATGCGAGGACGCGAACATCCCAGCCGGTGAGGGGACCCAGGGCGTCGGCCAGGGTCATGGCGATGGTCCATGGCTCGTGCCCCATCGAGCATCCGGCGCTCCAGATACGTATCTTGCGCGGGGCCCCGGCGCGGACGCGCTCCAGGAGCTCGGGGATCATGCGCTCGCGCATGAAGGTGAAGTGATGCGGCTCGCGGAAGAAGCTGGTCTTGTTGGTGGTGATGCAGTTGATGAGCTCGCGCCCCTCTTCGCCAGCCTTCTCTGCGGTGACGTAGGGCAGATACTCGGAGAACGAGGTGAAGCCGAGGGCGCGGAGTCGTGACTGCAGGCGGCCGGCAACGAGCTCTCGCTTCTGGTCGCTCAGAGTGATTCCGGCGACCTCGCGGATGATCCGCCGGAGGCCATCGAACTCCTTTGTCTCCAAGGGAATTCGGGTGACCTCGAGCGCGGTCATGCGACACCCACTCCGACGTCGGCCCCGACGAGCCGCTCGAGGTCGAGCATCACCACGAAGCGGTCCTGGGTGCGGGCGATTCCCGAGACCACCGAGGCGTCCACGCGCCCTCCGAGGTCGGGCGAGCGCTCGATGGCGTTGGCCTCGAAGGAGAGTACGTCGGATACGCGGTCGACGACGAAGCCGATGGTGCGCTCGTGGATCGATAGAACCATGATTACGGTGAACTTTCCGTATTCCTCACTGGCGAGCCCGAGTGCGGCGCGCATGTCCACGACGGGAACGACGGCGCCGCGGAGGTTCATGACGCCGCGGACGTGGTGGGGAGTCTGGGGAAGGGGCGTGATGGGGCAGATGCACAGGATCTCCTGCACGCGCAGGATGTCGATGGCATACTCGTCTTCGCCCAGCGCGAAGCTCAAGTACTGATTGCGTTCGTTGATTGTCGCCGGTGACGGGCTGACGGCGCGTGCGGTGTTCATGCGACCTCCGATACGGGAATCATTACTTCCGAGCTCGTCGCCACGGCGCGCGACCGATGGTCGGTGCGGGCCAGGGATTGCACGTCGATGATCATGGCTACCCGTCCATCTCCGAGAATTGTGGCCCCCATGAGCGAGGGGACCTTGCGATAGTTGACTTCCAGACTCTTGACCACGAACTGGGCTTGGCCGATGACGTCGTCCACCAGGAGGGCGAGGCTGGTCCCGTTCGCCTCGACGATGCACAGGAGCGCTCGTGAGGGGTCTCGCTCGGCATTGGGCGCATCGAGGAGCTCGTGCAGGCGAATCACCGGAACCGAGGTGCCGCGAATGTCGATGACCTCGGAGGCGCCCAGCACCGCCCGAACCTGGGAAGGCATGGGGCGGAACGATTCCAGGACGGAGAGGAGCGGAACCACGAAGGTCTGCGCGCCGACGCGCACGGCCAGGCCGTCGACGATGGCGAGGGTGAGCGGGAGGCGCAGTCGGACTTGCGTGCCATGGCCCATTTCGGTGGAGAGCGACAAGGAGCCCTTCAGCGCTTCGACGTTCCGCTTGACCACGTCCATGCCCACGCCGCGGCCGCTGACGTCGCTGACCTTGGCCGCGGTGGAGAATCCGGCGTGGAAGATGAGCTCGTGAATCTGCTCGTCGGAGAGCACCTCGTCCGGCGACACCAGACCGAGCCGCTCCGCCTTGGCGCGAATCTGCTTGCTGTCGAGACCCTTGCCGTCGTCGCCCACTTCGATGACGACATTGCCGCCCTGGTGGAATGCGCGGATGCGTACGGTGCCTTCGGCCGGCTTGCCCTGTTCCGCGCGTTGCTCGGGGAACTCGAGGCCGTGGTCGATGGCGTTACGCACCAAGTGCGTGGGGGGGTCTGCCAGCTGCTCCACCATGCTCTTGTCGATCTCGGTGCCTTCGCCCTCGACCACCAGTTGCACCTTCTTGCCGATGGTGCCGGCGAGGTCTCGTACCATGCGCGGGAGGCGGCCGAAGACGCTGGCCAGGGGCACCATGCGGATCGACATGACGCGTTCCTGGAGCTCGCGGGTGTGGCGGTCGAGGGCCTGAAGGGCGTCGTTGAGGCGCGTCTCGGCGTCGGGGCCGGGGGCGCGCGTGGCGTCCACGATCATGGCTTGCGCGATGACGATCTCGCTCACCAGGTCGAGGAGCTTGTCCACCTTCTCGGTGGCGACGCGAATGGTCGACGCCGCGGCGGGGGTCTTCGCGTCCTTGGGCGGCGCGACGGCCTCCTTCGCAGGCGCCGCTACGTCGACGACGGGCTCGCCGGCGGCGCGGGCGTCGGCTTCGACCAGCTCCTGCGGGGCGTCCTCGGTCTCGGCCTCGATGGCGAACGTGCACAGGTCGTCGACGAAGGCGAAGGCCTCGGCGATCTCGGCGTCGGTGCGCTCGGTTCGCATGACCAGCACGAACGAGAGGTAGAACGACTCGGGGTCGAGGTCGCCCAGGTCTGGCACGGCGCTGGCGTCCACCACGCGCGACTCGACCTCGCCGCAGTCGGCCACGTCGCGCAGGATGGCGAGCGGGTCCATGCCACGGCACATGAAGTCGGGCTTCGGGGCGAAGCGGACGCGGACCTTGCGACCGACCTGGAGCGCGATGGCGGGCTGCGCGACCGCCTCCGGCTTCGGGGCCGGTGCGGTGCGGTAGAACTGCTCCAGGAGTGCGCGTACCGGCACGGCCTCCGGAGGCGCGGCCGCGCCTTCGCGTGCGGCGCGGACCAGGCCGCGGAGCACGTCGACCGAGGCCAGGAGCGCCCGGGCGACGTCGGCCGAGTAGGCGATCTCGCGCGCCCGCAGGCGGTCGAGGACCGTCTCGAGGGCGTGGGTGAAGCTGGTGATGTCGCCGAGGCCGAAGGTCCCGCTGGCTCCCTTGATGGAGTGGGCCGCGCGGAAGATGCGTCCGATGACCTCGTGGTCCTCCGGCGTCGCCTCCAACTCGAGGAGGCCGGTCTCGAACGCGTCGAGGTGCTCTTCGGCTTCCTCGAAGAAGGTGTCGAGGAGGCCGTCGAGATCGAGGTGTATCTCGCCCATGGCTCAGATTCCGAGCTTCTGTATGACCGCGATGAGCTTGTCCGGGTGGAAGGGCTTGACGATCCACGCGGTGGCGCCGGCGCTCCGCGCTTCGTTGCGCATGCCTTCGTCGGTCTCGGTGGTGAGAAACAGGATGGGCGTGAACTTGTGGTCGGGGTCGGCCCGGAACTCGTGGATGAACTCGAGGCCGGTCATGACCGGCATGTTGAGGTCGGTGATGACCAGGGCCAGGTCTTTCCCCTTGGCGACCTCGAGGGCCCGACGACCGTCCGGTGCATCGAGCACCTCGAACGATATGGCCTTGAGCGCCATCGTCACCATCTTGCGAATCACCATCGAATCGTCGACCACCAGCGCTACTTTTGACATGACCTATCTCCCTCGAGCAGGGCCTGCGCCCCTGCGGTTTCGACCGCACGAAGGGCGGCCCCCTCTCCCACGACGACCGTGCAGGTCCTGCCGGACCCGGCGACCGATGCCTTCACTGCCACGAAGAGCTGGAGCCCCGCGCCGTCGACGCGCGTCAGCTCACCCAGGCGCAAGGTGAAGTTCTTGTCCTTCGGCAGCACCTCGCGCAGCCGCGCCTGGAGCGCCGAAGCGCTCGCGACGTCTGCCGCACCGCGGAGGACGATCTCCACGGAGGGGCCCAGATCGATGGCGTCGACTTCGCAGCGGGGTGGCATCTCCAAAGGCGAACGGCCCCGCGGCGCGCTCGGTGAGCGCATCCGGCACCGGGGACGGAACTTTTGGAGGACAGTGAGGGAGCGTGTGGGTGCGCCCCGACGAGAGAGTGCTAGGGCGTGCTAGGGCTAGGCCTGGGCGATGAGGGCGCCGAGCGCCGCGCGGTCGGGCTCGATGAGCTGCTTGACCCGCTCCTTGCTCACGTCGGCCACGATGATCTGGCCCACCTCGTCGTTCACCGCGCCGAAGAGACCCCGCGCCTTCATGCCGGCGGTTTGCCGCTGGTTGTCCTCGGTGGGCGTGAGGTAGTGCACGGAGTCGATCTTGTAGCGGTGGAGCAAGAACAGCTGCGCCAGGGTCATCAGCCGTTTGCGACGCAGGCCGCTCTCGAAGGTGTTCTGGTCGCGAATCGAGAGGATGTTGCGACCACGACGGTCCTGGATCTTGTCGAAGACCACGTTGGCCGCCTTCTTCCCGTCGGCGTTCACGATGGCCAGCTCCAGGAGCTCCGAGCCCGAGGTGTGGGGGCGCAGCGCGACCTTGAGCTTGCCCTCGATGCCGTGGTGCTTGCGCCAGAGGTCGAGCCAGTCTTCCAGGAGCTTGGGCGGCACTTCCGTCTGCGCCACGTGCTGGAACTGCGTCGAGCCCTTGCCCATGGCCTTGGTGGTGGCGGTGCGGCCGGCCAAAGCCATGAGACCGGCGTCGGCGCGGGGGCCGCCCACCAACGTTTGCGGCGTACGGTAGGGCGACTCGAGGAGGCGGAACTTCCGCTGCAAGCGCGCCAGGGCGAGCATGCCGTCCTCACGAAGGGCGCTCGCGAACTCCTCACCCGCCAGGCCGTCGATCTGGTGCCCGCCGTAGGTGATGAAGTTGAAGACGAAGCCCATCTTCCCCAGCTCCTCCGGGAAGCGCCGCATCTGCTCGTCGCTGAGACCGGTGGTGTCCCAGTTGAACGAGGGGGAGAGATTGTACGCCAGCATCTGGTTGGGGAACTTGGCGTGGATCGCGTCGGCGTAGATCTTCGCGTCGTGGAGATCCGCGGTCTTGGTCTCCATCCACAGGATGTCGGCGTAGGGGGCCACCGCGAGCGACTTGGCGATGGCGTAGTCGATGCCGCCGCGCACCTGGTAGTAGCCGTCCGGCGTCTTGGCGTGCTCGCAGTCCCACACCACGTGGATGCCCAGGCTCCGGGCCCGCTCGTTGATGGTGTAGAACGAGGCGCGCGCAGCGAACGCCAGCCACTCCTCCTCGGTCATGGGGAAGACCACGCCTTCGCTGGAGAGAAAGCGCATGACCTCGGCCACCGCTTCGCCGTACGTCTTCACGTTGGCTTCTGCCTGCCACACGTCGACCATGCGCTCGAACACGCGGTCGAGGGTGGCGTCGACGGCGACCTTGCCCCCAGCCTCGTAGGCAGCGACCGCTTCGTCGAGGAGCTTGCCCATGCCCATCTCGTCGAGCCAGCGATCGGCGGCGGCGTACTCGTCCTCGCTGGTGGCGTAGAGCTGGTGACCGCTCAGCTCCTCGATACCGCGGGCGTGGAAGCGGCGGAGCACCGCCAGGAACGCCACCTTGAAGCTCGGCACCGCGAGGTTGGTGGCGCCGAGGATGAACGGCTGGTCGCGCTCGTCGCTGCGACCGTCGAGGAGCGTGGCCGACTCGGCGTCGGTGCGGGCGACGATGATGCCCGGCACCTGCATGATGTCGAGCTGGAAGCGTGCGGCGCTGAGGCGCTTGATCTGCTCGTCCTCGGAGACGAGCACCTTGCCGCCCTGGTGCCCGCACTTCTTGACGCCGGGCTTCTGGTCCTCGATGTGGTAGCCGGGAACGCCGACCTCGACGAACCGTCGCACCAGGTTGCGCACGTGGGCGTCGCCGCCGTGGCCGGTGTCGGCGTCGGCGATGATGAACGGGCTGAAGTCCACCGGGGCGCTGGCCTTCCGCTGCTCCTCGGTCATGCGCGAACGCGCGAAGTACTGGTTCTTGTCGGCGGTGAGGAGCGCGCGCACGATGGGCGCCGCCTCGTTGGGCACCTGGCTCAGCGGATAGCTGGCGAGATCGGGCCCCGGATCTTCCTGCATCGAGCCCTTGGCGCTGGTGGCCCAGCCGCCCAGGTAGATGGCCTCGATGCCCATGCGCTTCATGGCCACGGCCTGGCCCGGTGAGTAGGGGCCGAACGTGGTGACGCACTTCTTCTCGGCGAAGAGCTGGCGGAGCCGCGCGTGAAAGGCGGCGGCGGCGTCGCGCGCCACGGTGTACTCGGCGTGCAGCGTTCCCCGCTGCTCCACCACCTCGCGCGCCGTGTGCAGGCGGGTGAGGCCCTCGAACCGCGGGCTGGCGAACCACTCACGCATCTCGCTAACGTCTTTGTCCATCGACATGGCGCCCATCCTAGCGCGGAATCTTCGTGGGTCGGTTGGCGAATGGCACGAGGCGCGCTCCGAGATGCGCCCGAGACGCGCCCGAGACGCGCCCGAGACGCGCCCGAGACGGGAGTGGCTTCGGGCGCCATCGGCAGCTCCGCCGGGGGCACCCCTTGACAGGTGTGGCCCTGCGATGGGACGATCTATCTTCCAAGCGATGGCGGTGGAGTCCGCCGAAACCGTGGCCCTTCGAGGTCGCCAATGACTCCTACGATGCCGCCCCGTCACGACGGGGTGCCGCAATCGCCCGTGCAAGCTCCGCGGCGACCACGCACTCCCGCAGGTTTCCACAGCGCTATGTCCAGTCCATCGCAATCGCATTCCACCACGGCGACGCGGGTGTCGGCGCTGCTTCGTTGGGGGGCGCTCGGCACCGTCGTCGGCGTCGCGTGTGGTCTCGCCTCGGCGCTGTTCCTCTGGCTTCTCGACCGGGCCACGGCCCTTCGCGGCGCCCACGAGACGCTGGTGTACGCGCTGCCGTTGGCGGGCCTCGGCGTGGGATGGCTCTACGACCGCTTCGGAAAGCCCATCAAGGGCGGCAACAACCTGGTGATCGACACCCTGCACGACGAGGGACCGGAGATTCCCCTGCGGATGGCGCCCATGGTGCTCGCGGGCACCGTGCTCACGCACCTCTTCGGCGGTAGCGCGGGTCGCGAAGGAACCGCGGTGCAGATGGGCGCGAGCCTGGCCGATTGGATCTCGCATCGGCTCGGCGCCACCAAGGCGCTGCGGCGCCAGCTCCTTTCCGCGGGCGTCGCCGGTGGGTTCGGATCGGTGTTCGGCACGCCGGTGGCGGGCGCGGTGTTCGGCCTCGAGGTGGTTGTGCTCGGGCACGTGGAGTACGAGGCGCTGGTGCCAGCGCTGGTGGCCTCGGTGGTGGGCGACATGACGACCCGTGCGGCCGGCATCGAGCACGCGCACTACCCGGCGGCGCCCGTGCTCGCGCTCTCGCCGCTCTTGCTCGCGAAATGGGTGGTCTTCGCCGCGGCGGTGGCGCTCACCGCGACCACGTTCATCGAGGCGACGCACTTCATCAAGCGGCGCGCCGAGGCTCGGGTGCCGCAGCTCGGGTATCGCATGCTCCTGGGCGGCCTCGCGGTGGTGGCCATGTGGAAGGTCGTGGGCACCAGCGACTACCTCGGGCTCGGTACGCCGATGATCCTCCGCGCCTTCGACGATCCCCACTATCCGCCGTACGCCTTCGCGCTCAAGCTCGCGTTCACCGCCGTCACGCTCGGGGCCGGTTTTCTCGGCGGCGAGGTGACGCCGCTCTTCTTCGTGGGGGCGGCTCTCGGCAACGTGCTCGCACGCATCCTCGGCATCCCGCTGGAGCTCGGCGCGGCGGTGGGGATGGCCGCGGTGTTCGGCGCTGCCTCCAACACGCCGCTCGCGTTGTCGATCATGGCGGTGGAGCTCTGTGGCAGCAGCGTGCTTCCGCATGCCGCCATCGTGTGCGCGCTGGCCTTCGTCATGGTGGGGCACCGCAGCATCTACCCCGCGCAACGGATGCGGAGGGTCAAGGGGGGCGCTGTCCTGGCGACGGCGATAGCCCTTCGCGACTGGGCCGCCGCGAAGCCCGCCCCGTCGCTCCGGAGGCGCGAGCCTCCGCCGAAAGACCCCTGAAGGAGCTCAGGGCGCGGTGAAGGCCGCGAGATCGCCGATGCCGAGGCGCGCTTCGAGGGTGGCCACCTCGGCCACGACCTTCTCGTACCCGTGCTCGCCGAAGCGTGCGTGCTCCTCGTCCTCGAACTTTTCGCCGAGCTCCCGATAGGCCGAGGCCCCCACCACGCTTCGGAAAGCCGGGAAGAGCACCGTGTCCTCGCGGGCTGCGTGGGGCCGATACATGCGGGTGAAGGCCCGCAGAAGCTCGGCCAGTCGCGGCGAAGCGGGGCTTTGCGCCGCGCGCACGATCTCGTCCGTGAGCTCGCGCCCGCGCTGGTGTTGGCGCCGCAGGAGCGCCACCAAGGCGGTCTCTCGCTTGGCCGCTTCGAGCCGGGGGAACACGTGCTTCTCTTCGGTTCGCTCGTGGTAGTCCTCGACGAAGCTTCGGATGATCCCCGCTGCGGCGGCCACTACCGAGGCGTCGAGCGCTTCGTGGACCTCGATGCGCCGGGCGGCCTCGTCGTACATCAAGACCACCCGCTGAAGCACCCCGTGCTCCTGCATGAGATCCTCGCCGGGCGTCACCTCCGCTTCTTCGCTGGCTTCGCCGGGGGCTTTGGCGTGCGCCGCGGCGCCCCCACATGCGCCGAGCGCCAGAGCAGAGCCGAGCCCCAGCACGAACGCCCTTCGGTCTGCGGTTGCGACGGGGGGATAGCACTTGCTCATGGGGCTCTCACTTTGCGCGCGCGGCGCGAAACGCTTCCAGGTGTCGGCGAAGGTGCGCCCCTTCGTCGGCCAGCGCAAGCTCGGTTTCTCCTTCGAGCACGTCGATCAACGGACGAAGCGCGCGGCGATCCCGTCGAGCACGCAGTCGAGGCCGCGGTCGAACACCACATCGGGGGAGGGGTGGCTCGCCTCGCGCACCACGCGTCCGAGCAGCGGATACCTCCCGGTGGCGAGCATCCGATGCATGTACGGCGACGTTGCGGTCTGCCATTGCTGCTCGTCCATGCCGGTGTCGAGCTCTGCCTGGCGCTCCGTCTTCTGCGCCCGGAGCGCGCCGAGCACGTACGCGTTCACGGTGCCGACCGCTTGCATGATGGCGTCGATCTCCTCGAACCCCGCCGTGCTCGAAAGGCTCGCCAGCGAGGTTTCCATGTGTGCGAGCGCGTTGGGGCCGATGTGCGGGCGCCCACCCACGAGATCGACGAACCACGGATGGTCGCCGGCGGTCCGGCGCATGCGATGGGCGATGGCTCGAAGCGCTTTGCGCCAGTCCCCGCGAGGCGTCCGCGCCGGGACCATCTCCCCGTAGACCGTGTCGACCATCAGCTCGAGGAGCTCTTCCTTGGTGGCCACGTAGCCATAGAGACGCATCGGGCCGGCGCTCAGCGCGGCGCCGACGTTGCGGAGCGACACCGCCGGCAGTCCCTCCGCGTCGGCGATGGCGATGGCCGCACGCACGATGCGCTCCCGGCTCAGCGGCTCCGGCGCCGCCTTTCGAGTCGGTTCCGGGCGCTCCCACACCAGGGTGGCCTCGGGTTCGTCGCGGTGCTTGTCGCGGGCGCTCATCGCGTTCGTGTTTGCTCCATGGGGCGGCGGTTGACAATCGGCGTGCGCGGATCAATACACTGTATCGGTCGATACAGTGTATCAATAAGAGAGGCGACATGGACGAAGAGCGCGCATCGGTGCTGGTGGTGGGTGGAAGCTTGGTGGGCCTTTCGGCCGCGGTGTTCCTGGCGAAGCAGGGGGTGAGAACCCTGGTGGTGGAGCGCCACGCGGGCAGCTCCGCGCATCCGCGCGCCATCGGGTACACGGCCCGCACCATGGAGAGCTACCGGGCCGCCGGCCTGGGCGCCCGCATTCCGCAGGTGCCGGTGACGGCCCGCCTTCGGCGCGCCAAGGTGAGCTCGCTCGTAGGACACTGGGAGGAAGAACCGGCCTGGACGCCGGACGAAGGGACGGCCCCGCCGTGGAAGTTCTCCCCGTGCACCGGCGCGGCCATCGCGCAGGATCGGTTGGAGCCGATTCTCCGGGAGCGAGCGCGGGAGCTGGGGGCCGACGTACGCATGGAGACCGAGCTGGTGCGCTTCGAGCAGGATGCCGCCGGGGTCACGGCGGTGCTTCGTCCTCGGGCCGGTGCAGAATACACGGTGCACGCCGACTACCTGGTGGCGGCCGACGGCCACCGCAGCCCGATTCGCGCCGCGCTGGGCATCGGTCGCACCGGCCGCGGGCACCTCCGTACCGCGCGCAGCGTTCTGTTCCGGGCCCCGCTCGAGCCGTACCTCGCCTCGGGAATCTCGCAGTTCAGCATCGCGCAGCCGGACTTCGAGGCGTTCCTCACCACCTATGGCGACGGACGCTGGGTGCTGTTTCTTCGAGACGACGAGGAGCACGACGAAGCGACCCTTCGCGCGCTCATCCACCGGTCCATCGGACGCACCGACGTACCGGTGGAGATCGTCACCACCGGCCGCTGGGAGGTGAGCGCGCTCATCGCCGACCGATTCGCCTCGGGGCGGGTCTTCCTCGCCGGCGATGCTGCCCACACCCTGCCTCCGAATCGCGGTGGCTACGGCGCCAATACCGGCATCGACGATGCGCACAACCTCGCGTGGAAGCTGGCGGCGGTGGTCTCCGGTGCGTCGTCACCGGCGCTCCTCGACACCTACGACGTGGAGCGGCGTCCGATCGCGTGGTTGCGCCACGACCAGATCTTCGCGCGCCCGGACTTCAAAGCCTTCGGGCCGCGCGGCAACGATACCGACGCACCGGTGCCGCTCATCGACGATGCGGCGATGGAGCTCGGTGCGCTCTATCGATCGACGCCGCTGCGCGCGGGGCGATCGGCGGCGGTGATGGGCGCGCCGGACACCCTGCCGCCGGCGCTTCGGCCGGATCTGTGGGCGGGGCAACCGGGGACGCGGGCGCCGCATGCTTGGCTCGACGCCGAGGAGACGCGCTCGACGCTCGATCTCCTCCAGGACGGATGGGTTTTGCTGTGCGACGACGCGCGTTGGACCGACGCCGCGGCGAGGGCCTCCGGCGCGCTCGCGATCCCCCTCGCCGTGGTGCGCATCGGCGACCACACCGATGGCGGGAGGGCAGTCGCGATCCGGAGCGCCCTGGGCATCGACGACACGGGCGCGTCGCTGGTACGCCCCGATGGCTACGTGGCCTTCCGGGCGCCGCGGCTCCCTTCGGATGCCCCCTCCGCTCTCACGGCTGCGCTCGCGCAGGTGGCGCGTGCCGTGCGGGGCGTCCGCTAGCTTCTGTCGCACGCTCGAAGGCCTCCCGCGCACGCATGACGTGGGCGCGGTTGCGCTGGGCCCAGGTCGCCAGTTCGAAGACCGGACCGAGGAGCGTCCGCCCGAACGTCGTGAGCGCGTAGTCCACGCCGGGAGGTTTGGTGGGGTACACCGTGCGCTTCACCAGCCCGTCGCGCTCGAGCCCGCGCAGCGTGAACGTCAGCATGCGTTGGGAGATGCCGTCGAGTGCGCGCTTCAGGTTGCTGAAGCGCTGCGGACCGTCGCCCAGTCCCACGATGATCAGCACGCTCCACTTGTCGCCCACACGATCGAGGATCTCCCGCGTCGCGCGGCATTCGGCGTCGAAGGTCTTGGTCATCTTGCCGTTACCTAGTGACTTCAATGTGCCTCCTTGTGGCGCCGCGCGCCCCGTGCGACCTATCGCGGGCCAGGTTAGTCGAAACGCAGCGGAGGAAGATATGCCACTACCAAAGGAGTCCGCGGGGCGGACCACGCGCGCGAGCTTGTGGGTCGCGCAAGCTCTCCTCGGGCTACTGTTCGTGGGGACGGGCGTGTGGAAGCTCGCGACGCCCATCGACCGCCTCGCTGCGATGATTCCCTGGGCAGGGCAAGTCTCGCCGGCGTTCCTGCGGGTCACGGCGGTGGTCGACCTCGCGGGTGGCATCGGTATCGTGCTCCCTTCGCTCACCCGCATCGCGCCCCGGGTCACGGTGCTCGCCGCACTGGGGTGTGCCCTGCTGCAGGTGTGCGCTATCGTCTTCCACGTGTCGCGCGGCGAGGCGGTCAACACCCCGTTCAACGTCGTTCTCGTGGCGATCGCGTCGTTCGTGGCGTGGGGCCGCCTCGTGCGCGCGCCCGTCACCCCGCGCTGAGCCAGCCCCTTCGCGAAACGAGCCCTCGCGCGGCGATTGTCGAGGTCACCGAGCCGGCGGTGCACTAGCGTCGGCACCATGAGCACAATCGGAATCATCGGAGCAGGGCACATCGGTAGTCAGGTCGCGCGGCTCGCGGTCGCCCAAGGGCACGACGTCGTCATCGCGAACTCGCGAGGGCCGGAGACCTTGACCGACCTTGTGGCGGAGCTCGGCCCGAAAGCCCGCGCCGCGACCGCGCTGGAGGTGGCCAAGGCGGGCGAGATCGTGGTCGTCACGGTGCCGCTGAAGAACTACCGGAGCATTCCGGTGGAGCCCCTCGCGGGGAAGGTCGTCGTCGACACCAACAACTACTATCCGCAGCGCGACGGCCACATTCCCGAGCTCGACAACGAGTCGACCACCACCGCCGAGCTGCTCCAGGCGCACCTCCCCGCGTCGAAGGTGGTCAAGGCCTTCAACCACATCTATGCCGCGGAGCTCACCACCCACGGGCAGCCGGCCGGCAGCCCCAACCGACGCGCGCTGGTCATCGCCGGCGACGACGCGAGCGCCAAGGCCGCCGTCACCGCGCTCCTCGACAGCTTCGGCTTCGACACCGTGGACGCGGGGCCGCTCGCGGAAGGCTGGCGCATCCAGCGCGACACGCCGGGCTACGGGCCGCGCCGCAACGCCGAGGAGCTGAAGAAGGACCTGGCGGCAGCGAAGCGCTACCGCGACCTCTGATTGCGCTGCTCCCTGACCAGTGGTATGTTGCAACTGGTTGCGAAGTGCAACTGGTTGGGAGAGCACCATGGCAGGCCATATTTTCTACTCGTTCGCGGTTTCGGTGGATGGCTACATCGCCAGCGCGACCGGCGACATCGGGCTGCCGGTGCCGGAGGAAGCGCTGCACCGCCACTTCAACGAGGGACAAGCGCGGACGGCGCTCAACCTCTACGGCCGGAAGATGTACGAGGTGATGAAGTACTGGGACGCCCCGCCGGCGGAGAGCGCCCCGTTCGAGCAGGAGTTCGCGCGGGCCTGGCAAGAGACGCCCAAGGTCGTCTTCTCCACGACGCTCGAGCGCGTGGGCCCCAACGCGCGGCTCGTGAAGGAGCGGGCGGAGGTGCCGCGCACCGTGCGCCAGCTGAAGGCAGACACCGAAGGTGAGATCGAAGTGAACGGCGCCTGCTTCGCTGCGAGCCTGATTCGCCTGGGCCTGATCGACGAATTTCGTCTCTACGTGATGCCGGTGGTGCTCGGCGGCGGTACGCCGTACTTCGAGGCAGGCCTGCAGCTCGAGCTGGAACCGCTGGGGAGCGAGAGCCTCCCGCAGCAATGCACCTTGCTGCGGTTCCGGCCGAAGAAGGCCTGAGCCGCGCTCACGTGCGGAGGGCGCGACGGATGGCCGCCTCCACCGGCGACGGACCGCCCCGCGTTAGGGGCGCGCGCGGGAGCAGCGGGGGCTGCGCGAGAAAGCGCGGGCGACCTTGGCCCTCCCCCCTGGGCATCGGTTGCGCTGCGTGCACCAGAAATGGGTGACACAGGTAGACGGTGCCGGCTTCGCCCACCGCGAGCACCTCGGCGCAGTCTTCGGTCTCTGCCAGCCCGCCTGCGACGAGCTCGCCGAGCGTGAGGCCCGCGTCGCCCGCTGGCGCGAGGGAGCGCGCGATGCGAAGGTGCGAGCCCACCCGAATGCGCGTGGGCGCGCAGCGCTCGTCGACGTCCGAGAACAAGAAGAGCATGAGCAGCGCCCGGCCGCGGGACGACACGTTCACGCGCCAGCGGAGAAAATCCGGATCCTCGTATCCGAAGCTGGGGTCCACGTGCCAACCGGTGTCGTCGGGCGCATGCTCCGAAGGAAAGCGAACCACGAAGGTGCCCATGCTTCCGCAGGGCAGCCAGCGTCCGGGCCCCACCAGCGCGTCGAAGGCGTCGTGCAGGGCAGGGGTTCTCGCCGCCTCGACGAACGGAGGGCCGGAGTACATCCCGAGACGCACCACTGGCGCACGCCAGGTCCGTGGGTCGTCGGGATCGCAGCCGGTGTCGCGCCACAGAGTGGCGCGGGCCTCGTCGGCGAGGGCGCGGGGAAATGCGGCATCGAGGCGGACGAAGCCGTCTCGCAGGAAAGCGTCGAGGTCGAGGGAGCTCATGAATCACACTCTTCTTGTTCGAACTGCGCGCGAGCGCGCGCAAACAGGGCGTCGCAGCCGAGCTGGACGCCCGAACCTTTCGTCGAGGCCGTCGAGCCGCGCGGCCCGAACGGCACTCAGCCGAGAAGGAACGCCGTCGCGAAGAAGAAGACCGTGTGCTTCATGGCCTCAGCATAACGCGGCGCCAGGAGCGAGCGCCAGCGGGGACGCGTTTGGCCGCCACGGCCAAACCCATTCGCTGCGTGCGGCGTCTCGTGGCATGCTCGTCGCTGCCATGGGCGAGCGCCTCTTTCTTCGGCTCGTTGAGGAGCACCGCGCGTTCGAGATAGGAGCCGCGTGAGCAGCCAGCTTCGACTTCCGTACGCCGATATCGCCGCGCTGGTGGCGGTGGTACGAGCGCGGGCCGCGCAGCGCGAGGGCCCCTGTGTCGTCGCGCTCGATGGCCGGAGCGGGGCGGGGAAGTCCACCCTCGCGGAGCGGCTGGCGACGGAGCTCGGTGCCTGCCTGGTGGACGGTGACGCGTTCTTCGCCGGCGGCGTCGAGCTGCGCCGCGATACCCCGGAGGAGCGCGCGCACGCCTGCATCGACTGGCGCCGGCAACGCCCGGTCCTCGAGACTCTGCGCGCAGGGCGCGAGGCCCGTTACCACGGGTTCGATTGGGACGCGTTCGATGGCACCCTCGAGGCGGAGCCGACGATCCTGGAGCCTGCACCGTTCGTGATCCTGGAGGGCGTGTATGCGGCGCGGCCCGAGCTCGCGGACCTCCTGGACCTGCGGGTGATGCTCATCGTTTCGGACGCCACGCGCGAGGCGCGGCTCGTCGCGCGGGAGGGGAGCATCGGCCCCTGGGAGCGCCAGTGGCACGAGGCCGAGGATTGGTACTTCGGAAACGCCGCGCCGCTCTCCGGGTTCGACGTGGTGGTCGGCGGCGACGACCCCGGGTAGCCTGTTTCGCCACCATGGCCGCCAAGCATCGCATCTTCACCACGTCGTTCGGGAGCGTCTATCCACTCTACGTGCAGAAGGCCGTCAAGAAGGGGCGCACCCAGGAGGAGGTGGACGCGATCATCACCTGGCTCACCGGCTACGACGTCCCGCAGCTTCGCCGGATCATCGACACCAAGGTCGACTTCGAGACCTTCTTCGGCGAGGCGCCGCGCCTGAACCCGAACGTGGGGCTCATCACCGGCGTGGTGTGCGGCGTCCGTGTGGAAGAGGTCGAAGACCCCCTCATGCAGAAGATCCGCTACCTCGACAAGCTCGTCGACGAGCTGGCCAAGGGCAAGAAGATGACCAGCATCCTGCGCGCCTAGCGCCTGGTCCCGTGGTCCCCACGTCCGGCCACGAATCCGAGAGCGTTGCGTACCGCGTTTCCCCGGGGCTTGTAAGGCACCTCAGCCGACCTTCCGTTTGCGATCATAGGCCTGCTGGTGCTTCTGGATGGTGTCGATGTGCGCGATGGTCCATTCGTAGAGCACTGCGAATGGCTTCTGGAGCGACCGCCCGAGCGGCGTGAGCGCGTACTCGACACCCGGGGGAGAGCCATCGAGGACGCGGCGGCAGATCATTCCGTTGCGTTCGAGCTTCCGCAGCGTTTGCGTCAGGACGCGCTGCGTGACGCCCTCCAATCGACGCTTGATGGCGTTGAAGCGGTGCGGTTCAGGGACCAGGACTGCGAGGATCATCATCGACCATTTGTCGCCAAGCTGGTCCAGGATGACTCGGCTCGGACAGTCGGCCCGGTAGATGAGTGCGTCTTGGGTATCGTTGGCCATACTTAGGATGCTTAAGGTACGTTCTTGCGCCTAAGTATGCAATGCATACCATCCGGACCATGAAGCGTTTCGAAGACAAGGTCGTGGTGGTTACCGGCGGTAGTGACGGCATTGGCCTCGCGACCGCGAAGGCGTTCGCAGCAGAGGGGGCCACGGTCTACGTGACCGGCCGCAGGCAAACGAGGCTCGACGCGGCGGTCGCCGAGATAGGCAATGGCGCGGTGGGCGTGCAGGGAGACGTTGGGAACCTCGCCGACCTCGACCGCCTCTTCCAACAGATCGGGCGCGACCACGGCCGGATCGACGTCGTCTTCGCGAATGCAGGGATCTCCGAGTCGTTCGCCATCGACGCCATCGACGAGGCGCACTTCGACCGGGTCTTCGGCGCCAACGTCAAGGGCATGGTCTTCACCGTACAGAAGGCGCTCCCACTCCTCGTGTCGGGTGGCTCGGTGATCCTCGCGGGGTCGGGGAGCGGCAGCAAGGGCTTTCCCGGCCTGACGGTCTACAACGCCACCAAGGCGGCGATCCGGTCGCTGGCGCGGACGTGGACGACGGAGCTCAAGAGCCGAGGTATCCGCGTGAACGTAGTGTCGCCCGGGGTCATCGACACGCCGGCGATTCACACGTTCCTTCGGAATGCTCCGGAAATGGAGAACGTCCTGAAGCAGATGACGCCGCTCGGTCGAATCGGCGAGCCGGAGGAGGTCGCCAAGACGGTGCTGTTTCTCGCCTCGAACGAGAGCAGCTTCGTCGCCGGTGTCGAGCTGTTCGTGGACGGCGGCGTCCTTGCGGTCTAGCGCCGGCGCGTTCCTTGAACGCTCGCCAAGGGCAAGAAGATGACGAGCATCCTCCGCGGGTAACGCCGAGCCGAAGGTCTCACCTCGGAGCGCTACGAGGCGCGCCCGGTGCGCCAGCGTCGTGGCGTCGTCCGCTCCCATGCGCGGAACGCGCGCGTGAAGGAGTTGAGCTCCTCGAAGCCGAGGAAAAACGCGATCTCGCCCTCCGTGAGGCTGGTGGCCTCGAGGAGGCGAAGGGCGGTGTCGCGCCGTACCTCGTCGAGCAGTGCGTGGTAGCTGGTCCCTTCCTTCGAGAGCCGACGTTGCAGCGTGCGCGGCGTCAGGGCGAGGTCTCGTGCGACCCGCGCGATGGTGACGGCGTCGCCGACCATGTGTCTTCGGAGGACGTCGCGGACCTCGTCCGGGAACGAGAGCGAGCGACCGGCGAGGGCCGCCTCCAGGCCGGGGAGAAGCTGCGCGTAGATCTCCCCGCGCTGTGGGCGAAAGCGTCGTGTGAGGTCATCGGACGCCAGCACCAACCGGTCGTGCGGAGCGTCGAAGACGATGAGACAGCTGAAGTGGTCCGCGAGCAGACGGGCGTCGGCACGTCGACGAGCAAGCTCGATGCGGCGCGGGACGAGCAGGCTGCCACTCGCATCGTGCACCAGCTTCACTACCGCGGCGAAGACGCACTCCACCAGCAGATGCGGGATGGGGCCCCGGGCGTGCACCCAGCGAAACTGGATGCTCGCTTCGTCTCCCTGGCGTGCGACCGTGACCCGTTCGGCGCAGACCAGCCGCTTGTAGCGCGCGATACGTTGCAACGCTTCCTCGACGGTCGCGGCGTGGGATGCGGCGATCTCCGCGAGGTTCCGCTGCTCGGCAGTCTTCTCGCTTCCGAGGCGCAGGCCGATGTCTCGGTGCGGCGCGACCTCCGCAAGGGTGCGCCAGAAGGCCATCTGCTCGGCGGTCGAAAACGTGCTCTGGGCGGGCGAGAGCCCGACCCGCTCGAGCAGATCGGGAGTGTCCACGCCCAGGGCGGCCACGCGGCGGAACAGGTCGGGCGGAACAGGAACGAGATCGCTCATCCGAAGTCGGTCGACGTGCTCAGCGCTCGCCATCGTTCGTCTTCGCGCGCCCGGGCGGCGAGAGCGTCCGCCGCGATCCGCACCGCGTCGGAGCCGAGCAGGAGGCGAACCGGTGGTGCCTCCTCGCGCGAGAGTCGGATGATTGCGCCGGCGACCTTCTTCGGATCGCTCGTCGCGTGGGCGGGGTCTCCGAAGATGGGGCGAAGGACGCCGCCGATGGTCGGCTCGTACTCCGGTGACAACGTCTCGGGGAGCATCGACAACCCGAACATATCCGTCCGCATGCCGCCGGGCTCGATGCAGGTGACGCGAATCCCGAGCGGTGAGACTTCTTTGGCGAGAACCTCGCTGAAGGCGCCCACCGCCGACTTCGCAGCTTGGTAGGCGCCGAGACCGGGCGTTTGCCGGCGCGCTCCGATGGAGGAGACCAGCATGATGTGCCCCGAGCGCTGCGCGTGCAGGATGGGAAGTGCTGCGTGCGCCAGACGATACGCGCCGAAGAAGTTGATCTCGAACTGCCGGCGGAGCTCGTCCTCCGACTGATCCTCGATGGCGTTCGCCCGGATGTAACCGGCATTGGCGACGACCACGTCGAGCCGCCCGAACGCCGCGACGGCTTCTTTCACTGCCGCGCGCGCCGCCTCCGCGTCCGTGACGTCGAGGGCCACCGTTCGCAGGTTCTCGCCGAGAGGGAGGAACGTAAGATCGCTCTCGGAACGCGCCGTCGCCACCAGCCTGTCGCCCGCCGCGAGCACCGCCTCGGCCAACGCGCGCCCCAACCCGCGCGAGCACCCTGTGATGAGCCATACCTTGGACATGCGGAGAGTTTGCCGCGGCCACCGCGAGCTGGCCAATCCGATCACGACAAAGTGCGTCTCACTGCAGCGAGAGGCCCGTGAAGCGCGCGAGCTCCGCCAGGAGCTGCTCCTGGAACGCGGGATCGTTCGCGGCGCGGTGGGGCGCCGTGCGCTGCTGGTGGTACCAGTATCCGCCGCTGGTCTTCGCGGCCGCGTCGTCGCTCGTGGCGAGCCACTCCTGCGTGCGATGCCCGAGCTGCAGATCGTCGGGCGCGTGGGCTCCCCCCATCTTGGTGGGGACCCAGCCCGGGTCGACGGCGTTGCAGCGGACGTCGGGCCAGAGGCGTGCGACCGCAGCGGCGAGCGCGGTGACCATGAGCTTGCTGTCGGAGTACGAGCCGGTGACGCGGTCACCCGTCCAGTCCAGGCCCTCGAGCTTCGGGCGACCGCCGCGGTGCATGCCGCTGCTCAGGTAGACGAGGCGCGCTGGGCGCCGGACCAGGACCGTGAGCACGTAGGGCGCGACGACGTTCACCGGGAGCACCGAGGGCCCGGTGTATACGCCGGCATTGTGAACCACGGCGTCCATGCTTCCCACGGCGTTCACCTGTTCCGCGAGGTGGCGCGTCTGCGCGAGGTCGGCGAGGTCACCGACGACGGCGCGGGCGCCCCTCGCGACCAGGTCTTCCACGGCCGGCAAGCGCTCCTTCGCGCGCACGTGGACCACCAGCGAGTGCCCCTCGCCGAGCAGCGTCTGCGCCGTCGCGCGGCCGAGCCCGTCCGCGGACCCCGTAACGAAGATGCGTGCCATGGTCCGCGCGAGCATAGCGCGGAGGTACGAGTGAAGGCACGGGTCAGGCCGACGTGGCCCGGGGCTCGCGTCGCGCCGCCACCCGCGCGATCTCGCGAACGTGGTCGGTTCCCCATTGGCAGAGCGGCGCAAGCGCCTGCGCCAGGGTCTTTCCGAAGCCCGTGAGGGAGTAGTCGACGCGCGGCGGAATCTCGCCGTGATCGACGCGCTTCACGATGCCATCGGCCTCGAGCTCCTTCAGCTGTTGGGTCAGCACTTTGTGGGTAACGGTGCCCAACGCGCGCTGGAGCTCACCGTAGCGGAGCGTGCTCTGGCTCAGGTGGTAGAGGACCAGCGGCTTCCACTTGCCGCCCAGCACCACCATCGCGGCCTCGAGACCACACGAAAAGGGACTCAATTTCTGCGCCATCGGTCGGCTCCTGGGTACTTACCAAAAGGTGCATACTAGCACAAATGAGAGGGCCGACGCATGTTGCCCGTCCAGCTACCCAGCAAGGAGATTCCCATGGACAGGCTCGCAGGAAAGATCGCGCTCATCACCGGCGGAAACAGCGGCATCGGCCTCGCAACGGCGCGGCGCTTCGTGAAGGAAGGCGCCTTCGTCTTCATCACCGGGCGGCGCCAGGCGGAGCTCGACAAAGCGGTGGCCGAGATCGGTCACGACGTACGCGCGCTCCAGGGCGACGTCACGAAGCTCGACGAGCTCGACCGCATCATCGAGACCATCCGCAGCGAGAAGGGGCACCTCGACGTCGTGTTCGCGAACGCGGGCGTCGGCGCCTTCGCGCCCCTCGGCAGCATCAGCGAGGCGTCGTTCGACCAGACCTTCGACATCAACGTGAAGGGCGTGCTGTTCACGGTGCAGAAGGCGCTTCCGCTCCTGCGCCCGGGAGGCTCGATCATCCTCAACGGCTCGACGGCGGGCTCGACGGGGGCACCCGCGTTCAGCGTCTACAGCGCGACGAAGGCCGCGCTACGCAGCTTCGCGCGCTGCTGGGCGCTCGACCTGAAGGGGAGCGGCATCCGCGTCAACGTCCTGTCGCCGGGCGCGACCGTCACGCCGGGCCTGGTGAACATTCTCTCGACGGGCTCCTCGACGACGTCCAGCGGCGCCGCCCGTGAGGACTCGATGTTCGACCCCCTGGTGTCGCAGATCCCGCTCGGGCGGACCGCCGAGGCTGCAGAGACCGCGGCGGTCGCGTTGTTCCTCGCGTCGGACGACAGCAGCTACATGACCGGCGGCGAAGTGTTCGCCGACGGCGGCGCAGCGCAGGTCTGACAGGTTTCCTCGAGGCTTCGACTCGCGCCCAGAGAGCGGCGCTCATGTCGCGACCACGCCCACGGAGAGCAGATACAGGATGACGAAGATGGTCGCGTCCGCGAAGAAGTGCGTGACCACGGGGGCAAGAAGTCCCTCCGAGCGCTCGCGGATGAGCCCGATGGCGAAGCCGTAGATGCCCGCCATCACGGCCCCGACGAGACCGCGCGGGAAGCCGCCGTAGTGGATCACGCCGAAGAGCACCGCCTGCACGACGTTCACCACCCACCCGCGCGCGAACAGAGCCTCGAGGCCGTGCCAGAGGATCCCTTTGAGGATCAGCTCCTCCCAGAGGGCGTTGAACACGGAGAAGGCGAGCCCCACCGCGACGAGCCCCGCCACGCCTCCGCGCGGAACGAGCGGAACGAGGTCCGAGAGGTCGGGCCGCAGCAGCAGCACCCAGCCGAGGAGCGCACCCGAGCTCACCACGATCGTCGGAATCATCCAGGCGACCGCGGCGCGCGAGAAGCGCCCGCGCGCGAGCCAGCCGCGTGTCGGCCTCGCGCGAGGCCAAGCGAGGCAAAGGAGGAGGTAGGCCAGAAGCGGAGCGATGAACGTGAGCGGCCACGGTAGGCCGACGGCGAAGCCGGCAAAGAGCAGCGGCCAGAACACCGACCGGCGCCAAAGCTCGGCGGCCGTCACGAACAGGTGCGCCTCGGCCAGGAGAATCGGGAGCGCCAGCGGCCAGCGCCATCCGGTCGGGAGGAACATCGCGGCGAACGCGGCGGCGACGATCACCAGAAACGAGAGCCGGGCACTCGACGACGGCGTCGTAGCCGCAGAGACGGGCCGGGCGGACAACGCAGGAGTTGAGTGATTGCTCATGTTTGGAAGTTGAGCAAAAGCTCAACTTGTGTCAAGGTCCGTGCGTGGCATCGAGACCGAAAGCCCCGCGTCGGCCCGTGCAGCAGCGGGCGGTCTTGCGACGAGAGTCGATCCTCGACGCGACCGCGCGCGTGCTCGATCGCGTCGGCTACGACGGCCTCACCACGAACTCGGTCGCCCTCGAGGCGCGCACCGCCGTGGGCAGCGTCTACCAGTACTTCCGCAGCCGCGAGGCGCTCCTCGACGGGTTGCTGGAGCGCCACGGTCGACGTCTCGGCGAAGCGATCGAGGCGGCCATCGCGGTCGGCGATCCGGATCCCCTCGAGGTCGCTGACCGCGTCGTGGATGGCTTCGCCCGGGTGTGGCGGGAGGAGCCGGGCTACCGGGCGGCCTGGTCTGCGAAGTCCGTCTCCGGCCTGCTCGACCGGACAGGAGCGGCCTGGGGCGACGCGTTCACGGCGCGCATCGCAGATCTCCTGGGAGCCTTCGCGCCGGCCTGGCCCGCCGCCCGGCGGCGCATCGTGGCGCGGACCGCCGTACACCTCGTGAGCGGGATCTTGCTGGCTGCGATGGGCAGCCCTCGCCAGGTCGAGCGGGCGATGGTCGCGGAGGCGAAGCTCGCCTTGCGGGGCTACCTCGGCGTGTCCCTCGGGGCGTGAGCGATGCGCGCGGGGCGGAAACGCGGAAGCCCCCTCGGATTTCTCCTCGGGGGCTTCTGCTCGGGCTCCGGGACCGGGCTGCTTTGGCGAGGTTCGGCGTTCAGTCGAGCCGAGAGCGCGCGAATGCGCGGGAGCCCTCGGAGGATCGCGGCGCGCGGAGTTGAACGCGGACCGCGGCACGAGGTTCGCGGCGTAGGCCTGCGTCGCGCTCGCCGATCGGCGTTCGGAGAGGGACCCGAGAACCGGGGGGCCGCCCCGCGTGGTCAACAGGTGTCGAGCGGCCTCCAACCAGATCCCAAGAAACCTCCTCGGCGGCGTCCTCGACGACGCCGGCCCCCTTCGACAGCCGCCACCAGGCCGCCCACGTTGGCGCGAGGCGCGCCCGAAGCCGGGGCTGGGGCGCCTGGCGCGGCGCGCGGACAAAGGGCGTCCGTGCGCGCCGTCCGCGGAGCAGGGGCGCGAGGTTGAAGTCCGCGGGTGTCATGGTCAGGCAGCCTTCGCGGGCGGGGCGTCGGCCACGAGGACGTAGCCCTGGAGAATTCCGTTGGCGTACGGGCGGCGCTCGAGGCGGCGCTTGCGAGCGTCGGCGAGGTCGATGACCTCGGCCTCGGGCTTGCTGGCTGCGAACTCCTCCGGGGTGCGCCCGTCGATGCCCTGGTGGGGGCGCTCGGTGTTCGCGTAGCGCCGGTACTCGTCGAGGTAGAACTGCAGCTCCTTCGCGTCGGCGACGCGGATGTGCCGGAGCAGCTCTCGGCGGACGGAACCGATGGCTCGCTCGGCGTAGCAGTTCATCGAGGGCAGCCCAGTTGGCGTGACCTCTTCCTCGATCTCGAGGACGCGGAGCTGGCGCGCGAACTGCCCGGCGAAGTGCGTGCCGTGGTCGTGAACGACGGCCTTGGGCGCGCGCCTCTCGCGAGTGCAGACCTCGTTGAAGGTGCGGATGGTCCACACCGAGTCGACGTCCCAACCGTCGTGGACGCGGAGGTCGAGCAGCTCGCGGGTGTGCACGTCGATGATGAGGAGGGCCTGGAGCCAGACGCCCTTCGCCGTTTGCACCGCGAAGAAGTCGAGCGCCCAGAGGGCGTCCTTCGCGGTGGACCTCACGCGCTCGAAATCGAGCTTTCGCCCCGGGCGTGGCGAGAACCCGTTCTCCTTTAGGATGCGGGCGATGGTCGGCTCGCTCACGCGGATGCCCATGCGACGCAGCTCCTCGCGGATGCGCCGCTGGCCCCACGCGCGGTTCTCGCGCTTCAGCATCAGGATGAGCTCGACGACCTTCTCGTCGAGCGGCGGTCGACCGCCCGTGGCCGGGCGCCTTCGCAGCGTGCGGAAGCGGGTCGCCCAGCGCTGGATGGTGCGCAGGGACGCCGAGAGGAAGTAGCGCTGGAAGGGCTCGTCGCCGCGCGTGAGGAGGTACGCGAAGACCTGCGCGGCGCGCGTGGCCATCGGCGTCGGCGCGGGCCCCGTGCGCTGAGCGAGCTCGGCTTCGAGCGCGTCGATCTGGGCCTTGAGCGCGATGTTCTCGCGGTAGAGGCGCGCGGCCTCGGGCATCGTCGTGTTGCGCGGCAGCCGCGAGATGCGGTCCACCGTTGTGAGGAGCAGATGGTAGAAGCCGAACTCGACGGCTCGCAGCGTGAGCGAGGCGGCGCTCGACAGAACGCTCCAGAGACCGCGCGACGGTTCGCGGTGTGGCCGTGAGGTCGTGGCGCGCGTGTTCATCCTGGTGCTCCCATCAGCATGGCCTCGAGCGCGGCGGGAGTCCTCGGGTCCACGGAGATGGGCTCCTGCTCGAGCCACAGCGCTCGCTTCGAGAGGAGCCGCACCAGCTCCGGCGTGTCACCGAGGTCGAGGTCCTCGGGCCATGCGCCAGCCAGCCCCTTCGCGTCGACGAGATCGCCCCAGAACTTCGGGACGAACCAGCGGAGGTCAGGACGCATCGCGCGCAGGTGCCGGAAGATGCGCACGCCGTTCGGATCGAGGTCCCCGAAATGGATGATGGGGACGTGCCCCAGCCGCTCGAGGAGTCGCGCGACCGTCGCCGTATCCCAGCCCGCGACGTGCGCGATGAGCCAGCCGTCGAGGGTCGGCAGGTCACAAAACGCGCCGAGGTTCTCGACGAGCAGCGCGGCACGAATCGGGCCTTCGAGGGCGAGACCGTCGCGCAGGGCACGTTCAGGCAGCGAGACTTCACCGAGCACCTCGGCGACCGGAGTCAGGTCGATGCTCCCCTTCGCAGAGCGCGCCACAAGGCCTCGCGGCGGGCGCAGTCGCACCGAGCCGTCGTGCGTGGCCTCGGCGTCGCCAAGCGCAGCGATGCGCCGCTCCGTGAGCGTGGCCTTCGAGTGCGGCGCCACGAGCGCGGCGGCCGTCCGCCGGTTGAGGCGCTCCGGCAGTGAAGGCAGGCCTGCGGCGCGCGTGGCGTCTTCGAGCGCAGTCCATCCCTCCGGGGTCGGCGGAAGGCCGCGCGCGGTGAGGGCCGCGAGCGCGTCGCCCCACGCGGGCCAGACTCGCTCCAAGAGGCCGACGAGCTCTCCACGGCGCTCCTCCACGAGACCGAGCTCATCGCGGCGGCCGGTGCGCTTCACCCACGGCAGCTCGGCGAGCGCGTCCCAGGTGCCCGTCTGCGCGCGCCGCTTCTTCAGCGTGCCACGCACGAGCAGCTCGAGGAGCGCGAGGCGCTCGGCGGGCGTCTGCCACATCACGCCTCGCTCCTCGTGCGACGGCCGCTGACCAGCACCTCCTCGCGGCCCTCCGGCGTCGTGCGCCGGACGAGCCGGTACGTCGTGTTGCCTTCGGCGCGAGCGACCTCCGGTGCGGCGATCAGGAGCTGTAGATCGAGCGTCTGGCACAGGTCGAA
>Ga0075163_10002117_pt1 | contig 26816 bp, 26 predicted proteins | sample JI1023141ADNA_FD_71478 | JGI IMG/M metagenome (GOLD analysis project Ga0075163, IMG submission 71478) | Wastewater effluent complex algal communities from Wisconsin, to seasonally profile nutrient transformation and Carbon sequestration -... | ecosystem: Engineered > WWTP > Effluent > Algae...
TGACACGGTCGGTGCGCAGGTGGGTGCTGCGGTGGTCGGGTTGATCACGAATCCGGTGATCGGCGAGGGGTTGCTCAGTTTGGTGGACGCGATCGCGGGTGGGTTGTTCGGCAGCCAGGATGTGGTGGATGCGTGGGCTGTTGCGGCGGGCACGCTTGTCAAGGCCGCACTGGTGGGTGATCTTTCTGAGGTGTTGCCGACGGTCATCGCGAGCTTGCAGAGCAATGCCGACATTCAGGCGGCGACCAATTCGACGGTCACCAATGCATTGAAGACCTTGCTGGGTGATGCGGCGTTGTGGTCGGCGCTGGCGGACACCGCAGCAGATTTAGTCGCCGAGCTGCTAGGTGATTCGGCGGTACAGACCGCCTTGAGTGACGAGGTCGCGACGATGGTGTCGAGGTTGCTCGGTGGCGGAGCGCTGGGTGATCAGGTGGGCTCGCAGGTAGGCGTCGCAGTTGTGGTGTTGCTTACCAATCCTGAGATCAGCGGTGGCCTGGTGACGCTTGTTGAGTCGGTGGTGTCGGTCTTCTTCGGTCAGAGGGGTGTCGTGGACGCGTTAGCTTCCGCGGCGGGCACATTGGCAGAATCGGTGGTCTCCGGTGAGGAGTTGTCCGCCGCACTGTCTGCGGCTTTGGCTTCCTTGGAGGCCGATCAGATGATGGTGACTGCCGTGCGAAACACCATCGCTGAAGCTTTGGACCTCTTCGACGGGCTGTTCTTGAGCAATCCTGCGGTTCAGGACGCGCTGAGCACACTGACGTCCACTTTGGTCGAGGAATTGCTCGCCGATCCGCTGGTGCAGTCGGCCATCGGGGCGTATCTCACTTCGGAAGCCGACGCCGAAGTCGCTGCCGGAGTGGTGTCACTGTTGGCAGATCCGCTCGTCAGGGGCGTGCTGGCGGGCGAGCTTTCGTCTGCGATCACAAGTTTCTTGACCTACCCGGGCTTCAATTCGGCCCTGATCGCTGCGGCTAATCAGATGGCTGACGCAGTGTTGTCGGGAACCGACTTCTCAGTCGCGCTGGCAGACGCGTTCTCGGAGTTCCGGGCGAGCTCGGCCTTCGTCGCTGCCGTCAATTCGATCATTCCGGACGTCGTCGGCACGTTGTTGGGATCTCCCGGTATGGCTCAAGCGTTTGGCGCCGCCGCCAGGTTGATCGCCGACGACTTCCTCAACGGATTCGGAATCACCAACCGTTTCTTGCAAGCACTGGTGGGTCAGATCGCGGATGGGACTTCGGTGTCCCTGTTGGGGCAGCCGGGAACCTTGAACCTGCTCGATGCGATGGCCATCGGATTGCTGAGAGGGACCATCCCGATGGGTTGGAGTGCAGGCATCGAACCGTTCTTGATCCAGGGTGTGCTCAATGATCCGAGTGTTCAGATGGCCTTGGGACTGTCGTTGGGGCAGGGGATCGGATCGCTGTTCGGCGACAACATCTTTGGTGACATTGTGGGGGCCGCGGCGGGTGCGGCAGCCACGATCACAATCGCTGTGGTCGCCAACCTCGTTCGGTTGATCGAGGCGGTCACCGGCACCGCGCGTGATTCTTCGTCCGCCAGGTCAGTGAGCAGCCGCCACGGTAAGGGCGGCAGTGACTTCTTCTTTGAGCACGCAATGGCAAATGATCTGAACTTGACGGCTGGGCTGGTTCGAAGTGACCGTGACGCGGACGCACTCCGTCGAAGCGTTGCTTCGGGAGGGCTTGCCCTCACCGATCTGGGCATCGTCAGCCCGACTGGTGATGAGTCTCAGTTCCTCGACATCAACATGACGGTCGATGCGGGCGGATCGCATGGCAGTGACACACGTCAGGCGCCGTTGTTTGTTGCATTCAGGTTCAATCTGGATCTGCTGTTCCCCACCTCCGTGCCGGCAAATGCAGCGTCGCTGCGTGCCGGCAGGCCGACCGCTTTCACGTCGTAGTCCGGCGGGGGAAGACGGAATCACGGTGCCATGGGACGCCCCAGCGTCGCCAGTCTGACCGCTGCTGCGGCGGTCATTGTGGGGGTGGGGACGGCAGCGGTGGTGGCCTCGGCGCCCGCCTACGCCGCGCCGGGGGAGGCTGCCTCAGCCACAGCCGATTCCCGACCGGTGACGACACGCGCAACGAGAACGGTGTCGCGTAACACGAACATTCCGGCGGCCACGGGCTCAGTGGTTAGCCGCAAGATGCGCGCTGGGGTCCCTTCCGAAAGGGGGGAAGTCCTGTTAGGAAGTTTCGGGGGAGTTCCTTCCCCGGCCGGAGGTGGCACGACCGCGCCGACTTTGTGGGCGGCTGTTGCCTCTGCGCGGCGTGAGGTCGTCGGACTCCGTCCGGATCTCGCCAGCATGGATACGACACCTGTTGCGCAACATGTTGCGACGCAGGCTGTTTCGCTACCCATCCTGAGCACACCGCTTCGCACCGGCAGGGCAGTAGTCGACGGTGCGGTCACCTGGATTCGGACCTACGTGGATCCCCCGTGGCTCGGCATCGTCCCCCGGCTACTGAATTCGATTGCCCACCATCCGCCTGTCGCAACCGCGATTCAGGCGGAAGTAGATCTCGCGCAGGGCGTTACCAGCCGTGCAATCCCGTTCTCCGCTATCAGCCTCAGTGGCAGGGCAATCAACTATTCGGTCCCCGAGAAGGATTCGCCTGGCGGTCCGGCCCGGGGCACGGTGACCGTCGATAACGCAACCGGCACTTTCACTTACACGCCCGACGAAAACTATATCGGCACAGATAGTTTCGCGTTTATCGCCAGCGATGCTCCAACTACCCGGATTTGTGTGTTAAGCGATCTCATCGGCTCGGTGATCCATTTCCTGGGACTGTCGGCCAGCTATCGCGATACTGCCACGGTAAGCATCTTCAATGGCGTTCCGATTCGGCCGGATCCGGAGTTGGCTGCGTATACGGCCATCACCGGGAGTTTCAGCACACTCACATATGGCGTTGCCGGATTGTCGAACGGGATCCCGTCTGCACTCGAGGTCGGTTCTCGGTTAGAGGATTTCGACATCGTGAATGTCCAAGGCGATGTCCTTTACCAGCGACTCCTGGCTGCAAACACCTCCTTTCCCGATCAAACCGCTCCGCAGAATCCGGTCTTCTCGGACGGCCTGAGCACCTTTTCCGCCTACGCCATCAGTGGCGTACAGCGGGTGGCGTGGAATGAATGTTCCGTAATCTGTTTGGGGGCAGAAGGTTTCGCCTACCTGGAAATCAGCATTCCAGGTGGGGAATCGATCGATTTATACAACGTAGAGACGAATTCCGGATTATCGGCGTCCAATGCCGACATTGCCCAACTGTCGAACTTCATCCAACAGAACTCGATCGGCCGCGCTGTCATTGTGCAAGGGGACTTCAACCAGCTTTACTCCGACTCCGGCGAGACCCTCACGGAATTCGCGGCGGCCAATGGTCTCACCGATGCGTGGGTTCAATTGGAGTACAGCGGGATCGCACCCCTTGACGCGCCTACGTGTCCCTACGCGAGCAGCTGCGAGCAGGTTGACAAGATCTTCTATCGGAGCGCCGCCCCGTTGAACTTCGACGACCCCGCGTCCAGCCCGGTGAAACTGTTCGCAAACACCTACTCGAACGAGGGTTTGAATTTTCGAAACAGTAATGATCAGGACTTGTCGAACAGCACGCCTCAGGCAGTGACGTTCGCCTACAGCGTTGCCGCGGTCGGGCCGTCGAACGTCGATCCCGAAAACTGGATGGCGAAACTGCCCAGGGTTTCCGGATTGCCTCTCACGCAGCTCCCGATCCCGGGAACCCACGATTCCGGCACCTACGGGATTACGTCGCACTCAGCGTGGGCGCTTACGGGGCAGGCGGACTTTGGGAAACTGACGCAGTTGCCGCCGATCATCGAAGATCTCATCGTCAAACCCATTGCCGCCGCGTGGGCCAGGACGCAAGATCAGAGCTTCTCCCAACAGTTCGCCGACGGAATCCGTTATCTCGATTTGCGATTCAGCAACGAGCCCGATGGCAAAATCTACATCGAACACGGATTGCGTGGCCCCAGTGCCGAGGATGCGGTGGGCCAGATTGCGGAGTTCGCGTACGCGCACCCCAAAGAGATTCTCTTCGTGCAGGTTTCGCGGCTCACCAACTTCGATGCGGACTCGAACGAAGTCCTTGTTTCGATGATGGAAGACGCATTCGGGCCACGGATGGTCCCGAGATCGGTGGGCACATCGGCGACGCTTGAGGATCTTTGGGCGATCGACAAGAACGTGGTGGTCATTTACGACGATGATGCCGTGATCGCCGGAAATCAGAATCTTTGGGGGAGCGGCACCGTCTATCAGCCTTGGTGGAACGTGCAAACGATGGACGCCGTCTACCTGCAGGATCAGTCAGGACTTTCGGGCCGTCCGCCCGGGGCGATCTGGGGTCTGTCCGGAGGGCCGACGCCCGACGCGAGCAATATCGTTGCGGGCATTCTGCTATTGGGGCCGACGTCGAACTATGGATTCATCACTCGGGGCCAGTCAACACTGAAGAAGTGGTTGAGCGCCGACTTCAAGACTGCCGTGAATCTGGTGACCGCAGACTGGGTTCAGCAGGTGGGCCCAACTCCGTCGTCATACTCGCGCGACGTCATGGCGGCCGTGTACGAAACCCTCGGGCCAAGGCTCGCGAACGCGCAGGCTGCAGACCTCGCCGTGCACAGCTTCGCGGGGTAGCGGTGCCCCGGACCACCTCGACCTCTCCGGTGGCTGGCGATACCGTTGCATTATGGGACTGGAGAAAATGCAGACGAACTCGACTGGTGGCCGCTGCCCGCATTGTGGGAAGCGGCTCGAGCAGCCGGGACTGATCTTTACAAGGCCGGAAGCCGGTCAGAGTCAGCAGTCTTCGTTCGCTTGGTCGGCGCCTCAGTGTCCCGACCGATGCCAGGATCACGATCAGAAAGACTCCGTCGGATAGTTCGTGGCCGGCGCTGAGCGTGATTGCTCTCAGCTGATCACGATGTCCCGAATGGATGAGAGTGATCGGGTTGGCGCCCTAATGATTCACTACCTTAAGTCCGATTACGCACGCAACGATGCCCGAAATCAGCAGCACCTTGGCCACCGATGCGGACTCCGTGCCAGTGACCATCGCGAAAGCGACTGTCAGGGTCGCTCCGATGCCGACCCACACGGCATAACTCGTGCCTACCGGCAGCTCCCTCATGGCGATCGCAAGCCCGGCCATCGACGCGATGACGCTGACCAGAAACACCACCGTCGGACCGAGGCGTTTGAATCCGTCGGACTTGCCCAGTGCGGTCGCCCACACCGCCTCCAGAGCACCCGACAGGACCAGAATCAGCCAGGCCATGCGGCTCCTCCGGCAGTAGCCCGGCGGCTACCGTTCGCCCGATGAAAGTCGGTCATCAGTCACCCCCCTGTGCATCGTGCCCACCGCATTAGACAACGCGACGCCACGCGGCCGATGATTTTCGGGTCCAGGCGACCGGGGAAGTTTGCTGTTGGCTGGTATGGCGCGGTACCCGTAGGTGGTTCCGGGCGCGCTGTTGTGCCCGCTGTTCTACAGTGGCGGGGTGGCCACGTCGGACGCCACCCCACGGCAGCGGCTCCTTGATGCCCTGGCTGCGTCTATCGCGGAAGTGGGATACCCGGCGACCACCGTGGGCGACATCGTGCAACGCGCGCGGACGTCACGGCGCACTTTCTACGACCACTTCGCCGACCGGGAAGCATGTTTGGTGGCGCTGTTGACGGTCATCAATCGACAAGCGATTCAGGCGATTTCGGCCGGGGTTGATGTCGCGGCGCCCTGGGAGGTCCAGATCAGACAGGCAGTCGAGTCCTGGGTCGGGTTCGCAGAATCGCATGCCCCGGTGATGCTGATCTGGATCAGGGAGTCGCCGGCGTTCGGGCCTGCTGCCCGGCAGTTGAAACTGGAAGTGACCGAGGCGTACATCAAGCTGATCCAGACGTTCAGCGATTCGGACAGCTTGCGGGCGGCAGGGCATCAGCCAGTCCCGCGGCACCGCGCGGTCATGTTCATCGGCGGTCTCAGGGAAATGGCGGCGTTGGCTCTGGAGGGCGGATCGGACGGCACTGGTCTTGGTGCGGTCACCGCGGAGGCGGTCGACGCGGCCCTGTCACTGTTCGATCAGTCCTGATGCACTGGTCACGAGAACCAGGACAGCCAAGGACAGCTGAGGTGCATGAAATACGAGACTGTCTTGGGTGCCACGCTTGTGCCGCCGAACCAACTGCTGATTCGCTCTGATGTCCAGAAATTTGGTACAAGCCCCTCGGGGAGCGGCTTGTAGACCGTCTGGTCGCCGTAGGTCAACGTGATCCCGTTGTAATCGACCGCAAAGTCGAACTCGTCGCCCAGTTGCACCGAGATGATCTCGTCATCGGTTGGCATGATCCGCGCGAGATCCCGGTTGTAGTACGGCCCGATTTCGAACATCTGAGAATCCACGTTGTATCGCCAGGCCACCATGATCGCGTCAGTGTCGGGACGCAACGGAGTGAAGGTGATTCCGGTTAACTTGTTCCAGTCGTACTGATCTTCGTTGTTCAGGTCGTAGATCGAATTGTCGGTGAAGGTGGCATGTCCGGTGACTTCCTTGACCCAGAACACGGTCTGCCGGGGCAGGCTGAAGTGCGTTCCCTTGAAGATGACGATCGGAGTTCCGCGTCCGACGTAGGGAAGCGCTGCAACGTCGGTAGCCGTCGTGGCCGGTTGCCGCCCGTTCAATCGGGGCTTCCGTTGACTCGCAAGCGCGGCGGCGTCATCCTGCAGTGACACCGGCGACAAGGAAGGGGACGGGGACTGGGACGGGTCAGCGATCCGGGTCTCGACTGTCGTGCGCGCTCGCCTGGCCGATGAGGACGATGGGGAAGGTAGGGGTTTGGAACCGACCGACGCGTGCCTGGCACTTGTTGGCGACGAATCAGTTCCGGACGCACCCGTTGAGTCGGCCGGCGATGCCGCCGCGGGTGCCGCCGCAATGGCACAGCCGATTGCGAATGCCGCCGCCCAGCCCGCTATCCGGCCGGCCTTGGCCGCTGTCGCTCGTGTGGTCGGCACCGCTGTCTCCCCGTTTCGAAATTCTTAGCCTCGTAGGCGGGAGCATATCGACGTCCGCATCGTTGATGTGCCGCCTTGGACGCGCCGTTTGTAGGGTTGCGAAGGTGACGGAGAGGGACCGGCGGCATTGGGACGATCGATACCGAATTCGGACGCCGATCCGATCGGAAGACGTCTGCCTCCCTGGGCCGTTCACGGATCACGCAGATCGGTTCCCGACCGCGGGCGCCGCACTCGAGTTGGCCTGCGGTACCGGGGCGGTCTCGGTGTGGCTCGCCGGTCGCGGACTGAACGTCCGGGGTCTCGATATTTCCGAAGTGGCTATCGCGCAGGCCCGAAAATTGGCGCAGGACAATGAGGTTGGCCACAGCTGCCAGTTCGATGTTGTCGACCTCGATGCCGGGCTGCCGTCCGGCGTCCAAGCCGACGTGATCTGCTGCTTTCATTTTCGGGACCGCCGTTTGGATCGGGCGATCATCGATCGGCTGGCCCCTGGCGGACTGCTGGCGATATCGGTCCTCAGCGAGGTCGGAGCCCCGCCGGGCCGCTACCGCGCGGGCCGCGGCGAGCTGACGGATGCGTTTGCCGAACTCCATCGCATTGCCGCCGGCGAGGGCGGTGGGCGGGCATGGCTTCTTGCCTCGAAGATCGCTTCGGAATGATTCTTCATCTGCCTGGCGGTCAACGACCGACTGGAATGGTTATCTCGGGGCCAAGGCCGTTCAAACGGTGCGCGCCACGCTCAGCACCGGGCCTGGATTCTGAAATTCACGGTTTTGGGAACGTCGGGGTGATCCTGGGCTGTCCCAACGGCATCGCCCGAGATCACATAGAGATTGTCGGCGAAAGTGACATCGACGTTGCCGTTGCCCTGACCGGCGACGCCATGGAAGCCGTCGAATCCATCGAGATTCACCGTCTTGACCGTGGGTTTATCGCCTTCCACAAGCAGGATCGCCTGTGCTTCGCCGGAGTCCGCGGATGCCTTGATGGTCAACCACCACTCGATCCTGGTGCAGCTGATGGCCTTGGTGCTGACTGTCTTGGACGCGATGCTGATCTGGGCGTTGGGTTGCTGCTTGGTTGAACCGTCCGCGTCGCCCGAACAGCCGGCGGCCGTGATGCTCGCGACGGCGGCCGTCACGGCCGTAACCACGATAAAGCGGCTGTTCATTGCTTCAACCCCCGTCCCACCCCGGCGGATCACGCCTCACTGGCAGCCACGGTAGGGGCAAAATCCGCCGCGAGTTCGGAATTGGCCAAGGTTTGGGAGATCACGGCACCTGCCGGCGCCACGCCGGGGCGGTCGTGACACTTCCCACACGCGTATGCCAGGCGGTGCCGGGGGGTTTGCTGGTTGTGGGCCCGGCGGGTTGCTTTTCATGTCGGGCGAAAGTCGGGGCGGCGACTATGATTTGAACGGCGCACGCAGCCGTGCCTGCCTTCTAATTCACATTGTCTATTTGTCCTGGAGTGGATTTCGGTGTTTGTTGCCCGCAACATGCGTACGGCCGGTTTGGTCGTGGTGATGCTGCTGTTGGGTGTGCTGGTCAGCGACGTCGCGGGGTTGCCCGGTTGCCGACAGGAGTGCAAAACGACGGTGGCATCGGCGCAGGCTCAGCTGCCGCCTTCGCCGCCCGAGCCGCCCGTGGTGGGTGTGGCCCCGTCGAACGGCGCTCAAGACATCAGCCCGGCGAGTCGAGTGGCTGCAACCGTTCTGGACGGAACCATTACCGGTGTCTCGATGGTGGACGACTATGGCAAGGCCGTCGATGGGGTGGTCTCGCCAGACAAGCGCTCGTGGCAGGCGACTCAGCCGTTGCGGTACGGGCGTACCTATGCGATGAAGGTGGCCAGTCAGGGCACCGGCGGTGTTCCCCTCGTTCGCACCAGCACCTTCGAAACCGCATCGCCTCGATACCTGACGCAGGTCTACCTCGAGACTCCCGGCGGCCTGCCGATTCACGAGGACATCAAGTACGGCGTCGGCACCATCGTTGCCGCCCGGTTCGACGAACCGATCGAGGACAGGGCAGCGGCAGAACGCCGATTGACGGTCACCACGAACCCGCCGATTCGTGGCTCGTGGTACTGGGTTGACGATCAGACCGCGCACTGGCGGCCGGAGAAGTACTACCCGCCAGGAACCACTGTGGCGGTTTCCGCCAATATTTTCGGCGCCAAGCTCGGCGATGGGCTTTACGGCCAGGAAGACGTCAAAGCCACATTCACTATCGGTGACGCACACGTCTCGGTGGCCGATGACACCACCAAACAGGTCAGTGTGTTCAGCAACGGAAAACTGATGAAAACCATGCCGACCTCGATGGGCCGCGGGGGCTTCCAGACGATCGGCGGCAGAAGTTTCTCGTTCTGGACCCCGCCCGGGGTCTATACGGTCATAGACAAGGCTTCCAAGGTGGTCATGGACTCGTCGACGTACGGCCTGCCGGTGGCCTCGTCGATGGGGTACAAGCTCACCATTCCGTATGCGACTCGGATCAGTACCGACGGGATCTACTTGCATCAGTTGAACGACACGGTGTGGGCTCAGGGCAACACCAACACCTCGCACGGCTGCTTGAACCTGAGCGGTGAGAATGCCCAGTGGTTCTTCGACTTCTCCCAGCCGGGCGATGTCGTCGAGGTGCGAAACACCGGCGGTCCGGCCCTGCAGCTGTGGCAAAACGGCGACTGGACGATTCCCTGGGGTGAGTGGCTCAAGGGGAGTGCCCTGCCGCCCAAGCCCTGACCTCGCATTGGCTTGGTCCCGGGCGACGACCGGCTGTGATGCAGATCACTTTTGGGGCGCAGATGCGCGTACGCTTGAAGTGTCTCTTAGAGGAAGGGAGACATCATGAAGGGCGCACATCGAGATCCGGTGGATCACTCCCGCACCACTCAGCCTCGGGCCGGTGAATCTTTCATCGACACACTCTGGATGCCCGGTCTCCTGCTGATCGCGCTGGGTGTGATCAGTGTTGTCGGCATTGTGGCCGCCATGGCATACCAGCGCCACGATCTGCTGTTGACGTTGGGGTCCGTGGCGGGTGGGCTGTTGATCGCCGGTGGTCTGTTGGTCATGGCCGAACACCATCGGGTGAGGCGTGTCGAACGCGAGTGGCTCGCCACGCACCCGGACCATCACGGCCACGCGGCATAGCCGGTCAATAGCGAGGGCAACCCCAAAGGGCGGCTGCCGACAAACCTATCTGCTCAGAGCCCGAGCTCTTGGTGGATGTTGTCGATGCCGATCTGCATCGCATCGAGAGCCTCTCTGCGGGCCCGCAGCTTGCTCGCATGGTGAGCTCCGGCGCTCAGCGTGGTGAACTCGCGGGCCGCGTCGAGGGCGCGCGTCAGCACCACTTCCGGTAACACGATCTCGTCCACCCAGCCGCCCGCAATGGCGGATTCACCGAAGAAGACCCGAGCCAGGCCGACCGCTTGCTGGAAGGCCGCGCGGGTCAGGCGCAGCTTGAGGATCTCAAGCGCGGGATACGGCAGAACCATTCCGATCGCGACCTCGTTGGCCTGAAAGTTGTAACCAGGCGCGGCAATTCGGTGGTCGACGCTACAAGCCAGGAACGATCCCATCGCGATGGCGTGACCGGTGCACGCGGCGACTACGGGCTTCGGGAACGAAAGCAATCGGTGCGACAGCGAGAACCCGGCCTTGAGCATGTCAATCGATGCCTGGGCGTCGCCGGAACGAAACACCTTCAAGTCGAAGCCGCCACTGAAGACACGATCGTTACCGGCGATGACGATGGCTTTCGCGTCTTCACTCTCCGCGCGGTCCAGCGCGCCGTTGATCTCGGCGATCATGGCGGGACCCAATACGTTGACCTTGCCGTCGTCCATCGCTATGACGGCGACGCCGTCGCCCTGCTGGTCATGCCGATAGCTGATCGCACTCACAGGCTGCTCCTTGTTCGGGGCTTTTGGCTCGTACCTTATGGCCGCATTTCGGCTCGCCGGTTGCCAGGGCGTGACCCGACAGGTGTGATCCGGCGGGTGTGATCCGACGGGTGTGACCTTACGGGAAATGAACTATCCGCCCATCAGTGAGCGCCACTGCTGCAAGTTGGACGCCCGGTAGACGTAGTTGCTGCGCTTGACTTCCGACAGGCTCGCGCTGGGTTCGATCGAATACCAGTGGCCGGGAAACACGGTCGGATCACCGGCGAGCGAGGCCAGCTGCTGCAGACTCCGGAACATGTCGTCGACATTGCCTCCCGGGAAGTCGGTGCGCCCGCAGCCCTCCAGGAACAGGGTGTCACCGGCGACCAGCCGTCCGTCCAACAGAAAGCACTGGCTGCCGGGCGTGTGGCCCGGAGTGTGCAGGAGTTCGATGTCGACGTCGCCAACGGCGACTTTGTCGCCGTGTTCGTGCGGAGTCAGGTCACTCATCGGAATGCCCGTGACCCGCGAAACCCAGGTGGCCTCGTGAGTGTTCACGTGGACAGGCACGCTGGCGCGCTCAAGGAGTTCGGCAAGACCCTTGAGTTCGAAACCCATCATCGAACCGCCGACGTGGTCGGGGTGGTGGTGGGTCACCAGCACACCGGACAACTTCATGCCGTCGGCCTCGATGGTGTCGAGCAGATCGCCGGCGGCGTAGGCGGGGTCCACCACCACGGTGTCGCCGGTCTCGCGATCGCCGATCAGGTAGGCGAAATTGCGCATCTGCTGGGCCACGATGTCGCCGGCAGCGAAGTCCCGACCCGAGAGCAATTGCCGGAAGTACAGGCGGTTGTCCGAGGTACGGGGCGTGGAGGTGGGGGGAGAGGGCATGGCTATCACCCTATGGTTTGGCCAGCTCCCTACGCAGGTTGTACCCTCTTTGAGGTCCCAGCATGTGGCAGGCCCCCTTAGCTCAGTCGGTAGAGCGTTTCCATGGTAAGGAAAAGGTCAACGGTTCGATTCCGTTAGGGGGCTCGGCGGGAAACCTGTGAACTTCACTTCTGAAGATCCAGGTTTCCCTCGGGGCGGTGTAGCTCAGCTGGTTAGAGCGCACGACTCATAATCGTGAGGTCGGGGGATCGAGTCCCCCCACCGCTACAAGATCACCACTGAACGTGAAAGAGAGCAGTTGACGTGGCCTCCAGTACAGATGTCCGCCCCAAGATCACCTTGGCCTGCGAGACGTGCAAGCACCGCAACTACATCACCAAGAAGAATCGCCGTAACGACCCTGACCGGTTGGAACTGAAGAAGTTCTGCCCGAATTGCGGTACGCATAAGCCGCACAAAGAGTCGCGCTGATCGCTGGGCGATCTTCCAGGGAGGTTTCTTCGAGGTGGCTTTGTCGGTCGACATCGTCGGGAAGTGCTACCGCTACCCCGATTGCTACGTGGTTGGGCGCGAAAAGATTCGTGAGTACGCCACAGCAGTTAAGAACGACGATGCCCCGTACTTCTCCGAAGCGGCGGCCGCCGAACTCGGCTACGACGAGTTGCTGGCGCCGCTTACCTTCATCTCAATCTTTGGTTATACGGCTCAGTTGGCATTTTTCGCTCACGCCAACATCGGTATCTCCGACCGCAAGATCGTCCATGTTGACCAAGAACTCAGATTCAAGGCGCCGATCAAAGCAGGGGACAAGCTCTACTGCGATGTTCACGTGCATTCGGTGCGGCAGGCACACGGGACAGACGTGATCGTGAACAAGGTCGTGATCACCAACCAGAATGGTGACGTTGTCCAAGAGACCTACACGACGCTGGCCGGGCGGAGTGAAGAAGACGGAGAGAGTGGCTTCAACGATGGCACTGCGTGAATTCAGTTCGGTGAAGGTCGGCGACGAGCTGCCCGAGAAGGTCATCACCTTGACTCGAGGCGATCTGGTGAACTACGCCGGAGTGTCCGGTGACCTGAATCCGATCCACTGGGACGACGAGATCGCCAAGCAGGTCGGGCTGGATACGGCGATCGCTCACGGGATGCTGACGATGGGGTTGGGGGGTGGATTCGTCACCTCGTGGGTCGGCGACCCGGGTGCCGTCACCGAGTACAACGTGCGGTTCACCGCCGTGGTGCCGGTCCCCAACGACGGTAGGGGCGCCGAGGTCGTATTCAGCGGCCGGGTGAAGTCGGTGGATTCCGAGGATAAGTCTGTAGCGATCGCCATTACGGCCACTACCGGTGGCAAAAAGATCTTCGGCAGGGCTGTCGCGATTGCGAAGTTGGCTTAGTCGATGGCACTCAAAGCCGATATCCGCGGGATGGTCTGGGAGTACCCCCACAGCTTTCATGTGGGTCGTGAGCAGGTCCGCCAATACGCCAGGGCGGTCAAGTCCATGGACCCCGGCAGCCATGACGAGGCGGCGGCAGCCGAATTGGGTTACGACGACCTGGTGGCGTCACCGACTTTCGTGTCGATCCTGGCACTACTGATCCAGCAGCACTTCTTCATGCACGTCGACGTCGGCATGGAGACCATGCAGATCGTGCAAGTGGACCAGAAGTTCGTGTACCACAAGCCGATCGTGGCGGGCGACACCTTGCGCGGAACAATGCACGTTCACTCCGTCAACGAGCGGTTCGGCGCTGACATCGTGGTCACGCGCAACGTGTGCACAAATAGCAGGGGTGAAGTGGTCCTGGAGGCCTTTACGACGCTCATGGGTCATGAGGGTGACAATTCGATTGCGGTGAAATGGGACCCGGAGACCGGCCAGGTCATCCGCAAGGCTGACGGAGAGTAGTGGATCGCGGATTACCACCTGCCACGTGTGCCGTTGTACACTCGGGCCTCGGGGTTCTCCCACGTAAGCGCGCTGTCCGTCGGGTCGGGTCGACCGATCGGGGAGCGCGCGAACTATGTGGGGGGTGCCTCACGCATTACAGAGGGGCGTAGCTCAACTGGCAGAGCAGCGGTCTCCAAAACCGCAGGTTGCAGGTTCAAGTCCTGTCGCCCCTGCTCAACTGAATAGACATCTGAATAAGTGGGTGGACACTGGAAGGTGTACTCCGGGGTGAGGTGAGTGGCCCCGAATCGGTCCGAAGCCGGCACCCGTAGACGTCACCCGTAGACGGCATTGAAACAAAGGAGCGTGCGGTGAGCGACGAGCGCGACGGTGCTGACGCCGCAGGCGAAAGCAACGATGGCGACACCGGCGGCCAGACGGCCGTCGTGACGCGTCCTGCCCGCCCCACGGGCAAGCGGTCGCGTCAGCGTGCCGACGACTCCGACTCCGCGGATATCGAAGACGCAGACTCGGGCGCGGTCGAACTCGGTGTCGACGACGAGTCCGGCAAGAAAGCCGGGAAAGCCAAGAAGGCGAAAAAGCCCACGAAGAAAGCGGGCCCCAACCGCAATCCGTTCGTGTTCGTCTGGAACTACATCAAGGCGGTTGTCGGCGAGCTGCGGAAGGTCATCTGGCCGAATCGCAAGCAGATGGTCAGCTACACCACGGTGATGATGGTGTTCCTGACCTTCATGGTGGCGTTGATCAGCTTTGTCGACATCGGGCTGCACAAGCTGGTGCTCTGGGTATTCGGCTGACGGAAACCAGGCGCTGCGAAACAGAAGTTTGAGAGAGGACTGACTGACCGTGACAACCACCGACGGCGATACCCCTGTGGGTGAGGCCGCCGTCGACGTCATCGACGAAGCCGTCGAGGCGCCGACACCAGCCGTTGAAGAAGCCGCACCCGAGTTGGATCCGGCTTCCGCGCTCAAGGCTGATCTGCGCAGCAAGCCAGGGCAGTGGTACGTCATCCACTCTTACGCCGGGTACGAGAACAAGGTGAAGGCCAACCTCGAGACTCGCGTGCAGAACCTCGACGTCGGCGACTACATCTTCCAGGTCGAGGTGCCCACCGAAGAGGTCACGGAAATCAAGAATGGCCAGCGCAAGCAGGTCAACCGCAAGGTGTTGCCCGGCTACATCCTGGTTCGCATGGATCTCACCGACGACTCCTGGGCCGCGGTCCGCAACACCCCGGGCGTGACCGGCTTCGTCGGTGCCACATCCCGGCCGACGTCGCTGGCGTTGGACGACGTGGTGAAATTCCTGCTTCCGCAGGGTGCCGCCAAGAAGGCAGGAAAGACTGCAGCCAGCACCGCGTCCTCGTCCGAGGCAAGCTTGGAGCGTCCGGAGATTCTCGTCGACTTCGAGGTCGGCGAGTCGGTCACCGTCATGGATGGTCCGTTCGCAACCCTGCCGGCATCGATCAGTGAGGTCAATGCCGAACAACAGAAGCTCAAGGTACTGGTGTCCATCTTCGGACGCGAGACCCCCGTCGAACTGACCTTCACCCAGGTCTCCAAGATCTAGGACTTTTCGCTGGGCGACGACGCGGGCCACTCCGCGGACGAGCGCGGCAATCAGACTAAGAAGAGAAAGAAAAGGAACGAACAATCATGGCCCCGAAGAAGAAAAAGGTCGTCGGGCTGATCAAGCTGCAGATCAATGCCGGCGCGGCCAACCCCGCCCCGCCGATCGGTCCCGCGCTCGGCCAGCACGGCGTCAACATCATGGAGTTCTGCAAGGCGTACAACGCCCAGACTGAGAGCCAGCGCGGCAGCGTCATCCCCGTTGAGATCACCGTCTACGAGGACCGCAGCTTCACGTTCGTGCTCAAGACCCCGCCGGCCTCCCGGCTGCTACTGAAGGCCGCGGGCATCCCGAAGGGTTCCGCCGAACCGCACAAGACCAAGGTCGCAAAGATCAGCTGGGATCAGGTGCGCGAGATCGCCGAAACCAAGAAGGACGATCTCAACGCGAACGACGTCGACCAGGCCGCCAAGATCATCGCCGGCACAGCACGGTCGATGGGCATCACCGTCGAATAATTCGGTCTCGTTCACGACCGGCCAACAAGACGTGGCAGGGCTGGCATCGGCCCGGGACGACCACATCTCCAACGAAACAGATTGGAATTAACAATGAGCAAGACCAGCAAGGCGTACCGCGAAGCTGCCGAGAAGGTCGACAAGACCAGGCTGTACACCCCGCTAGAGGCGGCCAAGCTCGCTAAAGAGACGTCGTCTAAGAAGCAGGACGCGACCGTGGAGGTGGCGATTCGTCTTGGCGTCGACCCCCGCAAGGCAGACCAGATGGTGCGCGGCACGGTGAACCTTCCCAACGGCACCGGAAAGACCGCCCGCGTCGCGGTCTTCGCGGTCGGCGAGAAGGCTGAAGCAGCGATCGCCGCAGGCGCTGATGTGGTGGGCAGCGACGACCTGATCGAGAAGATCCAGGGCGGCTTCCTCGATTTCGACGCCGCGATCGCGACCCCGGACCAGATGGCCAAGGTCGGCCGTATTGCGCGTGTCCTGGGGCCCCGCGGCCTGATGCCGAACCCCAAGACCGGCACCGTGACTCCCGACGTTGCCAAGGCCGTGCAGGACATCAAGGGCGGCAAGATCAACTTCCGCGTCGACAAGCAGGCCAATCTGCACTTCATCATCGGTAAGGCGTCGTTCGACGAGAAGAAGCTGGCGGAGAACTACGGCGCTGCGTTGGACGAGATCCTGCGCGCCAAGCCGTCTTCGTCAAAGGGCCGTTACCTGAAGAAGGTGACCGTCACCACGACTACCGGACCGGGCATCCCGGTCGACCCGGCCGTCACCCGTAACTTCACCGAAGAGGCATAGCCGACCGACTGGCCCGGCGGCTATGACGCCGTCGGGTCCTTCGGCACTCTCACGGTCAAAACGACTGCGCGGTGATCCGAGCCCGGCACGTCGACCGTGTGCGAGGTGGCTGCCGTGGCGCCGTTGAGCAGAACGTGGTCGATCGGTATCGACGGCGGGTACCAGCGGTCGGACGGGAACGTCGGATCGAAGCCGGCACCGCTTTGTTGAACGGCATCCGCGTACCCGTCTGCCAGTAGCCGGCGGTAATTCTCGATGTCGGGTGTTGCGTTGAAGTCGCCGGCGACGATCACGGCTGAGCCGGCTGCGGTGCTGCTCAGTTCATCCAGCGCGTGGCCGAGAAATTCCATGCTATTGCGCCATTCATCGATTGGATTGGCGAACGGCGCTCCGATGTGGACGTTGGCGAACACCGGGTCCAGGCGGACGCCCGGAATCCGAAGCCGTGCGGTGATCATCCCGACCTCTGGGTGTTTAAGGTCCAATTCTTCGATCGGATACCTGCTCCAGATGGCGGCGCCGCCCGCGCCTTCTGCGGGGAGCAGTACCGAATAGGGGAAGTGCGCGCCGATGCCTGTTTGGGCGAGGCGCTGCGCTTCCGGCAGCGTCAGTTCCTGGACACTGATGAGGTCGGCATTCGCTCGGGCCAGGTCGATGAGGAACTGGGCGTCCGCCAACCCGTGCCGCAGGTTTGCCGTGACCACCCGCACCGCAACGTATGGGCGGGTTTCCTCGGCGCTGCCCGGTGGATAGTAGAACTGGAGCGGTCCGGCTACGGCAGCCACGGCAATAACCATGGCAAGAGCCGCAAGCACCCATCGTCGGGAGACGGCGAAGAGAAGCACGGCCAGAACCCCGGAAGCGATCGTGAGGTACGGAGAACCGACGGCGATTAACAGCGACACGTTGTTGGTCACCGGCAATTGCCGGACCACCATGGCCACTGCGCACATGGCGAGCGAGCCGAAGCCGAGGCTAGGAGCCAAACGGGTATTCACAGGGGGCAATCGGTCAATGCCCAGTCAGTGCGGATGCGCCGTCAGGCTGCGGTGCCCGACTTCACGTAGGTCACCAGGTTGACGTCGATGGTTTCGTTGATGAAGTAGTACTGGCAGCCGCGAAGATATTTCATATAGCGGTTGTAGTTGACCTCATCGGTGAGTGCGATTGCTTTGTCTCTATTCGCTTCCAGCGCGTCCGCCCACATGCCCAGGGTCTTGATGTAGTGGGTGTGCAGAGACCGGCAGGCCGGCACGGTGAAACCGACCCGTTCACCATGCTCCACCATCATTTCAGCACTCGGAAGGCGGCCGCCCGGGAAGATCTCGGTGTACATGAATCGTATGAACCGGGCCATCTCGAACGTGATTTTCTGTCCACGTCGGGAGAGTTCATACGGATGGAAGCTCGTGCTGCTCTGAATGACCATGCGGCCGTCGTCCGGCAGGTTTGCGTAGCAACTCTTGAAGAAGTCGTTGTAGCGCTCATGGCCGAAATGTTCGAAGGCCTCGATCGAGACGATGCGGTCAACGGGCTGGTGGAATTCTTCCCATCCCTGTAGGAGAACTTGGTGGCTGCGGTCGCTTTCGATGCCTGCCAACAGGTCGGTGCAGAAGGCCTGCTGATTCTTGCTCAGGGTCAGGCCGATGACATTCACGTCGTACTTCTCGATGGCCCGCCGCATTGTCAGGCCCCAGCCGCAGCCAACTTCGAGCAGTGTCATACCTGGACGTAGATCGAGCTGTTCGAGGTTCAGGTCGACGTTGGCAACCTGAGCCTCTTCGAGTGTCACGTCAGGCCCGGTGAAAGTTGCGCAACTGTACTTGCGGTTGGCGTCCTGGAACAGCCCGAAGAAATCGTCTGACAGGTCGTAATGGGCCTGGATATTCTCAAAATTAGGACGTAATTCTGCGGTATCGGATGTCTTGGGCATCTATGTGAATTACCTTTCCGATTTCCTCTACCACTGCCCGGCGGAGGTGAAATCTTGGATTCAGTATGCACGACATGTATTCGGTCGCAGACGCACAACACGGCGTGCATAGCTTTGCAGCAAACAGGATTGACGCTATTTCCCCAGCGTGAACCGGCTGACATCGATGTCCCCGGAGCGGACGGCGTCCGCGCATCCGGTGAGCTATTTCAAACCGGCCGCAGGGGTAGATCCCGGTCAGGGTGAATGTGACGAAACGTGCCACCCCGGCCGCACATCAACCTCGGGGGTTGGCCTCGGAAAACGTAGTCTTCAGTTCGCCCACGATGTCATCCCACAACGCCTCTGGCAGATCATGACCCAGCCCCTCGAACAGCACCAGACGTGCGGTCGAAATGGTCTTGGCGATCGAACGGCCGCCCGATGGCCGCATCAGTTTGTCGGCGAGTCCGTGGATCACCACGGTGGGTGCGGTGATCTTTCGGTTGAAGCGTTTCAGGCTTCCGCTGCCCAGCACCGCGTCGAAATGTCGCGCGATTCCCTGTGGATAGTAGGCGCGGTCGTAACTCTCGATCGCGTCGGCGCGGCGCTTTTCGTCAGCCACCGGATAACCGGGGCTGCCGATGATCTTGCCGACCCGAACGATGTTGTCGATGACGGTTTCGCGCGGTGCTTCGACGCCGGGTCCCCGGACGAGTGACAGCAGGGCTTTCGGTGCGGGAGGGGGGAGGAAGGCCGAATTGTTGGACGAGAAGATGATGCCCAATGTCGACGTTCTCGTGTGGTGCAGTGCTGCGAAGATCTGCGCGATCATCCCGCCCATCGATGCGCCGACAATGTGGGCTCGTTCGATGTTCAGGTGATCCAGGAGTGCGGCGGCATCGTCGGCCATGTCTTCGAGTCGGTAGACCGAAGGGCTCGGACGCCCGAGGTAGGAACGGATCACCTTGGTGGCCAAACGGCCGTCGGACCGCCTTCCGTCGAGCCTGCTGGACAATCCCACGTCCCGGTTGTCGTAGCGGATCACCCGGTAGCCCTGGTTGACCAGTCGCTCGCAGAAACCGTTGCGCCACAATAAGAGCTGGGCTCCAAGCCCCATCACCAACAGCACCGGCGGATGATCCGGGTTGCCGATGTCCTCGTAGTAGAGGGTGACGTCGTCATTGATCGTGGCGGTGCCGCTGCGGATCTCCATCGGTCTAGGCCCCGGAATCCAGGTTGTCGGCAGTGCCGTCGGGGCCGTTCTGATGTTCACGGCTGATCTCCACCATGAAGTTGGCGAAGTAACCCGAGAATTGCGGGTCGCTCATCATCTGCCATTTAGGTGCCAGCAATTTCATATAGCGCTCCACGTACAAGAACTGCTTGCCGATGAGCACCAGCTCCCGGGGCAGCTTGACATCGTAGGCATCGGCCAGGGTCGACAGGTGCTTGCCTATTTCCGCGTAGGACATGTCGCCGAGGGTCTTGAGCGTCAGTGGTTGCGCGAACGCTTCAAGATCCTTGGCGGCCTCGGCCTCGGGTTTCACCTTCCCGACGGCGCCCATCAACACCACGATCTTGCCTGCCGCAGCGTGATCCTTCTTGACCAGCAGGGCGTAGACGAGTTCACGCAACAGCCAGCGCATGCGGGGATCGATTCGGCCCATGATGCCGAAATCGAGGAAGACGATGCGGCCGTCGTCGTCCACCAACAGGTTGCCCGCGTGTAAGTCGCCGTGAAACAGCCCGTGTCGCAGGCCGCCCTCGAAAACGCTGAACAGCAAGGACTTCACCAATTCGGTTCCGTCGAAACCCTTTTCGCGAATCGCCGCGACATCGTCGATGCGCACGCCCTGCACTCGCTCCATGGTCAGTACACGTTCGCTGGTGAAATCCCAGTAGACCTCCGGCACCTTGATATTGCGGCCCAGGGGCGACGCGTGGAGGCCTGAAATCCACGCCTCCATCGACTGTGCTTCCAGCCGGAAGTCCAGTTCTTCGGCGAGATTGTCCGAGAAGTCAGCGACGACATCGCACGCCGAAAGTCGGCGTCCCAAGTTGGCCAGCTCAACGATCTGCGCAAACCGCTTCAGGATCTGCAGGTCAGCCGCTACACGGCGGCGTATGCCGGGGCGTTGGATCTTGACCACGACGTCCTCGCCGGTGTGCAGTTTCGCGTAGTGCACCTGAGCGATCGAGGCTGAGGCGAACGGTTCTTCCTCGAATTCAGCGAACAGCTCAGCCGGATCCGCACCAAGCTCCTGCCCGACGAGCTGGTGCACTTCCCCGGTGTTGGCGGGGGGAACGGCGTCGAGCAGGCTTCTGAACTCGCGGGATAGCGGTTCGCCGAAAGCGCCCGGGCTCGACGCGATGATCTGACCGAACTTGACATAGGTGGGGCCCAGGTCGGCGAAGGTCTGCGGGATCTCCCTGATGACCTTCCCCTGCCATGGGCCGCTGGTGGGCAGCTTGGCCAGGATCCGTGCAGCCGTGCGAGTGAGCTGCCAACCGGTCGCGCCGATGCGAGCCGCCTCGTTCGGCAACGGCACCCGATCCAGCTTTGCGGCTTCTCGGTTGTTGGTGGAACTCATGGTTGAAGTGTGCCAAATCGCAGGTCGCCCCCACCAATCCTGCGTGTGAGACGGGAATGGCCTCCACGAGTCTGCGGTGAGATCGCGATTGTGCCGACAATCGCGATCTGTGCCCAGTCCGCGATCTGTGCCCAGTCCGCGATCTGTGCCCAGTCTCGATGGCGCCCGCCGTAGATTTTTGGTGTGCTCGTCATCACGGTGGCATCGACGGACCTGTTCGCCGGTGAACCTGACGAACCCGTGCAGCTGGTTCGGGTTCAGTACGTCGCCGCCGATCCTCGTCAGCCCGACAGCGTGCACAAGCACTGATGGAGCCGGTTCTTGCGCTCGACATCGGCGGCACCAAGATCGCTGCCGGCGTCGTGGATGAATCCGGACGGTTGCTCCGCCATGCCAGGCAACCCACCCCGCATCTCGTCGATCCCGATCGGGTGTGGATGGCCGCCGAACGGGCCATCACCGACGCGCTGTCCGGGGGACCTGTCAGGGGTGTGGGTATCTCATCGGCGGGCCCGATCCACCTGCCGACGGGCGCCATCAGTCCCATCAACATCCCGGCCTGGCGGGATTTCCCGATTGTGGAACGCGTGGCCGCCGCGGTGCCGCACGTGCCTGTCCGGCTCGGCGGAGACGGGATGTGTATGGCGTTGGGGGAGCACCGCTTCGGTGCAGGGCGGGGGTCCTCCTTCTTGCTGGGCATGGTGGTTTCCACAGGGATCGGTGGCGGGTTGGTGCTCGATGGCGAGCCGTATGACGGGCGTACCGGCAACGCCGGACACGTGGGTCACGTTGTCGTGGACCCGGACGGTGCGCGGTGCAGATGTGGGGGCCGCGGTTGTGTGGAGACCATCGCGTCCGGCCCGAGCCTGGTTGCCCGGGCCCTTGACCAGGGTTGGAAGGCGCGGCCGGGTGCTGACGCCAAGCAGTTGGCCGAGTCCGCCGCGCGAGGCGACGGCATTGCGCTTGCGGCGTTCACGAGGGGAGGCGCGGCGGTCGGTGCGATGATCGCGTCGGTTGCCGCGGTCTGCGACCTGGACGTGGTCGTCATCGGGGGCGGTGTCGCGAATACCGGCCCCTTGTTGTTCGATCCGATCCGGAAGGCATTAGGTACCTACGCCGGGCTCGACTTTCTTGACCATCTGCGTGTGGTCCCGGCAGAGCTCGGCGGGGAGGCCGGCCTCATCGGTGCCGCGGCCCTCGTCCTCTAGCGCGAGCAGGAGGACGTTTTGGCTGATCGGTACCTGTCGCGTTACCCTTACCCCGTTCTACCGAAGACCGTCGGTCACCGAGCAATCGGTTGAAGGTCCGGGAATTCCCGGCGGCCCACGCAGGAGGACGAGGCTCTCCCACTATCAGTGGTTCTTGCACGCCCCGGCCCTGCTGCCGGGGCGTTCGTCATTTCCGGCCCCGATCCGGTTCTGGCCCGACATCGGTGGCACACCCGTTCCACTATTACAAGGAGGCATGTATGGCCAAGGCTGGTAAAGCCACCGCAGTCGCCGACATCGCCGAGCAGTTCAAGGCCTCGACGGCGACTGTCGTCACCGAGTACCGGGGTCTGACCGTTGCCAATCTGGCCGAGCTGCGACGCTCGCTCAGCGGTGCGGCCACCTACACCGTCGCCAAAAACACGCTCGTTAAGCGAGCTGCGACGGAGGCCGGGATCGAAGGTCTCGACGAGCTGTTCGCAGGTCCGACTGCCATTGCGTTCGTCACGGGCGAACCGGTGGATGCTGCCAAGGCGATCAAGAAGTTCGCCAAGGATCACAAAGCGCTCATCATCAAGGGCGGCTACATGGATGGCCACCCCCTCAGCGTCAGCGAGGTCGAGCGCATCGCCGACCTCGAGTCGCGCGAAGTGCTGCTGGCCAAGCTGGCCGGCGCGATGAAGGGCAACATGGCGAAAGCCGCTGGTCTGTTCAACGCTCCGGCGTCGCAGATGGCGCGCCTGGCTGCCGCGCTGCTCGAGAAGAAGCCCGCAGTCGCCGAGGCGGCTGCCCCGTCGGATGCTCCTGCAGTTTCAGAGCCCGACACCGCCCCCGAGTCGGAGGCCGCTGCCGAAGCTGCCGACGCCGCGGAATAGCCACATCTTTACCTCTCCATCAACCAAATCTGCCTAAGTAGAAAATCAGGGAAGGACCCATAACCATGGCAAAGCTCAGCACCGACGAACTGCTCGACGCCTTCAAGGAAATGACTCTGCTGGAGCTCTCGGACTTCGTGAAGAAGTTCGAAGAGGTCTTCGAGGTCACCGCCGCCGCTCCGGTCGCCGTGGCCGCCGCTGCTCCCGCTGCCGCTGAGGCCGCCGAAGAGCAGTCTGAGTTCGACGTCATCCTCGAGGGCGCCGGCGAGAAGAAGATCGGCGTGATCAAGGTTGTCCGCGAGATCGTTTCCGGCCTGGGACTGAAGGAGGCCAAAGACCTCGTCGACAGCGCTCCGAAGCCGCTGCTGGAGAAGGTCGCCAAGGAAGCCGCCGAGGACGCCAAGGCGAAGCTCGAAGCCGCTGGCGCGAAGGTCACCGTCAAGTAGTTCCAGACCAGTCAAATCCCCCGTGGGTGCTTCGGCGCTCGCGGGGGATTTTTCGTCGACCGGCCGCGGACTCAGTGCCGCCTCGCGTTCTCATGGTCGCCGCAACGCTCTCGAATCCTGGCGGTTGTGGCGACCATTTCGTTGTGGCGAAGAGTCTTGTTCACGGCGAATACTCAGGATATGCTCAGAAATCCAGCAGGTTTCGTAGCCTCGTATTCACCCGGCAGAGCAGGGAGTGCGCGAATGCAACCGATGGTTTTCTCCCGCTCGATAGTCATGGCCGCCCTCGTTGCCGTTGGTGCCGTCATCCCGCTGCAGTCCCTTGAATCTGCTACGTCAACTCATCCGCGGTTGGTCGGGGCCGACGTCAGATTGGCAGGCGTCCTGAGCGTGATTCCGCCGCCGGCATCGGGATACCCATCACCTGCGCCGACTCCTGGACGCCCGATCCTGCAACGCGAGATAACGGTCAAAGGAACCGGGACGCCGAAAATGAAGCCAAGGCCTACGTCGCCGCAGTTACATGGTGGGGACGTAGGCTGCCCGCCGGGGTGTGAACCCTGGCCAGAGCCTGAACCGTCCAGCTAGTCATTTCCGCACGCCATCAAAGTGGGCTGACCGCAATGCCGTGCGGAAGATTTCCGACCTCGATGGTGCTGATCACGGTGGCCGAGGCGGTGTCGATCACGGATACCGAGTTGTCGTCCTCGTTGGTGACGTAGGCGCGAGTTCCGGCTGAGTTGAAGGCGACCCCGGTGGGACTGAAGCCCACGGTGATGGTGACGGTAACGGTGTTGGTCGCGGTGTCGATCACCGAAACTGTGTTGTCGCCGCCAGTGACGTAGACCAAAGTGCCGGCTGGGTTCACCGCCACCCCAAAGGGAAAGGGCCCGATCGCGATCGTGGTGGTTACGGTGTTGGTACTGGTGTCGACCACCGAAACCGAGTTGCTGAGTTCGTTGGTTATGTAAAGGCGGGCGCCGTCCGGGGTTACTGCAACCCCCCTTGGGACGCCGCCGACGGGAATGGTGGCCGTGACAGCGTCTATGACGGTGTCGATGACCGACACCGAGTTACCGCCCCCGTTTGCGACGTAGGCATAGGTCCCGTCCGGATTGACCGCCACCGCGCCCGGTGTATTGCCCACGGCCACCGTTACCGCGACCATCATCGTTGCGGTATTTATCACCGAAACTGAGTTGCTGCCCGAGTTGGTGACGTAGGCGCGAGTGCCGGAAGGGTTGATCGCCACCCCGGTAGGCGCATCTCCGACCACCACCGTGCCCAGCACGGTGGTGGTCGGGTTGTCGATCACCAGCACCGAGTTGCTTCCGCTGTTGGTGAAGTAAGCCCGAGTGCCGTCCGATGTGACGGCCACGTCAGTCGGTTCGGATAAGCCGCTGATGGTCGCGACCACGGTATTGGTCGAGGTGTCTATCAGCGATGCTGTTCCGGGGGTGAATCTGTCTCCCGAGTTGACGGCGTAGGCGTTGATAGCCGAGGGCGCGCCGCCGGAGCCGCCTAATCCACCGGCGCCACCGGTCCCGGCGGTGCTGCCACCGGTCCCGGCGGCGCCGGTTTCACCCGGGCCTCCCGCCAGGCCGCCGCCGTTTCCGCCGTTTCCGCCGCGGCCGCTGTCACCGCCCGGAGCCGGGCTGCGCAAGAGGAACAGTACGACGCCTGAACCGCCGTTTCCGCCGCTGCCACCGGCTCCACCCGTGCCGCCGTCCTCCCCGGCTCCGCCGTTTCCGCCGTTTCCGCCGTTGCCGCCGATCCCGGCGCTACCACCTTGGCCGAAGATCGCGCTACTGCGCCCACCGTCGCCACCATTGCCACCGGATCCGCCCTCGTTTCCGGCTTGTCCGGCTGCGCCTGCACTGCCAGCGGCGCCCTGCCCGCCGTTTCCGCCGGCGCCGCCGGCGCCTGAGATCGACAACAGCCAGGCCGACAGGAATCCGGCATCGCCACCGGCCCCGCCATCGCCGGCTGCCGGGACTTCTTCGCTGCCCGCCCCGCCGTTGCCGCCGGCGCCGCCATTACCCAGGAAGAGCCCACCGCGGCCGCCGTTGCCACCGTCCTCACCTGTTGTTCCGCTTCCGCCGTCACCGCCGTCTCCGAACCACACGGCGTTACCGCCGTCACCTCCGTTGAAGCCGTTTCCGCCGTTGCCGATCAGTCCGCCGTCGCCACCGTCGCAGGCCCCGGCTGTGCAGGCACTTCCATAAGCGGAGTAGCTGTAGCCGTTCCCCAGCAAGATGCCGGCGTTGGGGTGCTCGGCGTCGCCATTACCGACAAAGACCCGGACGAACGTGGCGATCGGGTTCTGAGCTGCAGAGGCACTGGCCGTCGGGGACGTGGTGCCGGGCATCACCATCAAGGTCTCGTCTTCTCGGCGCGCTGCGGGGGCCGATCCCAGTTGTGCGGTCAGCATCAGCGCCTCGATCTTGGCGCCTGCACGTGACGGCGGCCGGGTTCGAATCGCCTCTGAGTCGCTTTGGCCGTCTGACGTTCTCAGTGAGCCCGATTTCGGGGCGTCCCATCGACCGCCACCGCTCCGGCCGGGACCGGGCTTCGCTGCTGACCGGGCGGTATCGGCGGTACTGGTACGCGCTCGCCGTGAGGATCCGGTGTCTCGTGAGGACCCTGTGTCTCGTGAGGATCCTGTGTCTCGTGAGGACCCGGTGTCTTTCGATGCCGCCGATGTTGCCGATGCTCGTGTGTCGGGTCCGGTGGCATCCCCGGTGTCGGCACTGGCCGTCCCCTGCGCGGTGCCCAACGCCGCGCCGATGCCCAACGCGAGCGCCACCGCGCCCATCCGCAATACCGATTGGGCTGGACCGGGCGTTGATGATCGCCGAGGAGTTTCGGGTGCTAGCGAATTCGGCACGATTGCCCCCAAAGTCAAGTGCGGCCTTTCGGTTCGAAGCTACCGAGCGAATCACCTGGATAACCCCGGTTCGGAAAACTCCCCGTCTTGGGCGCCTCAGGCAGAGGGCCGATGGGCGGCTACGGCGAGCGGCGGTGATTTCACACCGGCGTCCGAGGTGCGGGTGACGGCGATTTTTTGTACGACGTTCCGGGTCGGGCACAAACACCGTCACCGTGAT
>Ga0075163_10002118_pt1 | contig 26806 bp, 31 predicted proteins | sample JI1023141ADNA_FD_71478 | JGI IMG/M metagenome (GOLD analysis project Ga0075163, IMG submission 71478) | Wastewater effluent complex algal communities from Wisconsin, to seasonally profile nutrient transformation and Carbon sequestration -... | ecosystem: Engineered > WWTP > Effluent > Algae...
ATGGACAACCCTTTTGCACCCTGGCTCCATGCGGGCCGCACCTTGATTCTCGATGGCGGCCTCGGCACCGAACTGGAGCGCCGTGGCCACCACAACCTCGGTCGCCTCTGGTCCTCCGCACTCGTGGAGACGAATCCAGCCGCTCTGCGCGGCGTGCATCACGACTTCCTCGAAGCCGGTGCCGACGTCATCGCGACGGCCACCTATCAGGCCGCGATTCCGACTCTGATCGAGTGCGGGCACGATGAACAAAGCGCCGCGCACTTGCTGCGCGACGCCGTCCAACTCGCCATCGACGAACGCGATGCCAGCGCGCCGACCGCACTCGTCGCCGCGAGCATCGGCCCCTTTGGCGCGCATTTGGCCGATGGCTCAGAGTACACTGGTGCCTACACTCACTCCGAAGATGAACTCCACGCTTTCCAAGTCGAGCGCTGGCATATTCTCGCTGACAGCGCCGCCGACATCCTAGCTTGTGAGACAATCCCCTCGATCTCCGATGTGCGCGCGTTTGCCCGACTGCTGCGCGAAACACCGGACCGCTGGGCCTGGATCAGCCTCATGTGTCGCGACGCCACCCATCTCGCTGATGGAACGTCACTGTCTGAAGTCTTCGCACTCCTGAACGACATCCCCAATCTCATCGCCGTCGGTGCGAACTGCATCCCGCCAGCGATCGCTCCAGCAGTCATGGACACGTTCCGCTCCTCCACCTCGCTGCCGCTGATGGTGTATCCAAACGCGAGCAACGCCTGGAAAATGGAGATGGGCCGCCCGCTCGATGAACTCACCGTCACCGAGTTTGCCGCGGAGTCCAAATTGTGGCAATCCCACGACGCACAGATCATTGGCGGCTGCTGCAAGACGACGCCCGAGCATGTGCGGGCGCTGAAGACAGCTCTCTCTGATTCGCCTTCCGTCACACAGTCAGGGAAAAATCTGGACTAACCCTCCCTTCCCTGTGCTAGAATCGAGGCAAATCCGGCTCGGTTTTTCTAGCTGTCGCTCGATTGCCAACTTTCACATCACGCACCCATGACATTCAAAATCCGATCCTTTGCCACTGCATCAATGCTGCTCGTCTCCCTGCTATGCTCGTGTGGCAAGAAAGAAGAGTTGCCTCAGGCCTCGGCACCCGCACCGCAGACCGCGCCTCCAGAGGCAAAACCTGAACCCGCCCCAAAACCACCTGCGCAACCGACAACACCGGAAGCCAAGGAACAGCCTGCCCCGCCAGCGCCGACCAAGACTCCTGAACCGACAGTCGCCGGTGAAGAGAAGACTTTCTCCGGAACCATCGGCGGACAGCCTGTCGTGCTGCAACTGAGCTTCAAGAACGACGCTGTCGGGGGTCGCTCAACGATCACGGGCTCGTACTTTCTGGAGTCTCAGGGCACTTCCAACACGACTCCCCTGTCGGGCACCCTTCAGGATGGGAACCTCGTGCTGGAGCAAACGGTCCAGGGCGCGGTCACCGGCACCTTTGATCTGCTGAACGACTCCGCGAACAAGAGAGTTTATCTCGGGTCGTGGAAGGGCCTGGGGCGCGTCTTGCCCGTCAAACTGAGTGCCGCACAGTGAGTCAAATCACGCCGCCTTCTTCTTCCTCGGTGCGAGGAGGCTGACCAGCAAACGCTCAAGCACGAGTTTCGCGTCGAGTTGGCTTGTGACGAGCTTGGAGTTCGCCTCTAGGCAAGCGCGGAAAGCCGCGTGCAGCTCGTCGAGCGTGAAGCGCGTGGATTCGTTGATGGCGAGGAAGAGCGGGAAGGCGTTGAATCCTGTGCCGTCTTTTTTTCGCGGCAGATGCGCGGTGGCGGCAGTGGGCAGGGCTTCGAGCGAGACGTTGAATGAGGAATAGGATCCCGTGTTGAGCTTGTGGCGCGAGAGCAAGTCCTTCACGAGCAACAAGCTGCGCACCTTCGGCACGACGGCGGCCAGCAAAAGGCCAATGGGATTCTGTCCCTGATAGACGAGAATGCCGAGCAGCTCGAGCGCGCGCCTGAGGTCGCGCACGCCGATGGCATTGCCGATTTCCCAGATCACACCGGCGCGACTCATGGAAACGAGACTGCGCACCGTGGACAGACCCGCGCGGCGGCGCTCGCCGAGGAAGAGGTCGATCTTCTCCAATTCGTTCTCCATCTGCCGCGTGTCATCTCCCGCCATTTGCACCAGAAGCTCGAGCGCTCCGGTTTCAAAGGTGATGCCTTTCTCTCTAGCCCATCGTGATGCCTGTGACATCACGGCTTCCTCCCAGCCGGTCTTTGAAGTGTCCGGTTTGTCGAAGACTTCGATGGCTGCGAGCTTGCCCAGCCGCTTGTAGGCACTGCGGCGTTTGTCGATGCTCGTGGCGCTGAGCACAAACTTCACATCTGATCCGATGCCCGCCTCGAGAACGTCGAGGATGTTCTCAAATCCGGTCACCGCTGCTTGTGCGCGGCCCGTGACCGTGTCGCCGAGGAAATTGGCGTTCTTGAGCCACACGACCTTTGCCCCGCCGAAGAACGGCAGCGTCTGCAGCGCTTGGAGCACATTGTTGCAAATCTGTCCTGCTCCTTCCGCGTTGTCGGCGGTGCCTTCGATGACGTCGTTCGAAAAATCACCCGCGTCCGGTGGCGTGAGCCGCTGCACCAGCTTCAGTGCGGCCTCCTTCACACGCGCTTCGTCCGTGCCGAGGATGGCATGGATGTTCGACGCGGCGGAGGCGGCTATTTTCTTGGGCGGCGGCATGTGGCCCGATTCATGGCTCAGGACCGCGCGCGAGGCAAGCCGATCAAACCAGTGCCATGAATGCCTCGCGCACCTGCGACTGCCACTTGGCGAGGTAGGCGAGCTTTGCCTGGAGAATCTGCATGTCGCGGACGACTCCGGCATCACCGGCGGAACGGCGGGCATCGATGTCAGGCAATTGTGCTTCGAGTTCTTCGCGTAGAGCGGTGAGTTCGGCGCCGCGCTCTTCGGCCGTCTCGCGGAGCTTCATCTCTTCTCCAGAGAGCAGTGCCTTCGCGAGCGCGCTGGTCGCCGATTGCTTTTTGCGCGTGTAGTCGCCGATGCAATGGAGAAACGGCGCGAGCTTGTCGAAGAGCCCCATCATCGTCGCGTCTAGCGGGATGGTTTTCCAGGCGCGTGCAGCTTCGTCGGCTTCGAGTTCGATGAGGAGCTTCAGCCGCTTCTCGGGAGCCGAGAGGATTTCAAACGCTGTGTTCAGCTCCGTCGATTGCTTTTCATCGCCTGCTTCCTGATCGGGATGCGATTCGCGGGAGCGCGAGGTGTAGGCCTGCTTCAGTGCTTCTTCGTCCAGCGCAGCGAGTCGCGGCAATCCAAGAGTGGCAAAGTGATCCGTGACCATGATCAGGCCGCAAAACTCTCGCCGCAGGAGCAGGTGACCACGGCGTTCGGGTTCTTCACTTTGAAACCGCCGGCCTGGAGATCATCGCTGTAGTCGAGTTCAGAACCGGTGACGAACAGCGCGCTCTTGGGATCGATCACCACGCGGACATCGCTGGAGACGACCATGATGTCACGGTTCGCCGGACCATCGACGAGGTCCATCTTGTATTGCAGGCCCGAGCAGCCGCCGCCGACCACGGCCACGCGAAGCGCGCCGTTTTGCTCGCGGCCCTGCTTGCGCAGCAGACCGAGCAGCCGGTTGGATGCGTTCGGCAGCACCTTGATGAGCTTCTCGTTGCCGAGCTTGTATTGGGGTTCTGTGCGGACGGCCTCCATGAATGGTGAATGTGTGACTGGTCCTGGCTTTGGCAAGGAAGGTCTCGCCTGGCTCATCACGCGCCGGGTGATTCCTTCATCATGTTACGCAGGCCGGCAAAAAAGGACGCGCTCTCTTCCGTCGTCACCGCTTCCTTCATGTGGCGGGCGTAGTCGATCTGGTCGAGGTACTTGCCGTCGAGTTCCTTCAAAAACGGACTCGGCATGGAGGCCGTTTTCTGCCCCCACTTCGTGCGCCAGCGGACATGGCTGAGCGTGAGCTTCTTCATCGCGCGAGTGATGCCGACGTAAAACAGGCGGCGCTCTTCATCAACGCGCCCTTCGTCATACGAGCGCTTGTGCGGCAGGATGCCCTGCTCCATGCCGGGAAGATAGACGATAGGGAACTCCAGCCCCTTCGCCGCGTGCATCGTGATGAGGCAGACACCTTTCTTTTTTGTGATGTCATCATCATCGTCTTCGCGATCGCCATTGAGGCTGACCTCGTCGAGGAACCCGGCGAGTCCATCGATGCGATTGCGCTGATCGTAGGTGCTAAGGGAGTTCATCAGCTCCTTCACGCCCGTTTCCCAGCCCATGAAATCCTCCGGCGTCTTCGCCTGCTTTTGCAGCCACGCCATGTAGCCGGTCTCCGCCACCATCTGCTCCGCCATCGGACTGAGCAGTGTGCCCGGCGCGCGCGCGATGTTGGAATACTTGCTGATGATGTCGAGGAAACCACGCAGAGCCGTCCGCGTCTTTTCCGGGATCATGCGCTGGAACTCCGGGTCACAAAGCGAAACGAAGATGCTATTGCCGCGCTCCATCGAGCGCTCGCGGGCCAGTTCGGCGGTGGCGGTGCCGATGCCGCGTGTGGGCGCATTGAGGATCCGGAGCAGGCTGATGTCGTCGTTCGGATTGTGCAGCACGGTGAGGTAGGACAACACATCCTTCACCTCGCGCCGGTCAAAGAAGCTGCGCGTGCCGACCACGCGATACGGGATCTTTCTCTGGCGGAACTGCTGCTCCAGCACGCGCGACTGGTCGTTTGTGCGGAAGAGCACGGCGAAGGATTCCCAGGCCTCGCCATCGGCAAATTTGGCGGTCTCGATCTCCTTCGCGATCATGTCCGCCTCCTCCTTCTCGTCTTCGGTGATGAGCAGGCGGATGAGATCGTTGCCTGGATTGCGGCTCCACAACGTCTTCGGCCGACGGCCAGCGTTGTTCTTGATCAGGCTGTTCGCGGTGTGCAGGATCGGAGTCGAGCTGCGGTAATTCTCCTCCAGTTTGATGACCGTCGGGTTCGGGAAAAAGGACTCGAAGTCCGTGATGTTCGTGATCTCCGCGCCGCGCCAGCCGTAGATGCTCTGGTCGTCATCGCCTACCACGCAAATGTGGAAGGGTGACGGTACGAGCGCCTTCAGCAGGCGCATCTGGAGCGAGTTCGTGTCCTGAAACTCATCCACCATCACATACCGATGCCGCCGCTGCACTTGCGCGCGCACGTCGGCACAGTCTTCGAGCAACCGCACGCCGAGGAGCAGCAGATCGTCGAAATCCATCGCGTTCAGCGCGCGAAGTTCGTTGCAGTAGTTCTCATAAACTGCGGCATCGAGCGACTTCGCCGGATCGCCGAGGCTCTCGCCATAGTTCTTCGCGCGGCTGATCTTCGACTGCGCGACGTTTGCATCGTACGACTCCTCCTTCGCGCAGAGCCGCGCGATGATGCGCTTCAGCAGGCTGGTCTGCTCGCTCTGCGAGTAGATGACGAAGTTCTTCTTGTAGCCGACGTTCTCCGCGTGCTCGCGCAGCAGCCGACAGCAGAAAGCGTGGAAGGTGCCGAGCACAACTTTCTTGCCGAGGCCGTCACGCGCCATGCCTTTGACGCGCTCGCGCATCTCGGTCGCGGATTTGTTCGTGAACGTCACCGCCAGGATGTTCTCCGGCGGGATGCCCTCGTTGATCATGTGGGCGATGCGCGCGGTGATCGTGCGAGTCTTTCCCGTGCCGGCACCAGCGAGGATCAGCACTGGACCGTGAATCGTCTTCACGGCCTCGCGTTGGGGTGGATTGAGAAGACCGAAGGCGAACGAATTCATTGCTTCCCCTCGCCCCATACGGGCAACCCTCTCTCACGCCACTCGTGCAATACTTTCGGCAGCAACCGGTGCTCGTGCTCCTTGATGCGTTCGTGCAGCTTTTCCGCCGTGTCGCTGATGTGAATCGGCACGGTTTCCTGCGCAAGTATTTCACCACCATCGACCTCCTCATTCACGAGGTGAACCGTGCAGCCAGTCTCTATCTCCCCCTCGTCGATGGCCTGCTGCGGTGCGTCGCGGCCCTTGAACTTCGGCAGCAGTGACGGATGCACATTGACGATGCGTCCCTTGAATGCCGACAGCACTGGCTCCTTCAGCAGACGCATGAAACCGGCGAGCACGACGACATCGACGCGATTGCGTTTCAGGTGATCGCAAATCTCCTTCTGCGCGGCCTTGCCCAGTTTGTTGGCATCCGGACCCGGATCAACGAACACTCCGGGCACACCGGCTTCATTGGCGAGCCTGAGAATGCCGCTGTCTTTCACGTCCGACAGGGCGACGGCGACGCTGGCGTCCAACTCGCCACGCTTGATCGCACGAAGGATGGCGGAGAAATTGGATCCTTCGCCGGAGCCGAGCACGCCCAGCACTAGATTGTCTGATCGCGGCTCTTCCTTGCCGAGCAGGCGGTGAATCGTGTTGGTAGTGGACCGACCCGCCACCAGTGGCAAGATCTTGATGTCAGCCCGCACATGTTCCAGTGCCTCGCGCTCCTCGGGATTCAGCGAGTCCACCGTGTAGTCACCACCCTTCGCGTACACATGCGGCCTGATCTCCTCGATGAGCTTGGTCACCCGCGCGTCGTGGAACACAACGACCGCATCCACCGAGCGGAGCGCGCAGAGAATCTCCGCGCGATCGTTTTCATTCTGAATCGGACGGGTCGGCCCCTTCAGCTCGCGCACGGATGCATCAGAATTGACCGCAACGACGAGTGCGTCTCCCAGCGCGCGCGCCTGGGCCAGATAGCGCACATGCCCCGCATGCAGCAGATCGAAGCAGCCATTGGTGAAGACGAGGCGCTTCTTTTGCGCGTGCAGGTCGGCGCGGAGTTTCCGCACTTCTTCAATCGTCGCTGGTTTGTATCCGCCTCCGTCCATCGCGTTCTTTATTTGGCGATGGCGGAGCAGGTTTCAACCCCGACAAGCACCGAATCTCCCAAATCTTCCGTCCGCGACCGCTTACTCAGGGACCACCCCGAGGTGCCGACGTTTGTTCGACACAGATGGGCCACGCTGCGAATCAAGTCACGGTTGACCGGATGGCTTCAGTTCGAGAGGATCACTTTCAGCGCGTGCTCTCTCGCCGCATTGCCAAAGGTGTCGTAGGCACTCATGACATCTTCGAGAGTGAAACGGTGCGTGATGAGCTGCTTGGGTTGCAGTCTCCCGGACATGACGGTCTTCAGTAGCAGGGGTGTCGTCACTGCATCGACGAGGCGCGTGGTGATCGTGATGTTTTGGGACCAGAGCTTTTCGAGATGCAGCGGGACGCTCTCGCCATGCACGCCGACATTCGCGATGTGTCCACCGGGGGCGATGATGCCCTGGCAGATGCTGAACGTGTCCGGCACGCCCACGGCTTCGATGGCGACATCGACGCCTTTGCCGTTGGTCATCGACAGTGTCTTCTCCACGGCGTTGTCGCGTGCGCTGTTGATCAGCCGCGTGGCTCCGAGCTTCTTGGCGACGTCGAGGCGGTTGTCGTCGAGGTCGATCATGATGATGTTTGCCGGCGCGTAAAACTGCGCGGTCAGCAGCGCGGCCAGACCGATTGGACCTGCGCCGATGATGGCCACGGTGTCACCTGGTTTCACGCAGCCATTGAGCACGCCGCACTCGTAGCCGGTCGGCAAAATGTCGCTAAGCATGACCATCGCCTCTTCGTCGGCATCGTCGGGGATGGGATGCAGGCTGGTGTCGGCCATGGGAATGCGAACGAACTCGGCCTGAGTGCCGTCGATGGTGTTGCCGAGAATCCAGCCGCCCTCTTCGCAATGTGAGCACATGCCGCGTCGGCAATACTCACACTTTCCGCACGCGGTGATGCAGGAGATCAGGACGCGGTCGCCCTTCTTGAAGCGAGTCACGCCCGAGCCCGCCGACTCGATGACGCCAATGCCTTCATGCCCAAGGATGCGACCCTGACTCACCGTCGGCACATGGCCTTTGAGAATGTGCAAATCGGTACCGCAGATCGTTGTCTTGGTGATCTTGACCAGCGCGTCGGTGCCTTCGCGCAGAAGTGGCATGGCGACTTCCTCCAATGCCTTCTGGCCGGGACCGTGATAGATAAGAGCTTTCATGGGATACTGAGTTGGGTGTGATCAATGCTCGGGCTGCTTAGGTGCCCAAAAAGCCGATCCCCAATCACGCCGCACAACGATGCTGGAGATCAAAGGGTTCGTCCGCTGGTTCAGTGGACCAAAACGCGGAGCCGACCGTTCCCCTCACGCAGGGCGGCAGGGCGTCTTCTCCATAGACATGATTGAGACCAATACGCAGGCCGAGTGTGATCGGCGCGCGCACTCCGGTGAGACGGATGAGCTTGCGCACGCAAAGCGGGTTGCCTTTGAGTGCGCAGTCGAGCGGGCAGTCCGAGGAGGGATGTAGATTGCTCATTGTGGGTGGAGCGGAGGATCGTCTTGGTGCACTAGCATTGAGCGTTGACTAGCACTTGCCCGGCTGGGTGGGCCGTGCGTTGCGACACTTGCTCTTTAAACCACTCCTGCATATCCAACTGCGGATGCGCGAGGGCATATGAACTCATCTGCACGATGTCGTGCCATGGCCAGAAACCTGAGCCTGACGGATGAGTGACTGCCTTTGGTGGTAAAGCCGGTTGTTTACCTTGCGGCGGATCGAACCGGTGCATCTTCATCGAGAATACGAGTTTGACGTGGCAGTCAGGAAACGCAGGAAGAATGCTACGCCTGCGAAGAACAATGCCATATAAATCCCGCCGCCCAGCGTGTGTGATGTCGCCATGCCGAAACCCCAGACCATGAGCAGAGATGTGGCGACCATCAGGAGCATGGCATGCAGATGGGAACGGCGAGTGCGGGAGATCAGATCCGTCCGGTCAGGAGCAGAACGACGAGGATGACGACAATCAAGCTGGCACCACCACCGAGGTAGTGGTTGCCGGATCGAAATCCATAGCCTCCGCCACCGAGTAGCAGGAGAATGAGAAGTATGACAAGAAGGTTCATGATTTTGGTGGAGTTAGGTTTGACTGACTGATGATGATGAAGGGTGCCTACTTTAGGCATTCGCCGCCATGGGGTGTTTACCCCAAGCCCGTTTGGGGTTCCGGCCAGCCCTTGGCTAGCGCGAGAGAAGCACGGGAAGATCAAGGCGAAAACGCTCCCACACCTTTGCGACGATCTGGCGGCAGATCATTTTGTCCGTCGGCTCGCCATTTCGGCTGCGTGTCGTCGGACTCTCTTGTGTGAGAAGCGTTTGCCAAACTCGCCCTTTGCTTCGCCCGGCCCGAAGACGAGCAGAGAACTCGCCTCGTGGTCACAGGGGATGACCTTGTCGTATTACTTCTTTGCGGCATCGACCGCTGCCTTGGCTGCGGTAGCCTCGGCGTCGGCTTTTTTCTTGTCGGCGTCGAGCTGCGCCTGGGCGGACTCCTTGCTGGCCTCGATGTCGGCCTTGACGATGGTGGCATTGGCTTCGGTCTGCTTGGTCGCGTCAGCCGCAGCGGTGTTCACGGCGTCCTTGGTGTTGTCGATTGCTTCTTTGGTCGCAGCGGCTTTCGAGTCGATGGCGGCCTTTTGTTGGTCACAACCGACGATGAGGAAGGATGAGAGAGCGAGGATGGCGAGTGTGGTTTGTTTCATGGTGTTGTCTTGGTTTGGATTTGGCAGCCGCCGCGTGAATGCGGTCATGGCTTCGATGCATGATGGGTGTTGCGTTCGGTTTGCTCCATGGGGTCTAACCCTACCCATTGCGAGATCACGAGGCTTAAACCGGCGTGATGGCCCCGGCAGTTGGCCTCGATTGGGTTGTTGCGGGTAAGGGCCCCGGGGCAAGCTCGGCGGCTGGCGCGTGTCATTTACGGCCCGCGAAATCCAGGGCCACGTTCAGCGTTGCCATAAACTCATCGACTTTGATCGGCTTGGTGAGGTATTTGAAAAAGCCCGCCTCAATGCCCTTCTCGATGTCACGCGGAATGGCGTTGGCGCTGAGGGCGACGACTGGGATATGCGCGGTCTTTGGATCTTGGCGGATGAGCTTCATGGCTTCCGTGCCGCTGATGCCGGGAAGATTGATGTCCATCAAGATCACATCGGGCAGATAGCCACGCGCGAGATTGATGCCGTCCTTGCCATTCTGCGCACTGAGCAGCCGCAGATCGGGGCGGCGTGAGATGAGTTGCTCGATGAGCTTGAGGTTCGCCGGATTGTCCTCGACGTAGAGGAGCAGGCGCGGCTGCAGACCGATCGTGATGGGCGGTGCGACGATGGTGGTGCTGATTGCCTTGATGAACGCAGCGTGAGGATCCGTGTCCGTGAAGAGTTCAATCCAGAACACACTTCCGGCACCGACGGTACTCTCAGCGCCGATCGCGCCCTGCATGAGTTCGACCAGGCGCTTGCTGACGACGAGGCCGATGCCGGTGCCTTCCTCGCCACTGGCTTCTTTTCCCAGTCGATTGAAGGCTTGAAACAACTGCGCGAGCATTTCTGGCGACAATCCGGCACCGGTGTCGCGGACGCTGATGCGGACGCGGCCGGGAGCGCCCATGCCGCAGTCAATGACGACGGTTCCTCCGGCCTTGTTGTATTTGATCGAGTTGGAAAGCAGATTGATCAGCACCTGCTTCAGACGCGTGCGGTCGGCCTTGATGTAGCAGGGCTGATCGAATTTCTGAAACGACATGCTGATGCCGCGCTTCTGCGCCAGGGGCTCGATCATTGCCTGGCACTCGATCAAGACTTCGGGCAGCGACACGGGCTCCAGCGAAAGCGTCAACCTGCCGGACTCGACCACGGCGAGATCGAGAATCTCGTTGATCAACTCGAGGAGAAACCAGCCCGCGTGCAGGATCTGGTCGATGCTCGCCTTTTGATTTGGCGTGGGCACGGGAGAGTCGGACTCCATGAGCTGGGCAAAGCCGAGGATGGCATTGAGCGGTGAGCGCAATTCGTGGCTCATGCTTGAGAGGAAGTCCGACTTCGCGAGGTTTGCTTTCTCCGCGATGGCCTTGGCCTTTTCGAGTTCGTCGGTATTCTCCTGCAGCACCCTGTCCCAGCGTTTGCGCTCCGTGACATCACGCGCCGCGGCAAAGACGCCCTGCAGGATGCCGTCACGATTGTGGAAGGTGGTCGCGTTGTAGGACACGACGGTTTCCTTTCCGTCCTTGGCGCGCGCCGTCAGTTCGTAGTCGGTGACTTTGCCTTCGCTGAGGACACGCTTGATGCCCGCCTTGGCTAGCTCTGAATCGGTGAAGTAGTTCTTGAAGGGCGCGCCGATCAGCTCCTCGCGAGAGCGCCCTGTCAGCGATTCCATCTGGTTGTTCACGTCGGTGATGATGCCCAATGGATCGGTCGTCATCAGCGCGTCGATGTTCGACTCGATCAATGACCTTGTGTAAAACTGCTGGTCGCGCAGGAGCTGGTCGAGCTTCTCCTGCTTTGCCTCGGCTTGCTTCCGCACCGTGTTATCGGTGCCGATCAGGAGATAGCCGATGATGCCATTGTGATCGCGCACATCGCGGAGCGCCGTGACTGAAACGACGGCCGGAAAGCGGCTGCCATCCTTGCGGATGTAGGTCAGTTCATAAATGTCTTCAATGCCGCGCGAGGCCTTGAACACCAGCGCTTCGAATCCCGGCGCGATTTTGGTTCCGAGTTCGAGGCTCAAGGATGCGGCACGCGCGATGACCTCCTGCGGATCTGAAATCTCCGCCGGGGTGATCTTGTTCAGCACATCGGCGGCTGCATAGCCCAGCATGCGCTCGGCACCGACATTGAAGATTTGAATCACCCCTTTTTCATCCGTGGCGATGCTGGAGAAGTTGGCGCTGTTCAGGATCGCATCCTGAAGCGCGCCCGTTTTGAGAAAGGCGTCATTGCGCAGTTGGTCTGTCACGGTTCCGATCAAGGCTGGTTCGGTTGGATTACTCACAGGGCTGCTGCTTGATGGGGATGGCATGGTGGCGTTGTCGTGCGGTGATGGGTTGAGCGGTGTTTCCGCGCGATGCCATCATCGGGGCCTTGCGTTGCGAATGTTATGGGGTGTTTGCCCCATTGCGGTTCGCAGGCTCACATGCTCGTCATCGGCGCGCACTTGCCGGAAAGGCACTGGGTTCGCGGAAGTAGGGTATCACCCACCTATCGCCGTGAGCGCGCAGGGGGTATGACCGCCTGCCATCAGAAAATGGCAGCTAACCCAAACCAACCGACAAACCACCCCACATGAAAATCAAACTCTACAGCATTGCGTTCGCCATCCTGACTGCTTCGGCGGTCATCGCAGCGGACACCACGACGAAAACCACCGTCACCCAGCCCGATGGCTCGACCCAGACCACGATCCAGACGACGACAGGCACTGGCACGATCACTGAGTATGCGCCAGGCACGACCTTCATCGTGAAGGAAACCAGCGGCCCAGTCACTTACCGCTATGGCAAGACGGTGACCTACGTTACCAAGAGCGGCAAGGTCATCACCGAGGACGCGCTGAGGACCCGCATCCGCGTCGGCCTGCCAGTGAGCGTGCAATACGTGCTCGATGGCGAGAACCGCGTGATCAGTCGCGTCGTCATCGACGATTGATCTCTACTTTCAACCAGCCCGCAGTCTTGGGAGAGGCTGTGGCGGTTGAGGTCGGCACCCTGTCATGGGGTGCCGGCTTTTTTATGTGCGCCATCCAGGCCGCATTTGCGTCGGCATGCAGAGGGACAAGCAACATCTCGCCGTGCGAGAAAGGAGGGTTACACCCCATGTCAATGAGATGCCGGGTGGAGGAAGAAGGGGGCGAACCCAAAACAACCCATCCAATGAAATCATATCTGTATCTGCTTCCTGCTCTTTGCCTTGGCCAAGTAACATCCCATGCACAAGTCACCATCGTGGCACCCGCTCCGGTGCCGGGAGTGGTCGTTGTTCAAGCCGCGCGCCCACTGGACCCCGGTTTGGTGCGCCGTCAGTTGTCCCTGGCCCCCAGAGTCGTCATCGTGCCGACGCCGCCCGCTTCGACGGTCGTTGCGCCACCGCCGGTTGAGATCGTCAAGACCACCAAGACGACCACTGTCGTGGACACTCCCGGCAGGCCGCGCCGCGTTTACAACTCGGAGCGCAGCGTCGTGATCGTGGAAGATCAGAATCAGAGCCGCGAGCTGACCTATGTGACGCTCCCCGTGCTCTTCGTGAAGGAGACGGCCGAGCTCCTCGATGCCGAGTCGCGTGGCGCGCTTGAGCAAGTGGCTGGCATCATCCTTGAGGTCAGCAAGACGGAGCCGGGCGTGCTCTTCGACATCGAAGGCCACACCAGCACCGATGGCACGGATGAATTCAACGCGACCCTGTCCGCAGCGAGAGCCCAGCGCGTGTATGACGAACTCACCCGCCGTTACGGCGTGCCAGCCACCGCATTGAGCGCCCATGGTTATGGAGAGAGCTTCCCGATGTATCCCAATGGAGCGGAAGAGCAGATGCAGCAAGATCGCCGCGTGCTGGTGGTGCGGACCAAATAGAGACGCCACAGCCAGATCATTCGCGGTGGGGTTTGACCCCATGGCGAATGGGTGGGCGGTCCCCTAGTATCGCATCCTCCATCGGGGCCGTCATGTCGCAAATGACCATCAGGACAACGACGACGACCGAAACCAAAAGGTAACAACCCCAACTGAAACCAAGACTCATGAAAAAACTGATCCTATCCTTCCTTGCAACCGCAAGCCTCCTGTCATTCACAAGTTGTGACACCATTGACGATGATGATGATGACGATCATCGCCATCACCGCGGCAGCACCACAACGACGACGACGGAGGAGACCACGTTGACGCGCCCCGCCACCACGACCGTGGAGACCCAGACCACCCGGTACTAGGCCTTCACAAATCCGCTGAAGGTGATCCTGCCCACGGCCCCACGTGGCCCCGGCATGATCCGGCCTTCGGCACTCATTTAATCCAATTCAGTAACCCCACCCATCTTATGAACAACGACACCCTCTCCATGCCATCCCTTCATCAACTACCCCAAGCCGCCAAGGACATCACCCGGCTGGCCACGGACGCAGCCAGTGAAGCAGCCCACCGCACCGCCACAGCCGCCAAAGAAGCGGCAGGTGCCGCGAAGGACATGTATCAAGCCATGTCGGCAAAAATCGAAGATGGCGTGGTCCTCACCAAGGACTATGCCCATCAGGCTGCCGATGCCACGAAGGACGCCGCCCATCGCGCCACTGATACCGCCAAGGATCTTTATCAATCAGCCTCGGCAAAGGCCGGGGACGCGTTGGTGAGTTCCAAGGACTATGTGCGCCAGAACCCGTTTTCCGTCGCTCTTGGAGCACTCGTCGCCGGTGTCACCATCGGTTGCATGATCGGGATGGCGCACCGCGAGGAGCCAACGTTCCGTCAGCGATTCTTTCGTTGAACCCCGCACGGCGCGCGCGGTGCATTGAGTGCTCCGCGCGCATGGGTGCCCACCCGCGCCCGCATCGTGCATTTCTGGCGGCTCTGCCGGGACGCCATCGGGATGAGGCCTGGGCAGCTTCATGCCAGATGTCGGCTGGAAGCGTTGGTTCTGGGTCAATGGCCGGCCCGCCGCAACGGGGCCGCCTTGCTTCATGACCGCGACGCCCTCACCCGCCAGTCAGACAGGCAGCTTGGGAAGTCATTTCCGCTCACCGGAAATGAGTTCCCCAAGGTCGGGAAGGGTTTTCCGCTCACCGGCAACGACTTCCCCTCACTCCCCAGGTCGTTTCCGCTCACCGGCAACGACTTCCCCTCGCTCCCCAGGTCGTTTCCGCTCACCGGCAACGACTTCCCCCCACTCCCCAGGTCGTTTCCGCTCACCGGCAACGACTTCCCCTCACTCCCCAAGTCGTTTCCGCTCACCGGCAGCGACTTGCCCTCACTCCCCAAGTCGTTTCCGGTCACCGGCAACGACTTCCCCCCACTTTCCAACTCGTTTCCGCTCACCGGAAAAGGCTTCCCGACCTTGCCCAAGTCGTTTCCGCTCACCGGAAATCGGTTCAGGACCTGGCCTACCAGCCGTCCAATGGTCTGATTCTGAGCAGAATGGCTCGGTGGTGGAGGACAGGTCTCCGGCCTGTCGATGGCTCGGGGCCTCCGGCCTAAATCTGCTGACAGCCTGGAAAGCCATCCTCCGCCCAACCCGGCGGCATGAGGACATGCAGCCCTGATCCTTCATGAACTGGGATGAATCCGCCTGATGCTGAAGGGGTGCCCCGCTAGATGATCGTCACCTGCACGCTGCTCTCGATGATCCCTGTGGCGATGGCGTGGCGGGTGAGGCCGGCGGTGTCGTGGATGTTGAGCTTCTCCATGAGATTCTGCCGGTGTTTCTCCACGGTCTTCACGCTGATCTTCAATTCCTCGGCGGTTTCCTTGTTGGCTTTGCCTTCGGCGATGAGTTGGAGCACCTCGGTCTCGCGGGAGGTTAGCCCGTTAGGTTTTTTGCCCGGCAGGTCTCCACGCGCGCGGGCTTTCTTGTCGTGACTCGTGCGGCGCTTGGAGATCGACGGGCTGAAGAAGGTCTTGCCTTTATGGACTTCGCGGATGGCATCGGCCAGGACATGTGAACCGCTTTGCTTGATGAGATAGCCCGATGCGCCGAGCGCCATGACCTGCTCGACGTAGGCGTCGTCACCATGTGCGGAGAGCACGAGCACCTTCGTGGATGGCGCGGTCTGAAGAATCTGCCGCGTGGCTTCGAGCCCATTCAGCAACGGCATGGCGATGTCCATCACGATCACGTCGGGGCAGAGCGTGCTGGCGAGCGCGACGGCCTGCCGTCCGTTCGATGCCTCGCCGACGATTTTGATGTCGCCTTCGAGTTTGAGCAAGGCCCGGAGCCCCTCACGAACAATGGTGTGGTCTTCAGCAATCAGGACGGTGATGGGGTTCATGGGCATTCGAGGGTTGAGTTTGCGTCGGACTTCGTCGGCGCGGCCGTTTTTGCGGTGCCTCTGCGTGGAGTCGGAATCTCCACGCGGACGGTGGTGGGGTGGCCGGGTGAGGAGATCACGCAAAAGGTGCCGCCGACCATCTCGACGCGCTCTCTCATGCCGAGGAGGCCGAGGCGGGTGGTCTTCTTGGCACCGGGCTTTCCATCCACATCAAAGCCCTTGCCGTTGTCCTTGATCTCCATGCTGATGACTTTTTTCTCGTCCGTGATGACGACTTCCGCGCGGCTGGCCTTGGCGTGGCGCGCGACGTTCGTGAGCGCCTCCTGCGCCACGCGGTAAAGCACGGTGCGCCTGTCGCCGTCGAGCTTCTCCACCCCGGCAAAGGCCTTGAGGCTGACGCGCACGCCGGAATTCTCCGTGAAGGTTTTCATGAACGACTGGAGCGCGGGGATGATGCCGAGATCATCGAGCACCGTGGGCCGCAGCTCGCGCGCAAAGCGGTGGACGACATCGACGGAGCGGGCCACGAGGCGCTGGGTGAGGGCGATCTTCTTCTGCAACTCCTTCGTGCTGGCGGTGGAGCCGGCGCTCAAGGCCGACAGCCTGACATTGATGCTGGTGAGCGTCTGCGCGATGACGTCGTGCAGCTCGCGGCTAATGAGCCGGCGCTCCTCCTCCTGCACGGAGAGCAGCTTGCGTGAGAGGTGGCGCAGTTCCTCCTGCATCTGTCGCGATTTCTCCAGCAGCCTGCTGGTCGTGAGTTCGCTCGTGCGCAGGGATTCCTCGACGGTTTTGCGCTGCTCGATCTCTTGTTTGAGGTCATCGTTCGACGCAGCCAGGGCCAGCGTCTGCTGGCTGAGCGCGGCGATCATTTGATTCAGGCTTGAGTTGGCCTCACGCGCACCGCGGTGCGTCTGCTCGATGGGCGTGAGCGCTTCGGCAAAAAAGATACCAGCGCGTGCGATCACCACCCTGTGGGCACTAGCGGCGTAAAATTCTGAACCGAGGTGGTTGCTGGCCGAGGTTGCGTCCGGTTCATCACAGCCGGCGTTCGTGCTTCCAGGAACAAGCAGTGAAACGAGTGCGATCTCGTGCATCCGCGCCATGTCCAGCGTCTCCAATCCATCCTCGACCGCCCGACGCCCAAGCTCGCGCGCAGGTTCCAGGGTCGCATTCGCACCCAGCTTCAGGTACTTGTTCAGTGCCGTGTGATAGAGGCGTGACAGCCTGGCCCGCTTAACTTTCATCTTCGTTCATGTTGGATGCCAAATTCACGGGTGAGGCGGTCGATGGTTTTGACGGACTCCTCCACCAAGCGCTGAGTGGTGGCGATCTCTTCGTTGAGGCCCGCGTGATTCGCCGCGACCTCCTTCTTCAATGCCAGCAATCTGACATGGATGCCCAGCAATGTCTGCGCAATTTCATCCTGAAGCTGGAGACTCATCCGCTTCCGCTCGTCCTCGTGCGCGGACAAGATTTTGTGCGTCATTTCCTGCAAGTGCTTCTCTACCTCACGGGACTCACGCAGCAATTGATCAAAGGCCAGCTCGCCGCTCTTGAGTGCGGCCTCGGCGCTCTTGCGCTGCGTGATGCCCGCCTGCAAGTCGCGCTCCGAGGCTGCGAGGTCCTGGGTGTTCTGGTCCAGCGTCTCGTTCAGTTTGTTCAGTTGCCGCCTATCCTCCTGCGCGGCGCTATGCGTCTCCTCGATGGGCGTGATGGCCTCGGTGAAAAAGATCGCCGCGCGTGTGCTGATCTCCTCACGGGTCACCTGCCGCGAGTCCGACGGCACCAGCTTCTTCAGCGCCGCATCATGAATCTTGGCAAGGTCCAGCGTCTCCAGTCCCTGGTCCACCGCCAGCCGCCCCATCTCGTGTGCGTGGAACAAATCCGCGCGGAGGTCTCCCCTTTCTAGGTGTTCACGCAATGCCGCCACATACTGGTCTGACATTCTGCTCAGTTCAGTTTCATTCATGATTGTTCGCCCATTCCAAGATCCTCGTAGCTGGTTCGATGGTGCCGTCTGGGTGGGGCTCCATTCCCTTTCAAAGTCACGTCGCCCATCTCGCGTGTCCATGGGGTGAACACCTACCAGGTCGTGTCGCTGTCAGTCACCGCGATGCTGGCTGTCGGTGATCAATCCATCCTCCACCCGCTTCCTGCCTCCTTCGGTCATCACTGATTCACTTTTCATCGCGGGCAGGATCTTCACGACCGGCGGCTCAACTGGGGTAACGAGGAGCGGCAAGCTGGCCGATGCTCCCGTGTGGGCATTGATCGCTCGCTTGCGCGCCATCTCGGGGCTGTCGCCATTTTCGTTTTGCTCCTCTTGCTCAAGTGCGTGTTGCAGCAAAAGGCGCGCGGTGGCGACGCCCACTTCTGGGCCTTCTTCGGTGATGCGGATCGTGGGTGTGGTATTCATCGGGGCGGTGTGTGGATTCATTCCTGCGCCGACATTTGTCCGTGCTGAGACATCCTTCGTCGATGGGGTGAAACCCGACTCTCGGCAGAAGTGTGAAGGCTGATGGGTCGATGAGCAGTGGGGTTATACCCCATACCACGCGCAGCCACGGTCGCAGAAGGTGCGCGGCTGCTTGGATAACCTCACGCAGCCATCAGCGACAGCTCCAAACAAACACCCCTATCAAACATGAAATCAATCTCACTCCTTATTCTCTCAGCCGCGTTGGCCTCATCCGCCCTCGCGGGAACAACTCCGACCGACTCCGGCAAGAGCGGCAAAGGCGTGATGCCTGTCATCACCACGGGCTGTGAATGCTTTGCCCCTGGCTTTGCGCTCGGCGTCTTTGGCGGAGGCATGTTTCCTCGTCATGGAGACAACGGCGTGGCCGGCGGAGGCGTGCTTGGCGAGTACTTCTTCACGGAGTACTTCGGCATTCAGGGAACCTACGGCGTATTCGCCACAAGCACTGAGCATCATCAGTTCGACGGCAGCTTGATCCTTCGCGTGCCCATCAAGAGTCTCTGCATCGCCCCCTACATCATGGCAGGCGGCGGCGTCAGCACGAACTCATCGACCGAGAGCAGCTATCACGCGGGTGCCGGAATCGAAGCCCGTTTCGAGAGCCTCAGTTGCATGGGCCTCTTCGCTGACGGCGCGTATCACTTTGCCACCGACGACGGCGCGGACTTTACCATCGCCCGCATGGGCGTGAAGTTCCGCTTCTAACGCCAGCAGGAAATTCGAAAGACTCATGGACGAGGGAGCGGGATTCCGCTCCCTCGTTTTCTTTTGGGGCGGACCAGTCGCGGGGTGAACACCCCATGGAGGAGAGAAGGATAAAAGCGGATGCTACCTTCATGAAAAGCGCATTCATTCGAGTTAATCAGTGGTCGCTGGTTTCTGCCGTGGTCGCGATCTTCCTCACCACCGCTCCAATGATCGAGGCCGGCCTGCCCGCGACGCAGCCTCCCCCGACGAGCCTGCGCATGTTGGGGTTCGAGGAAATGAGCGCCTTGGCGAAAATCGCGCAAAGGATCGAAGGCATGATGACTCTCGCACAAGACGTCAACACGCGAGTTTGGGCACAGGGCGTGCGTGATCCAGACAGTCGCATCGGCCTTTTCATCGCCTTCTCCCGACCATTCATTGCGCCCAAAGACATGGACGATCGGAGGGCGTGGGTTCTTCTGGCCGTGTTTGCCATCACGAAGCACATCGAAGGCAGTCCCGTCGGTTTCGACTACATCGGATTCACGGATCAGACGGGCCTCAATGGCGACCGGTGGTTTTACAGGCTGGAGATGAGCACGGCACGGCAGGTGCACCGTCAGCTCTTTGCCCGCACCATCACAATGGATCAGGCATACGGGATGATCACCACTGCTTGGCGTCGCGTCGGACCAGAGGATTGAAGAGACAATCCCGCCCAGAGAAAAACGAAGTCGGGTTTCACCCCATACTTAATCAGCCACCCAGTCCCTAACATGCAGCCGATGACAAAGTCATCGGCAAAAAACAAAAACCAAACACATCCACATTACATGAAAACCAAATCATCTAACTTGCTCTCCACCCTGACTCTCGCCCTTTGCGGCATCCTTCTTCTTACCCCTGGGAGCAAGGCAGCCGAGAAAGATACGCTGAACGCCGCCGACGTGAAGTTCGTCAAGCACGAGGCCGCCGCCGGAATGGCCGTAGTACAAATCGGTGAACTCGGCGTGAAGAAAGCCGAAAGCGCTGAGGTCAAGGCATTCGCCGTGGCAATCGTCGCCGATCACACCAAGGCCAACGAGGAACTCAAAGCCCTCGCTACCACGAAAGGCGTGGAGCTTTCCACCGTGATCGACCCGAAGCAGGCCGAGATCTTTCAGAAGCTGGAGAAGGTCAGCGGAGTGGAGTTCGACAAGCACTTCATCTCGGAAATCGTCAGCGGTCACAAAAAGTGCGTCAGCAACTTTGAAACCGCATCGACCGACTCCAAGGACGTGGAACTGAAAGCTTGGGCAAACAAGATGCTCCCGGCGCTCAAAGCCCACCTTGAAATGGCCAAGGGCCTCAAGGCCAAGGAAGTCAGCGCGAAGTAATTTTCAGGAACCTTCAGCGATCCTTGGATCGCATGAATGGTGCCGGGCGACCTTGTTGGGAGATTGAAACAATCACGACAAACCGCCCGGCATCTTTTTTTGTTCAGCGCCGAATGGCTCAAGATATAACTACCCCCTCTCATGAGTTACCAAGCCAGTGTCCACCACCTCATCACAGGAGATTTTCTTCTGCGCTGCATTGTCCTAGCACATGATCGGCATGAAGCTGAGAACGCCGCCATTTACCAGGCCGCTCGGGCGGGGAGTGGCCTCGCCCGAGAGATGGACGTGCGCCACTTGCACCAGTGTGCTTCACACAGGCCCGCAGATGTCATCTCGGCCAGCGCTACGGCGATCGTATGATCGAGTCAGGATCTCTGAGGCAGGCGGGAGGCGGCTTCAGTCTCGAACAAGATTGAGGGCAGCAAACCCTTTGTGATGCCCCACCAGAGAGGGAGAATGCGACATGAGACACTCGGAGAATCACCGCACACACCGCGTAGGCTGGCTGCGTGCCGCCGTGCTCGGTGCCAATGATGGGATTGTCAGCACCGCGAGCCTGATCGTAGGCGTGGCTGCTGCCGAATCGAGTCAGGCCAACGTTTTGGTCGCGGGCATCGCCGGGCTTGTAGCGGGCGCGATGTCGATGGCGGCAGGTGAATATGTTTCCGTCAGCTCTCAGTCCGATACGGAGAACGCTGACCTCGACCGGGAGCGCGGGGAGCTGGCGACGGATTCCGTGCATGAACATGCAGAACTGGCGGCCATCTACGTCGCGCGCGGACTGGACGGAAAACTCGCGTCTGAAGTGGCCACGCAATTGATGGCGAAGGATGCTCTGGGCGCGCATGCCCGCGACGAACTGGGAATCTCCGACACGCTGAGCGCGCGGCCCGTGCAGGCTGCCTTTGCGTCGGCAGCGACGTTTGCGGTTGGCGCCGCCATGCCGCTTCTGCTGGTGGTTTTTGTGCCGTCGTCAGCGCTCGTCTGGGCGGTGTCAGGTAGTTCCCTCTTCTTTCTCGCGCTGCTCGGCGGCCTCGCCGCGCGGGCTGGAGGCTCGCCGGTACTGAAATCCGTGGCGCGCGTGACTTTCTGGGGAGCGCTGGCAATGGCGCTGACGGCCGGCGTTGGCGCCTTGTTTGGCGCAACCGTTTGAGCTGTTTGCCAGACCGCACTCGTATTTACCAAAACCCATCCATCCAAAATCATGAAACTCCATCATCTGCTCATCGTCACCGCAACACTCTTGGCCCTGCCTGCCTGCGAGAAAAGAACCACCACTGAGAAAGTGAAGGACAACGTCAATGACGCGCTCGACCGCCGCCCTGGAGAAAAGGTCCGCGACGCTGCTGAGGACGCCAAGGATGCGGTCAAGGAGGCCGGAAAAGATGTCAAAGATGCCGTCAAAGAATCCACCAAATAAAAAGTTATGCTCCACTACGCCGTCGTATTCCTCATCGTCGCCCTGATTGCTGCCGTGCTTGGCTTTAGTGGCATCGCAGGCACCGCCGCATGGATCGCCAAGGTCTGTTTTGTCGTGTTTTTGGTTTTTGCCATCCTCTCCTATCTCCGGAAATCCAAGTGATCGCGCCTGACAGGTGATGAAAGCCTTCCTCTCCCTGCTCGCTGAAACGGTCCGCCAATGGGATGCTCACAGGGTCCCTAAGATGGGAGCTGCGCTGTCTTTTTACACGGTCTTCTCGCTTGCCCCGCTCGCCATTCTCGTGCTCACGCTGGTCAGTTTCGCGGTGGAGCGCAATGCGGCCCGCGCGGAGATGGTGGGCCAATTCAGAAACTTTGTCGGCAATGAGGGCGCGGACATGGTGGAAATGATCCTGACCCAGACGGCTGCGGTCAGCTCGAGCAGTTGGAGGACCGGCCTGGGCTTTATCGTGCTCCTGATCGGCGCATCGGGCGTGTTCGGTGAATTGCAAGACTCCTTGAACCAGATTTGGGGTGTGTCCTCCAAGCGTCACCCGGTTTTCACCCTGTTGAAGGAGCGCGTCTTTTCCTTTGTGATGGTGTTTGTCATGGGCTTTCTCCTGCTCGTCTCGTTTTTGTTCTCGGCAGTGAGCGCCGCCGCGGGCAGGTATTTGCATGGGCGGTATCCTCAACTCGATGGTCCCTGGGAGTGGGGCAACTCCGTGGTCTCCCTGCTGGTGATCGCACTGCTGTTTGCGTTGATCTTCCGCATGGTCCCCGACACCCGCATCACCTGGAAAGATGTGTGGCTTGGCGCTGTCCTCACCGCCTTGCTGTTCGTGCTGGGCAAGTTCATCCTGGGTTTTTACTTCGGTCGCAGTGCGCTCGCCTCCCACTACGGTGCGGCGGGCTCCGTCATCATCATCCTGGTCTGGGTCTTCTACTCCGCGCAGATCCTGTTTTTTGGCGCGGCATTCACACGCGTTTATGCCACGCGCTTCGGATCGCATCGGCGCGATGAAGACGCCCTCACCACAAGTCAGGAATCGTCTCCGCCGGGGCTGACTTAAAAGTAGGGGTCACCTAGAAGCCAAAGCCGCTGAGTCAGGTCTTACTCTCCCTGACACACTGTTGCCCCAATAATCCGACTGTGTTCTTGGGGTGAGTCTGTGGCAACGCACTGAGAGCCCCGGTCGCAAAAAAGCCCGCGAACTTTGCAGCTCGCGGGCCTCATTCTTACCAGGCATTGTCGCCTTCGCACGCGAGGCAATCGAAAGCGCGGTGGCTGCACTCGGCATCAGGCCTCCCAAGAATCAAGGTGATCTAATCTACAGCTTTCTCTGGCGCGGGTGACTGTATAGAAGGAACAAGAGAAGAAGAAACACGATCGGCGTAGTCATCGCCAGCCTGCCCGCGACGACTCGCACATGAAAGAGGCTGCAAGGCCACTCTCAAAACGGGTTGGCGCGAGCGATCGGCTCCTTGCCAGCGAGGTAACGCGTGAGATTTTCCACGGCGCAACTGGCCTGGCGCTGCACGCTCTCGTGCGTGCGGGAGCCGATGTGCGGAGTGAGAATGACGTTGGGCAGACCGAGCAACGGGTGATCGGCGGGCGGTGGCTCCTGGTCGAGCACGTCTGCGGCGTAGGCGAGGAGCTGGTTGGACTTGAGCGCTTCGACGAGCGCCGTGAGATCGACGAGTTCGCCGCGGCCGGTGTTGACGATGACGGCACCCTTTTTGATGAGCGGAAAATTCTTCGCGTTGATCAGGCCCTTGGTGGCGGCGGTGAGCTTCGTGTGCAGCGAAATGATGTCGGCCTGACGCAGGACATCGTCGAAGTTCTCGACGCGCTTGATGTCATACCAGCGGGCGAAGTCCTCGTCCCAGTAATTGCCGTAGCCGATGACGTTCAGGCCAAAGGCTTTGGCGCGGACGGCGACTTCTTTGCCGATGCGACCAAAGCCGACAATGGCGAGCGTCTTGCCGCAGACTTCGTTGCCCGTGATGCGCGTCCAGCGACCGGCGGCAACGTGGTTGGCCTCGACGACGAGGTTGCGCACAGCGGCGAGCATGAGTGCAAACGTGTGCTCGGCGACGGTGGTGTGGTTGACGCCAGGCGTGAAGAGCACGGGCACCTTGAGATCGGTGGCGGCGGGAACGTCGATCTTGTCGAGGCCGATGCCGTATTTGGAAATGACTTTGAGGCGCGGCAGCGATTTCTGGATAACCGCGCGGGTCAGGGCATCGTCACCGCAAAGATAGGCGTCGAAGTCACCAGCAAGTTCGAGCATGCGGCTCTCGGGAAGCGGACCGCGCTCACGGACGATCTCGAATCCGGTCTTGTCCAGCATGCCGTGGTGAATGCCGGGCGTGTCCTGGAATGACGTGGTGGTAAGAAGGACGCGGGTGGTGCTCATGGGGAACGGATTGGATGGATTCAGGGATTGGGCTGGGAGCGAGTTTCATAGCGGGAAACAAGCCCGCCGCATCCATGATAACAAGAAATGGAGTTTTACAACGCGAGTGTTCTGTCGCCCGTCCTGACGCGCGTTTCGCCGGAATCGAGCCTGAGGAGAATTTCGCCGAGGGAGAGGGCGCGCGCGGCTGCGTTGATTAAATTAATTGTGTTGGATCAGACCGTTCAAGACATCTTCATCACTCAGGCGAACGCCGTTAGTATCATACACAGAGAGCAGCAACTCGCTCGCTTGATTAGATTCCATAAATCTAAATATGTCGGCATTGTTCCCTTTCCAATGCGCCTCTCCCAAATTACGCCCCGTTTGTTTCTCTCGATCTAGAAAATCTCTCAAACACCATGTCGGAAGACCGTCCAAATAAACGACCCGTGCATCGTTTCCAAGACACTTTGCGTGTTCAGATCTGAGTATGGGAAAAGACGGGAATGTCATGACCCAACCAGCCATGCCTCCGTCAGAAGCGCGGCGGTCCAACTCATTGATCAGTGCTTGGGGCTTCCCATTTTGAAAAAAGCTGTTCCATTCAGCCCGGAGATTGAAATGATCGATTGAGTCGCCAGACGCAGGGTACCGATCCAATTCGAGCCAAAGGAAGGACAGTTTTTCTGAAAGCAACTTGGCGTAGCTGGACTTGCCTATGCCTGAAGGGCCGAAAAGAAAGATGCGATTCATGGCTGCCGAGAGGTTCGCAAAACTAATCTTACACGTCGTAGTTGCCGAGCGCCGCAGTATCGAATTGCGTCGCTCCGCATTCATCGGCGATCTCATTCAGCGCCTCGACTTCAGCAGTCGAGAAGAGCAATCCGCCCGCCTTCGCGGTGTGCGCCGCGTTTTGCGCCTCGGGCTGGCCGGGCAACATGCAGGCTTCGTTTCCGTGGCCGAGGATGTCATCAATGACTGCCTTCACGTTTTGCGCGAAGTTGCGGCCTTTTGCGAACATGCCGGTGCTGATCGCGTCGGGATGGATGACTTGGAAGTAGAATGACGAGGTGCGTTTCTCGCCTGCGGGGAATGGCTTGCTCTTGATGTCGGGATGTCCGCCGCCGCCGCGTAATGTAGGAAGCGAGCCGCCGATCATCGCGCCCATGATTTCGATGAGCAGCGAGAGGCCGTAGCCCTTGTGCGCGCCGAAGGGGAGAAGCCACGCGGCTTCATTCGCATCGGTGGTCGGATTGCCGGCGGCATCGACGGCTGCGCCGGGCGGCAGTGGTTTGCCTTCGCGCTTGAGCTGCTGCACGCGGCCCATGGCGACGGTCGAGGTGGCCCAGTCGATCACAATGGGAAAACCGCACGCATCCTGCGTCGGCAGGCCCCACGAGTGCGGATTGGTGCCGAGCACGGGGAACTTGCCACCGAACGGCACGACCTCGCCGAGCGTGGAGGTGCAGTTCGTGTAGGCAATGTAGCCTTTCTTGGCGGCGTCCATGACGTAGCCGCCGCCCCAGAGGTAGTGGAACGCATTGTCCACGCTCACCTGGCCGATGCCGTACTTGTCCGCCATCTCCATGCAGCGCTCCATCGCGCGGAAGGCGACGCTTTGCCCGAGCTTCAGGTTTCCGTCCCAGGCCTCGCTCGCGGCGAACTTCTTCTCGATCACCTTGATCTCCGCACCCGGCTTGCAACCGCCGGTCGCGCTGCCAAAGAGATGATCAAGGTGCAGCGCCTTGATCGCGTTGTGCGTGCGAATGCCGTGCGCGGACGCCATTTCGCAGAAGCGCGCCGCGTCCTCGGCCTCAGCGACGGTGTAGCCGCGGTGCAGGTAAGCTTTGCTCACGAGATCGTTATGAGCGGCGGTCGGAATGATGTGGTAGGTGGTGGACATGGGCGATGAATCAGTGGTGGGACAGTCCAACAGTAGGCCAGTGGGACGGGAAATCGGCAACTGAAAAGGCGAACCCGCCGTTGCCCTTGTGTAGGCACTGAGTGGCGGGTTCCCTCTAGGCCCAATCTTCCACGCCACGATTCAAAGCAGCGGAGTGGCTCTCCGCAGCTTGCATTTCTCTCCGAGGCAGCTTACATAGCGGCCCGCCACGAGTCACATTGTGGCAGAAAAACCCAGGAGAGGTGGCTGAGTGGTTGAAGGCACCTGACTCGAAATCAGACGTGGGTGAAAGCTCACCGTGGGTTCAAATCCCACCCTCTCCGCCAACGCAAATCAAAGAAAACTGCTCGGAAAATTTGTTGTCATTCGGCGAGCGCGAGGCACAAATGAGGCACGCCTCCTGTGAGCCTCGAAAAGACCTTTCCCATCTACAAGAAAACCCATGCCAGCGGCAATGTTGGCTATCGGGTGGACATGGGCTTCATCGGTGGCAGGCGTGTCTTCAAGAGCTTCCCGTCGCTGGAGTCCGCTGAGCGTTTTCAGAAGAGGTGCCTCACAGCCGAGGCGAGGAAAAAGCCCGTTGATCTCCGTGACCTCAATGATGTTGTGCGT
>Ga0075163_10002119_pt1 | contig 26792 bp, 24 predicted proteins | sample JI1023141ADNA_FD_71478 | JGI IMG/M metagenome (GOLD analysis project Ga0075163, IMG submission 71478) | Wastewater effluent complex algal communities from Wisconsin, to seasonally profile nutrient transformation and Carbon sequestration -... | ecosystem: Engineered > WWTP > Effluent > Algae...
GTCGCTACGTGGGTGGCGCTGCGCTGCCTGTGCGCGGTCAACGGGTCCCCCCCGCCTGCGTCCCTTTTCAGCGGCCCTCGCCCTCCGCACGGACACCGTCGGCGCCCCGCTCTTCGCCGGACAGCGACGTCTCGCGCCCGCAGGTCCTCCTCGCTGGCACCGCGAGAAAGTCTCGTCCGCGGCGAGCTGCTGTCGCTCGCACGCGCGGGACACCGTCGTCCGCGACGAGCCGATGTCGCCGCGGACGAACGAGACACCGTCGCCCGCGACGAGCTGCTGTTGCGCGGCCGAGCGAGACATCGTCGCTTGCGACGAGCTGCTGTTGCCGCGGACGAGCGAGACACCGTCGCCCGAGACGAGCGGGGCGCCGACGATGCCCGTCCGGGGGGCAGGCGGGCCGCCCCGGGAAGCAGGTGGGGGGGACCCGTCGAGCGCGCACAGGCAGCGCAGCGCCGCCCACGTCGCGACGGCCCCCGCGCGCCACACCAAGACAGCCAGCTGATTGGCGCTGCCGAGCACGGTCGATGGGGAGGAACCCGCCGTCGCAGGGACCCGGAGCGTCCGCCCGCCCCCCGGCCCAAACATCCCTCGCCCCGCGTCTCCCGAACACGCGACGAGGAGCACCCGCGCACCGCGTCTCCCGAACCCGCGACGAGGAGCACCCGCGCACCTGCGAGTCACCTGCGCTCCGAACACGCCCGCGAATACGCCCGCGCTCCGAACACGCGCATCGAACACGCCCGAGAGCATGGGGCCCCGAGCCCACGCCCGCGGCCTCGCACCCACGCCTGTCCTATCGGACACATCAAGATTAATGATGCCCCCGAGCCGTCCTGCCCCGTCCCCACCCGCCGCCGACCGCCCCCGAGAGTCCCCCGACATCCGCCGATGCGCCCCTGTACGCCGCCCTCGCCGCCGCCGATGATGCCCGCATGCAGCGACGGACGATCCATATCCTTGCGAGCGCGCTCCTCCTCGCCGCCTGCGGCGACAGCGGCAGCGACTCGACGATGAGCAGCACCCCGAGCGGCGACCCGAGCGGCGACCCCGGCGGCACCACCGCGACCGCGACGATGACCGGCACCAGCGGCGACCCGCCGAGCACCGCGACCGAGCCCGACCCGACCACCGTCACGCCGACGGGCACCGAGCCCGACCCGACCGTCACGGGCCCGGGCCCGACGAGCGAGGGCACCGACACCACCGTCGATCCGAGCGCCGGCACCGACACCAGCGCGGGCACCACCACGACCGGCGACCCGTCGGAGACCACCGGAAACGTGATCCCCGAGTCGCTGTGCGCCTCGCAGGCCGAGGGCCGCTACTTCCCGGACGACGCGTGGTTCTACCAGGACGCGAGCAAGGCCAAGGTCGCCGCGGACTCGGCCGCGATCACGCAGTGGATGGTGCAGAACCTGGGGCCCAACGGCTGGGGCACCGGGACCATGCGCATTGACTTCAGCATCGTCGCGATCGACGCCTCCGCGGACGACGAGAAGCGGACCTTCGAGCTCGTCGACGACTACTACTACGAGCCGGACTGCGACACCGCCCCGGTCCCGCTGCCGCCCGGCGGCTACGTCGAGGACTACCCGCAGGACCCGCCCGACCCGCAGAACCAGTGGGCCGGCTACGACTGCAGCGGCTTCGGCGACGGCGCCGACTGTCACATGATCGTCGTGTCGCGCAGCGAGCAGCGCCTCTACGAGATCTACCACGCGACGGTCGACGACACCGACACGTTCTACGGCGGCTGCGAGGCGCTGTGGAGCACCGCGCAGGCCCCGGGCGCGGACGGTCGCGGTCAGCAGTGCACCAGCGCCGACGCGGCCGGCTTCCCGATCGCGCCGCTGCTGTTCAGCGCCGAGGAGATCCAGAAGGGCGTCATCGACCACGCGATCCGCTTCATCCTGCCGAACACGGCGATCCGGGCCAAGAAGTACGTGTACCCCGCGACCCACGGGACCAACACGACCGGCCCGATGACCTCGATCCCCTACGGCGGCCACATGCGCCTCAAGGCCGACTACCCGATCCAGAACCTCAAGCCCGCCGCGCAGGTCGTCGCCAAGGCGCTCCAGACCTACGGCATGTACATGGCCGACGGCGGCAACATCGCCCTGACCGCCCAGGACGACGTCGTCGGCTGCGCCAAGTGGGCCGACGTCGACCTCGGGCCCCAGGACCTGAATATGCTCAAGGCCACCGACTTCGAGGTCATCGACCACGGCCCGACCATCGACGTGACCTACGACTGCCAGCGCACCCCGCTGACGGAGTAGGCCGCGGGCGGGCGGCGTGCTAAGAACGCGCCGCGATGACCCGCGCGCCCGCCGAAGCCAAGCAGTCCCTCTCGACCGACGAGCGCCGGCGGGTGCAACACAACCTCGACCGCATCGAGGACCGCCTGCGCGACGCGCCCGACGGCCTGCACGCGTTCAACCCGCCCGCCGACCCCGCGGAGCTGGCCGCCAGCCCGCTGCCGCCGGCCGCCCGCATGTTGTGGGCGCAGTGGGACGGGCTCGAGCTCGCGGCCGGCGAGCTGCGCCTGTGGCCGCTCGCCGAGCTCGGGCAGGCCGACGCGGACGCGCGCGCCGACGGCCGCCTGCGCCCCGACGACCTCCCGATCGGCGAGCGCGGCGGCGACCTGCTGGTGCTCTGCGGCGACCCCCACGCCGAGGGCGCGGACGTCGTGCTCGTCGAGGAGGACGGCGAGCGCCTGCCGCACAGCACCGGCGTCGACCTGCTCGTGCTGGCGATGCTCGGCGAGGTCTCGGTGCTCTACGACGAGGAGGGCGAGTTCCAGGACGCGCTGTTCAAGGCCGACGGCGAGCTCACCCGCGCCGCCGAGCGCCGACTCCTGCGCCGCCACCTCGACCTCGACCCCGACGCCCCGCTCGCCCGCTTCCGCCTCGCCCAGTCGCTGCGCCGCGCCGGCGAGCTGCGGGCCGCCGCCGGCGAGCTGCGCGAGCTAGTGCGCCGCGCCCCCGACTTCGCGTGGGGCCAACACGAGCGCGGCCGCGTCGCCCTCGGCCTCGGCGACGCCCCGGAGGCCGGCCGCGCGTTCGTCCGCGCCGCCGAGCTCGCCGCCGACCCGGGCCTGCGCGCCTACTTCCTGGCCTGGGCCTGCCTGGCCGCCGAGACAGGTGCCTCGGGACATGTCCTGGAGGACAGCAAGGCCGACGCCGACGGCGACACCGAAGCGGCGCCAGGACCGAAGGCCGGCAAGCGCCGCGCCGCGCCGGCCAGCCGCGCCGCGCCAGCGCTGGACCGCGCGACCCTGGCCGCGCAGGTGCTCGCCAGCAGCCCGGAGTTTGCGCGCGCGCAGGAGGCCGCGCTGCGGGCCGCGCTCGAGTCCGAGGACGCCGCGCGCGCCGACGAGAGCATGCGCCTCGGCCTCGCGGTCGTGCCCGGCCACGCCGGCCTGCTGAGCCTGCGACCTGCGCTCGCCGAGCTGGCCGCGCGACCCCGCACCGCGGAGGACCCCGACATCGCCGAGGAGGCCGACGAGGCCGACGCCGAGATCGCAGCGGCCCGCGCCGCAGCCGAGGCCGACGACGACCTCGGCGACCGCGACGCCCGCCCGGCGCCCCGCGGCGCCGCGAAACACGAGCCCGCAGCGCGCGGCAAGCCGGCCCCCGCGGGCCGCGGCAAGCCGGCGGCGGGCAACCGCTCCTCGGGCGGCAAGGCGTCGGGCGCCAGAGCCCCGGGCGGCAAGGCGTCGGGCGCCAGAGCCTCCGGCGGCAAGGCGCCCGCGCGGGCCGGCAAGCCCGACGCCCGCGGCAAGTCCGGGCGCGGCAGGTGATCACGCGGGCCCGGGCGCCCCGCTGACCCCCTGGCGCCTCACCGCAGCACCGCCTCGCATGCCCCTGCGGACATGCCCGCGAGGACATGCCCTCGAGGACATGCCCTCGAGAACATGCCCTCGAGAACATGCCCTCGAGAACATGCCCTCGAGAACATGTCCCTGAAGCCAGCCTTCAGTCGCGCGGATGATCCGCCACCCAGCGCTCGACCTCGCGGCGCTTGTGCGGCTCGACCGCGAACCCGAGCGCGCGCAGCTGCTCGAGGATCGCCCGGATCTCGCCCGCCTGCTCCCGGTCGCCGAGCGCGTGGCGGGCCGTGGCGACGTGAAAGCGGGCCTGGAGCCGCTCGGCCGGATCGTCGCCGCGGTCGCGCAGCTCCTGCATGCGGGTGAAGTGCGCGAGCGCCTCCTGCGGGCGGCCCCCGGCGAGCGCGCAGCGCCCGAGCCCGCGCCACTCGGCCGCGTTGTCGGGGTTGTCGGCGCCGATCACCGGCTCGCTGAGCGCGAGCACCCGGCGAAAGTTCGGCTCGGCGTGCGCGCAGTCGCCGAGCTCCATCTGCGCCACCGCGATCGTGTGCAGCGCGTGGCCGACCTCGAAGGCGTCGGGCCCGAGGCTGCGCTCGATCAGCGCGCGCTGCCGCTGCGCCGTCGCCAGCGCCCCGCCGAAGTTGCCGACGCGATGGAGCGTGCCGGCGAGGTTGCCGAGCGGCGTGGCGATCGCCGCGCTGTCGGCCCCGAACGCCGCCTCGTACAGCGCCACGGCCCGGCGCGCGCACGCCTCCCCGCCGACCGGGTCGCCGAGGCGCACGCGCAGCCCGGCCTCGTTGTTGAGGATCGTGCCGAGCAGGCCGGTGTCGCCGCCGACCGACCGCTCGAGGATGGCGCGCGCCCGCTCGAGCTCGGCGAGCGCGCGCTGCGGGTCGCGGTCCTCGAGCGCGAGCCCGAGGTTGTTGGCGACGTGGGCGAGGTCGGGGTGATCGGGCGAGAGCGTGCGCCCGTAGATCGCCCGGACCCGCTCGTAGACCGCGACGGCGGCGTCCGGCTGGCCCGCGTGGCGGTAGGTCTGGCCGAGCCCGAGCAGGGTGTTCGCCACGCCGAGGCTCTCGGGGCCGTCCTGGGCCTCGGCCTCGGCGACCGCGTCGCGCATGAACGCGATCCCGGCCGCGAAGTCGCGGTCGAACATCGCCAGCGTGCTGTGCCCGGTCAGCAGCAGGATGTGCTGCGGCCCCGGCGGCGACCCGAGCCGCGCGTGCAAGGCGTCGCACGTGCGCAGCCACATCGCGCCCTGCGTCCGATCGCCGAACAGCCCGATCGCGACCTCGGGCAGGCGCGCGGCGGCCCCGAGCGCCGTGACGTCGTCGCCGGCCGCGAGCGCGATCCAGTGGGCCTCGCCGAGGCTCTCGCGCGCGGCCGCCATCTCGCCGACGGCGACCTCGGCCTCGCCGCGGACCCACAGCGCCTCGGCCTGCAGCGGCGCGTGCCCGGTCGCCGTGGCCTGCTGCGCCAGCTCGGTCGCGAGCTCGAGCCCGCGGCGCACGTGACCGGCCTCGAGCTCGGCCTCGGCGCGCGCGAGCTCGCGGCGCACCCGCGCCACCGCCTCGGCGACCTGCGGATCGTCGGGCGGCGCGCGCTCGGCCAGCAGCGCGCCCGCGTCGGCGCAGCGGGCCGGGGAGGGCAGGGCGGCGGCCGCCTCGATCGCGTGCTCGACGTTGGTCGCGTCGATCACCGCGTACACCGCGAGCGTCGCGTCGACGCGGCCGAGCTGGCGCTCGAGGCACGAGACCTGGCGGTCGTACAGCGACTCCGACAGCGCGCCGTCGTGGTGCGCGAGGCAGGCCTGGCGGCGCGCCGCGCTCCAGTCGAGCGCGAGCGCGTCGAGGCGGTCGATGAAGCCGGTCGCCGCGGTCGCGGCGAACGGCAGCCGCGTCGCGGCGAAGTCGGAGCGGAGCCGCAGGCGCGCCTCGTCGGACCACAGCGCCGCGAACGGCCGCTCGAGCCCGGCGCAGATCGGCGCCGCGGGCCGGGCCAGCAGCGCCGCGCCGACGCCGACGACCGCCGCGAGCGCCCCGCCGACCAGCCAGCGCCGCCGCGTCGACCACGGGTCGCGGGCGAGGTCGGCGAGCAGCGCGTCCATGCCCGGGTAGCGCGCGTCGGGGTCGACCGCGAGCCCGCGGACCAGCGCCCGGTGCAACCACGTCGGCACCCCGAGCCCGCGCGGCGCCGGCGTCAGCCGCCCGTTGACCACGTTCATCGCCAGCTCCGCCGCGCTCTGCCCGGCGTGCGGGCGCTGGCCGTAGAGCGCGGCGTACAGCGCGACGCAGAAGCTGAACTGGTCGGAGCGCGCGTCGACGGCCGCGCCGCAGTGCTGCTCGGGCGACATGTACGCGAGCGTGCCCATCACCGCGCCGGCGCGCGTGAGCTGGCTGGCGAGCACGCTGACCCCGAGCAGCGCCGCCACCGAGCCGGTGCTGCGCGCGTCGAGCTCGCCCGCCGCGGCCCGGGGCGCCGACGCCTCGACGCGGCCGAGCGCCGCGAGCCCGAAGTCGAGGACGCGCAGGCGCCCGTCCTCGCCGACCAGCGCGTTCTCCGGCTTGAAGTCGCGGTGCACCAGCCCGGCCGCGTGGGCCGCCGCGAGCCCGCGACCTGCCTGAAGGAACATGTCCCGAACGACATGCCACGGCCGGCGCGGGTCGGCGTCGATCCAGCGGCGCAGCGTGACGCCGGGGACCAGCTCCATCGCCACGTAGACCTGGCGCGCGTGGATCCCGACGTCGTGGACCGCGACCACGTTCGGGTGGGCCAGCTTGGCCATCGCCTGGGCCTCGCGCAGCAGCCGGGCCTGCGACTCGCTGTGCGCGGTGGTCAGCAGCTTGATCGCCACCGGCCGGTCGAGCTCCGGGTCGTGCGCCGTCCACACCACGCCCATGCCGCCCTCGCCGAGCGGCGCGCGCAGCACGTAGCGCCCGACCGCGAGCCCGGGGGCCAGCCGCGGCGGCCCGTCCGGCGCGCGCCCGCCGGGCACCACGGTCGCCGCGTCGCCGTTCGGCTCGGGCGGCAAGGTCGGCGTGTCCGCGGCCAGCCCGCTGCGCGCGTCGGCGGCGGCGGCGGACAGCACGGTGCGCGCGTCGCCCGTCGGCGCGTCGGTCGCGGCCAGCACGGTGTGCACAGCACCGGTCGGCGCGTCGGTCGCGGCCAGCACGGTGCGCGCGTCGCCGGTCGGCCCCGCGTCCGGGCCCCCCGCGTGCGGCGGTCCGGCGTGCTGCGGTCGATCGGGCCCGGCCACGCAGCGATGCTATCCGGTTTGCGGGGCGTTCGACGCGGGCGCATCCGCGCGATCGCGGCGCGGGCGCGCCCGCGGTCGCGCACGCCTGGCCCCGGGGACAGCCTGCGCGACCGCCCCGGCCGAAGATCCTGTCCCTCGGGACATGTCCGCACGAACAGGTCGACCTGTCCCCGCGGACAGCCCGCGCGACCTGTCCCGTCGGACAGCCTCAGCCGGCCGAGCGCAGCCCGATCAGCGCGACCGTGGCCCAGGCGCCGAGCAGGCACAGCCCGCCGAGCGGGGTGATCGCGCCGAGGAAGCGCGGGCCGCCGAGGGTCATCGCGTAGAGCGTGCCGGAGAAGATCAGCACGCCGGCGGTGAACAGCGCCATCGCCACGCCGTGCAGGCCGGTCGGCTGCCCGGCGGCGCGCGCCTGCGCGGCCCACAGCGCGACGGCCAGCAGCGCGACCGCGTGGAGCTGCTGGTAGTGGGCGCCGGTCTGCCAGATCTCGAGGTCGCGGGGGCTGACGCGCTCGCGCAGGCCGTGGGCGCCGAACGCCCCGGCGGCGACGCCGATCAGGCCGTACAGGCCGGCGATGATGATGCCGAGCTTCGCGGTCATGGTGTCTGCTCCTCCTTGGGGGGCTCCGGCGGCAGCGCGGCGAGCTCGTCGAGCAGCCACTCGCGGAACGGGAACTCGCGCCCGTCGGGCAGGCGGACCAGGTAGGTGTCGTTGCTGAAGAACGTGCTCGAGCCGATCTCGTCGAGCCAGGTCGGCAGGTCGGTGATGCCGCGGCCGAGCCAGCGGCTCTTGCTCTCGAGCGTGCCGGCGAAGTCGAAGCCGTTGTAGCGCTTGAGCCCCTCGTCGGCCGGCTTGCCGCGGCGCGGCCGCTTGACCCCGCCCTTGCGGACCACGAAGTCGTAGTCGCTGGTGCGCACGACCTGGATCGCCCGGGCGATCTCCGGCGCGACCGGGTCGGGCGGGCCGAGGCCGCGGGCCTTGAGCGCCGCGGCCTCCGCCTGCTTCTCCTCGCGCGCCTGCTGCCGGTCCGACGCGCTCTTCAGGAACTTCTCGAACTTCTCGTCGCAGCCGGCCGCGCCCGCGAGCACGAGCGGGAGGGCGAGGCGAAGGGCGGCGAGGGGACGCGGCACGCCTGCTAAGGTACCACGGCCGTGACCGCGCCCTCGACCGACCCGCTCCTCGAACACGCCTGGCAGCGCGAGCCCGGCGCCGTGCCGCTGGCCGAGCGGATGCGTCCGCGGACCCTCGGCGAGTTCGCCGGCCAGGCCCACCTGGTCGGGCCCGGGCGGATCCTCGCGCGCATCGCCGAGACCGGGCGGGTCCCGAGCCTGATCTTCTGGGGGCCGCCGGGGGTGGGCAAGACCACCCTGGCGCGGCTGCTGGCGGAGCACACGCGCAGCCACTTCGTCGTGCTCTCGGCGACCGCGGCGGGGGTCAAGGACCTGCGCGAGGTGGTCGAGCAGGCCCGCCGGCGCCGCGCGCACGAGGGCCGCGGGACCCTGCTGTTCGTCGACGAGATCCACCGTTTTAATAAGGGCCAGCAGGACGTGCTGCTGCCGCACCTCGAGGCCGGGGTCTGCGCGCTCGTCGGGGCCACGACCGAGAACCCGAGCTTCGAGGTCAACGCCGCGCTGCTGAGCCGCGTCCGCGTGCTGCAGCTGCGCCCGCTGACGATCGCCGACCTCGTCGGGCTGCTGCGCCGGGCCCTCGACGACCGCGAGCGCGGCCTCGGGGCGCGACAGATCGCCGCGGACGACGGCCTGCTCGCGGCGATCGCCCACACCGCCCAGGGCGACGCGCGCCGCGCCCTCAGCAGCCTCGAGCTGGCCGTCGACCTCGTCCCCGACGACGAGCACGCGCTGACCCGCGAGGTCGCGGCCCAGGCCGTCGGCGTCCGCAGCCTGCGCTACGACAAGGCCGGCGAGGAGCACTACAACGTCGTCTCCGCCTTCATCAAGAGCATGCGGGCCAGCGACGCCGACGCCGCCGTCTACTGGCTCGCGCGCATGCTCGAGGCCGGCGAGGACGTCGACTTCGTCGCGCGCCGCATGGTGATCTTCGCCAGCGAGGACGTGGGCAACGCGGACCCGCAGGCGCTCGTCCTCGCCAACGCCGCCGCCCACGCCGCGCACCAGGTCGGCATGCCCGAGGCCGTGCTCCCGCTGACCCAGGGCGTGCTCTACCTGGCCCTCGCCCCCAAGTCGAACACCGCGCTGACCGCCTACGCCAGCGCCCGCAAGGACGTCCAGGCCCGCGGCAGCCTCGAGGTCCCGCTCGTGGTCCGCAACGCGGTCACGACGCTGATGAAGGCCGCGCAGTACGGCGTCGGCTACAAGTACCCCCACGACTTCGACACCGGGGTCGTCCCCGGCCAGGGCAGCTACCTGCCCGAGGCGCTCGCGGGCCGCCGCTACTTCGAAGCCGGCGGCCGCGGCTGGGAGGCGCGGGCGTGGGCGCAGCTGCAGGCGCTCCGCGACCCGCCGGCCGATCCCGCGCCGGAGAGCACGGAGACCTGACCGTTCGGGCATGCCCGTTCGGGCATGGCCGTTCGGACATGGCCGTTCGGACATGGCCGTTCGGGCATGTCTCCGGGGACATGCCATCGAGGCCGCCCCGATCAGCCCGGGCGCGCGCCCAGGAACGGGGCCACGGACTCGTCGACGAAGTCGAGGATCTCCGTGGCGATCTCGAGCGGATACTCGGCCGGCAGCGCGTGGGTCGCGTCGGGGTAGACCTTCCACTGCACGCGGGGGATCGCGAACGCCAGCGCGCGCATGGTCGCCAGCGGCACGAAGCTGTCGCGCGCGCCGGCGACGACGAGGGCGGGCACGGCGATGGTCGGCAGCACGTCGGCCGCGCTGTGGCGGTGGGCCTCGTCGAGGAGCGCGAGGAACAGCTCCGGGTTCATGGCCGCGATGCCGCGCATGTACAGCTCGAGGTCGGCGGCCTCGATGCGGTCGGCGTTGACCTGCCCGGAGCGCAGCCCGATCTCCCGCGACAGCTGCGACGGCAGCAGCTTGCGCCACACGCGGGTCGTGAGGTCGTGGGCGATGCGGGTCGTCGCGCGGACCAGCGGCAGCAGGCGCCCGAACGCCTGGGTGCCCTGGAAGCTGGTCAGCACGCGGCCGCTCGGGCCGGCGAGCGACACCAGGCCGGCGACGAGGTGACGGTGGCGGCGGTAGAGCTCGAGCGCGACCGGGAAGCCCATCGAGAAGCCGACCGCGACCACGGAGCGCAGGCCGAGGTGCTCGCACGCGGCCGCGGCGTCGTCGGCGAGCACCGGGATGCTCAGGCGCCAGGGTCGGGGCGGGTCGGGCGACTGGCCGTGGCCGCGGTAGTGCATGAGCACGACGCGGCGGCGCTCGCTGAGCAGCGGCATGCTGCGCTCGAAGGCCCAGCCGGCGCAGCCGATGCCGTCGAGGATGAGGATCGCCGGGGCCGGTGCGTCGCGCGGTCCGAAGCTGAACAGGCGCAGCGAGGCGCCGTCGTCGCGACGCAGTCGAACGGGCAGGGCGGCCTGCCCCATGTGCTCGCCGAAGGCCTCGGTCATCGCGTCCATGGGCGGCGGATGCTGCCGGTTCGGCCGGTTCGGCCGATTCTGCCGCGGAGCCGTGGCGAGGCGCGGCGCGGCGTCGGTGGCACTCCGGGCGGCCGGCTCACTCGTTGCGGCCGCGTTCGTCGTCGGCGCCGTCGTCCGCCAGGTCGTTGACGCTGGGGTACTTCATGATGTCCTTGCGCGCGATCTTCCAGGCTTTTTGGACGATCCACGACAGCGAGCGGTCCTGGCGCGCAGCCTCCTCCTGGATCTCCTTGAGCATCTGTTCCGGGAAATAGAGCGACTGCTTGCGCTTGTCCGAGCTGGCCATGCCTCTGTGGTCTCCGCTAGTGATAATCGCGGTTTTTAGGGTAGGCTGCGCCGCGATTGGCTGTCAACCGCGACCGTGACGCCTTCGTCTCGCCGGACGGGCCTGCTGACGCTCGACCTTTGGCGCCTGCAACCGGCGATCCTGGCGCGGAGCCGCGCGGTCCTGCGGGAAATCCCGGGTGGTCGGGCGAGGAGTCGGATGGGCGTGCGGTGCGGGCGCAGGCGCGTCGAGAACAGCGTCGCAGCACGATCCTCGCGGCCGCCACGCGGGTGTTCAAGGATCGCGGGTACCACGGCGCATCGGTCCACGACATCATCGACGCGGCCCAGATCGCGCGCGGCACCTTCTATCTCTACTTCACGAGCAAGCGCGAGGTATTTGCCGAGCTGTCGGCGACTTTCCTCGAGCTGATTCGTGGCAGCGTCCGCAAGATCTCCCTCGACCCGGCGGACGGAGAGCCGCTCTCGCAGATGCGGGCCAACTTTCGCCGGGTCATGAACACCGTGCTCGCCCACGGCGACCTCGCGGCCATCATGCTGCGCGGCGACGCCGGCGACGCCGAGGCCCGGGCCCAGCTCGACCTCTTCTATCAACAGGTCGTCGGCCTCATCGGCGAGGCCGTGCGGGTCGGCCACAAGCTGGGCTTCGCCCGCGACTGCGACGTCGACGTGATCGCCGTGGCGGCCCTCGCCGGCCTCAAGGAGGTCCTCGGGCGCATGCTCGACGCCCGTCCCCCGGTCACCGGGGCCGGGGACCACGACCCTGGCGACCGTGAGGTCGATGGGGCCGTCGCCTCACCCGGTGGACCCGGTGGACCCGATGGGCCCGGTGGTCCGGGTGGTCCGGCTGATCCGGCTGATCCCCGGGGCGGCGTCGCGGCCGGGGGTGATCCCGGGGCCGCGGGCCCGCGAGAGCCCGCGCCCACGCTTGCGGCTCCCACGCACGGCGGCGCCGCGGCCCATGCCTCCGGCCTGCAGCCTCGGGGCGCCGCGGCCACGGCCACGGCCGCCTCGCCGTGGCGTATGCCCCCCGAGCGGCTCGCGGACGAGCTCTTGACGTTCTTTGTGCGCGGCGTGTTTACGCAGGACGCTCGCTAGACTATATTGCCGCCCCCCTGGGGGGCCCGGCGCTGTGTTACCTTGGGGCGCCGAGGACAGGACGGGAGCGGCACGATGGCCTTGACCGAAGCACAGATGAAGAAATTCCGCGCGATCCTCGAGGAGCGCCGACAGTCGTTGATCACCCAGGCTCGCAAGACCCTGGAGAGCGACATGGTGCTCTCGCCGGACGACCGCTTCGACGAGGTCGACCAGGCCTCGAGCGAGTACATGCAGGCCTTCAGCTTCCGCCTCCGCGGCCGCGAGAAGTTCCTGATGGACAAGATCGAGCTGGCCCTGCGAAAGATCGACGAGGGCACCTACGGCGTGTGCGAGGAGTGCGAGGAGACCATCGCGCTCAAGCGCCTCCAGGCCCGGCCCGAGGCGCCGCTCTGCATCGGCTGCAAGGAAGCCCAGGAGAAGGAAGAAGCCGTATACGCCGAGGAGTGATCCTCGGCGTCGCGCTTTGACGGCGTCGCGTCGGCCGGCCGCTCGTGGCCGGCGGCGTGCGCCCCCGGGACCGGGGCGTGAGCTGCGGTCCGCGAGGCACTGGCCAGGTCGATGTTCCCGCACCTCTTCACCGTGCCCGGCACGGACTTCATCGTCTCCTCGTACGGTTTCTTCATGGGGCTGGCGCTGATCGGCGCGTGGCTGCTGGCGCTGCTGCTCGCGCGCCGCGATCGCCTGCCGACCGAGAGCCTCGGGACGGTGTTCGTCCTCGCCGCGATCGTCGGCCTCGCGTGCGCGCGGGCGATCTGGCTGCTGCAGCAGGGCCAGGCCGTCGACCTCGACGCGCTGCGCCAGCTCCCCGCCGGGGGCATGACCGCGTTCGGCGGGGCCTTCCCGGCGCTGCTCGTGTGCGTGATCGGGTGCCGCCGCGCCGGCGTCCCGCTGCTCGCGTGGCTCGACTGCGTCGCGCCCGCCTTCGCGTTCGGGGCCGCGTGCGAGCGCCTCGGCGCCCTGCTCGCCGGCGGCGACTTCGGCCGCTACGTCGGGGCCGACGAGCTGGGTCACGCGCTCGCGGTCACCTATCCGCCGGGATCTCCCGCGTTCACGCTGCACACCTTCACGCTGCAGGGCTTGCCGGACGTCACCGAGGCGGCCTCGGCGCCCGTGCACCCCGTGCAGGGCTACGAGGCGCTGCTCGGGCTCGTGACGCTGGCGGTGGCGCTGTGGCTGCGCCGGCGTCGGCGGTTCTCGGGTCAGGTGTTCTTCGCCGCGATGGCCGTGTTCGTGGTCGGGCGCGCGCTGCTCGACCCGCTGCACCACGACGCTTCGCCGGAGGTCGCCGGTCCGCTGCGGCTCGCGCAGATCGCCGGCTTCGGCCTGCTGCTCGTGCTGTGGATCGGCGCGCGCGTGCAGGCCGGTCGCGCCGCGAGCACGCCCGGCGGCCTGCGCCCGTGGGAGGGCGGACCGTGGTCGCCGAAGCCGTGAGCCGCGCCCCGGTCGTCGTCATACACGGCGCCCTGCGCTCGCAGGCGGGGCTGTGGCCGATCGTGTGGTACCTGCGGCGAGAGGGCTTCGACGCCCGGGCCTTCGGCTACGCCACCCGCACGCACAGCCTCGAGCGCCACGGCGAGCGCCTCGAGCAGTTCCTCGCCGACTGGCTCGCCGGCCCCGTGCCGACCCTCGGCATCCTGACCCACAGCATGGGCGGCCTGGTCGCGCGCTCCTACCTCGCGCGGGCCGCCGCGGCCACCCAGTCGCAGACCCAGCGCGTCGTCATGCTCGCGCCGCCCAACCAGGGCGCCGCCCTGGCCGAGCGCATGAAGGACTTTCGCCCGTACCGCTGGCTGTACGGCGCCGCGGCCGCCGAGCTGCTGCCGACCCGCGCGGCCCTGCTGCCCGCCCCGCCGGCCAGCGCCGCGGTGCTGGTGCTCGCCGGCGGCCGCCACGGCAGCGAGGTCGGCTACTCGCGCCGGATCCCGGGCAACAACGACGGCCTGGTCGGCGTCGCCGAGACCGCGCTGCCGGGCATCACCCCCGAGTTCGTCGGCGGCGTGCACAGCACCCTGCAGTGGCGCCCGCAGGTGCTGCGCCGCGCCGTCCGCTTCCTCGGCGGCGACGGCTGACCGGCGACCCTTCCTTTTTCGGAGATGTCCGCCGGGACATGTCCCTTGCGACATGGCCGTTCGGCCAGGCGTGCGAGCACATGTCCCGAGAGCCAGCCAGCGCGAGAACCAAAGCAGCGAGCCCGCATCGTCGGCGATGCGGGCTCGTCTGGGTTTCCGGTGCTGAGGGGCGGAATTGAACCGCCGACCTAGGGGTTATGAATCCCTCGCTCTAACCATCTGAGCTACCCCAGCGGGGAGGTGGTGGGTACCGCATTCGACCGCGGCAAGTCAACAGCCCCGGGCCCCGCTCGTCCCGCCCCCGCGATGTGATTTTTAAAAAAGACCAGAGCCAACCCCTCGGGCGCCGCGAGTCGCGAGCCCGCGGCTGCCGGGCTGTGAGTCATCGCAGGTGCGTGCGCGGGGCCGGGGTCGACCGCGGCGATTGACTCCAAGCACCCGCGTGATAGGTGTGAAAAACGCGTCGAGCGGCCGCCCTGGCCGCTCAAATCGCGGGTTTTCCCGCCGCGCCTCCCCGCCAAAAAAGGATCGTCCCATGGCCCGCGAAGTCGTCATCGCCAGCGCCGCACGCACCCCGATCGGCGCGTTCCAGGGCAGCCTGGCCGCGCTCACCGCCCCGCAGCTCGGGAGCATCGCCATCCAGGCCGCGCTGACCCGCGCCGGCGTCGAGGGCAAGGACGTGCACGAGGTGCTGATGGGCTGCGTGCTGCCGGCGGGGCAGGGCCAGGCGCCCGCGCGTCAGGCCAGCCGCGGCGCCGGCGTCCCCGACGCGGTCGGCTGCGTCACGATCAACAAGGTCTGCGGCTCGGGCCTCAAGGCCGTGATGCTCGCGGCCCAGGCGATCCGCGCCGGCGACGCGGAGATCATCGTCGCGGGCGGCATGGAGAGCATGAGCAACGTCCCGTACCTGCTTCCGCAGGCGCGCAGCGGCTACCGCCTCGGCAACGGTCAGCTCATCGACGGCCTCGTGCACGACGGCCTGTGGGACCCGTACAACAACTTCCACATGGGCAGCGCCGGCGAGCTGTGCGCCCGCGAGTGCCAGATCCCGCGCGACCGCCAGGACGCCTACGCCGCCGACAGCTACCGCCGCGCCGTCGCGGCCGTGAAGGAGGGCAAGTTCCGCGACGAGATCGTCGCCGTGCAGGTGCCCGCGCGCAAGGGCCCGCCCACCACCGTCAGCGACGACGAGCAGCCGTTCAAGGGCGACCCCGACAAGCTCGCCAGCCTGCGCGCCGCCTTCGACAAGAACGGCACGATCACCGCCGGCAACGCCTCGACCCTCAACGACGGCGCCGCCGCGCTGGTCGTGATGTCGCGCGAGGAGGCCGAGCGCCGCGGCGTCACCCCGCTGGCCACCATCACCGGCTACGCCGGCCACGCCCAGGCCCCGGAGTGGTTCACCACCGCCCCGGCCGGCGCGATCGCCACGCTGCTGCAGAAGACCGGGCTCAAGGCCGACGACGTCGACCTGTGGGAGCTCAACGAGGCGTTCGCCGTGGTCGCGCTCGTCAACCAGGACCGCGTCGGCATCGCCTCCGATCGCCTCAACACCCGCGGCGGCGCGATCGCCCTCGGCCACCCGATCGGCTGCTCCGGCGCGCGCGTGCTGACGACCCTGCTGTACGCGATGAAGCAGGACGGCAAGCGCCGCGGCGTCGCCTCGCTGTGCATCGGCGGCGGCGAGGCCGTCGCGCTGATGGTCGAGCGCTAGTCCTTCCCCCTGTCCCGGAGTTTCGCCGACATGTCCCAAAGTTCCAGTGATTCCGCTGCCGATCCTTGCACCGAGCTCGCCGCGATCCACACCGTCGGCGTGCTCGGGGCCGGGCAGATGGGCGCCGGCATCGCCCAGGTCGCCGCGCAGACCGGCTACACCGTGCTCCTCGCCGACGTCAGCCAGGAGCGCGCCGACGCCGGCAAGGCGGGCATCGCCAAGCAGCTCGGCCGCCTGGTCGAGAAGGGCAAGCTCGCCGCCGGGGACCGCGACGAGATCGTCGGCCGCATCACCGCGGTCGTCGGCGCGGGCGGCCTGGCCCCCGCGGACCTGCTGATCGAGGCCGCGACCGAGAACATCGACCTGAAGAAGAAGCTGTTCGCGGAGCTCGACCAGGCCGGCAAGCCCGGGGCGATCCTCGCCAGCAACACCAGCTCGATCAGCATCACGCTGCTCGCCGCGGTCACGCGCCGCCCCGACCACGTGATCGGCATGCACTTCATGAACCCGGTCCCGCTGATGAAGCTCGTGGAGATCATCCGCGGCCTGCAGACCAGCGACGCGACCTACGCGACCACGATCGCCCTGGCCAAAAAGCTCGGCAAGACCACGATCACGAGCAAGGACTGCCCGGGCTTTTTGGTCAACCGCATCCTGATCCCGCTGATCAACGAGGCCGGCTTCGCCCTGCAGGAGGGCCTCGGCACGCCGGAGGACATCGACACCGGCGCCAAGCTCGGCCTAAACCACCCGATGGGCCCGCTCGAGCTCGCCGACCTGATCGGCCTCGACACCTGCCTGGCGATCGCCGACGTGCTCCACCGCGAGCTCGGCGACAGCAAGTACCGCGCGCCGAACATCCTGCGCATGCACGTCGCCGCCGGCTGGCTCGGGCGCAAGACCGGGCGCGGCTTCTACACCTACGGGGGCAAGGCGTGACGTACCAGCACCTGCTCTCCGAGGACCGCGGCGTCGTCCGCGTGCTCACGATCAACCGCCCGCAGGTCCTCAACGCGCTCAGCGTCGAGGTCGTCGCCGAGCTGACCGAGGCCGCCCGCGCGGCCGCGGGCGACGCGGCCGAGGGCAAGCTGCGCGGCATGATCGTCACCGGCGCCGGCAAGGCCTTCGTCGCCGGGGCCGACATCGCCGCGATGTCGGAGATGGCCGAGGACGAGGCCCGCGAGTTCGCCCGCCAGGGCCACGCGCTCGGCGAGCGCCTCGCCGCGCTGCCCATCCCGGTGATCGCGGCCGTCAACGGCTTCGCGCTCGGCGGCGGCTGCGAGGTCGCGCTCGCCTGCGACTTCATCTACGCCAGCGAGCACGCGAAGTTCGGCCAGCCCGAGGTCAAGCTCGGCGTCATCCCCGGCTTCGGCGGGACCCAGCGGCTGCTGCGGCGCGTCGGCCTCGCCCGCGCGCTCGAGCTGTGCATGAGCGGCGCCATCATCGACGCCCAGGAGGCCCTGCGCGTCGGCCTCGTCAACCGGGTCGTCCCCGCCGCCGAGCTGCTGCCCGCGGCGATCAAGACCTGCGAGGCGATCGCCCAGATGGGCCCGCAGGCCGTCGCCGCCGCCAAGCACGTGCTCCACCGCGGCGCCGACCTGGCGCTCGCGGCCGCCAACGCGCTCGAGGTCGACGCCTTCGCCCGCCTGTTCACCACCTCCGACCAGCGCGAGGGCATGGCGGCGTTCCTCGGCAAGCGCCCCGCCGCGTTCACCGGCCGCCCGGGTCACGACCAGTCCTGACGGACATGTCCTGACGACCATGTCCCGCGGGACATGACCTTTCGAACACCTCCGAACGAGACCCCATGGACCTGAGCCTCACCGACGAACAACAAGCCCTGCTCGAGACCGTGCGCCAGTTCGCGCTCCGCGAGGTCAAGCCGCTCGCGGCCGCGCTCGACCGCGAGCACAGCTACCCCGCGGCCCTGGTCGCGCGGATGGCCGAGCTCGGGCTGATGGGCATCGAGGTCCCGGACGCCTACGACGGCGCGGGCCTCGACCCGATCTCGTACGTGCTCGCCATGGAGGAGGTCTCGGCCGCGTGCGCCTCGACCGGCGTGATCATGAGCGTCAACAACTCGCTCGTGTGCGACCCGCTGGTCAAGTTCGGGACCGAGGAGCAAAAGCAGCGCTGGCTGCGGCCGCTGGCCCGCGGCGACAAGCTCGGCTGCTTCCAGCTCAGCGAGCCGAACGCCGGCAGCGACGCCGCGGCGCAGAAGACCGTCGCGGTCCGCGACGGCGACGGCTACGTGATCAACGGCGTCAAGAACTGGATCACCAACGGCCCGCAGGCGGACACGGGGATCCTGTTCGCGATGACCGAGCCGGAGAAGGGCAACCACGGGATCACGGCGTTCATCATCGACATGCACGCCGAGGGCGTCGCGCGCGGCCCGAAGGACGACAAGCTCGGCATCCGCGCCAGCCACTCGTGCCAGATCTTCTACACCGACCACCGCGTCGAGGCCGACCAGGTCCTCGGCGAGCCCGGCAAGGGCTTCAAGGTCGCGATGAGCACGCTCGACTGCGGGCGCATCGGCATCGCCGCGCAGGCGCTGGGCATCGCCCGGGCGGCCTTCGAGGCGGCGGCCGAGTACGCCGGCGACCGCAAGACCTTCGGCAAGCGGATCATCGACCACCAGGCCGTCGGCTTCATGCTCGCCGACATGCTGACGGAGATCGACGCGGCCCGGCTCTTGACCTGGCGCGCCGCGTGGCTGAAGTCGCGCGGGCAGAGCCACACCCGCGAGTCGGCGATGGCCAAGCTGTTCGCCTCGGAGACCGCCAACCGGGTCGCCAAGGACGCCCTGCAGGTGTTCGGTGGCAACGGTTACGTCACCGAGTACCCGGCCGAGCGCCACTTCCGGGACGCCAAGATCACCGAGATCTACGAGGGCACCAGCGAGATCCAGCGCCTCGTCATCGCCGGCTCGCTGCTCAAGTCGCGCAAGTGACCGTCCGCTGATACCATCGCGCACCCATCGGTCCGTCAACCCCGGGGAACCAAGCCATGCAGCACACCACCCTGTACACCATCCTCGCCGCCGGGGCGCTGACGTCCGGCTGCGCCGCCCGCCAGACCGCCAAGCAGAACGAGGGCGAGCAGGACCTGTTCGCCAAGTACGAGGAGTCCAAGTACGAGAAGGACATGGTCACCGACGACGGCCAGCAGGACTACGCGGAGTCCGGCAAGGGCGTGTCGCCGCGGGTCCTCAAGTCGATCCAGGACGCGGTCGAGAACGTCTACGAGCGCGACTTCGGCCGCTGCCTGCAGAAGGACATGGACGAGTACGAGAACCGCTGGATCGCCGGCACCTTCTCGGTCGAGTTCACCATCAACACCACCGGCCAGGTCACCAAGGCCCGCATCACCGCGATGGACATCAAGGAGCGCAAGCCGCCCAAGGGCAAGAAGGAGAACCAGGCCCGCGACGCCAAGCTGTTCGGGCCCTGCGTCGAGCAGTCCGCCGCCAAGTGGGAGTTCGACCCGCCCCCCGAGGTCGAGTACGTCTACACCTACTCCGGCAAGGTCGGCGAGTCGTTCTAGCCCCCGTTCTCGTCGGCTGCTCGCGCCAGGAAGGGCCCCCCGCGTGTTCGACCTCTCCCTCGATGACGGCCAGCAGATGGTCGTCGACACCGCGCGGCAGTTCGCCGCGCGGGTGCTCGCCCCGCGCGCGGCGGCCCTCGACGTCGCCGGCGGCTTCCCGCGCGAGTCGCTGCGCGAGGCCGCGGAGCTCGGGCTGCTCGGCATCAACGTCCCGGAGGCGCTCGGCGGGGTCGAGGCCGGCGCCGTCGCCTACGCGCTCGCCGTCGTCGAGCTCGCGCGCGCGTGCGCCAGCACGACCGTGGCGATGACCGTCAGCAACATGGTCGCCGAGGTGATCACGAAGTTTGGCACCCCGGCGCAGCGCGAGGAGCACGTGCCGCGGCTGTGCAGCGGCGAGTACGCGGTCGGCGGCTTCGCGCTGTCGGAGTCCGGGGCCGGCAGCGACCCGGCCGGGATGCGCACGCGCGCCGTCAAGACCGACCGCGGCTGGCTGCTGTCGGGCCAGAAGCTGTGGATCACCAGCGGCACCGACGCCGGCCTGTTCGTGGTCTGGGCGCGGACCCAGGACCTGCCGGGTTCGGCCGGCATCACGGCGTTCCTGGTGAAGGGCGACGCGCCCGGCGTCGTGCGCGGCAAGCCCGAGCACAAGATGGGGCAGCACGGCAGCACGACCACGCCGCTCGAGTTCAACGACGTCGAGCTCGACGACGACGCGCTGCTCGGCGACGAGGGCCGGGGCTTTCGCGTCGCGATGATGGCGCTCGACGGCGGTCGCATCGGCATCGCCTCGCTCGCGCTCGGCTGCGGGTTCGCGGCCACCGACTTCGCGCGGGACTACGCGCTCGAGCGCAAGCAGTTCGGCCAGCCGATCGCCGAGTTCCAGGCGATCCAGTGGATGCTCGCCGACAGCGCCACCGCGCTCGACGCGGCCCGTCTCCTGGTGCTGCGCGCCGCGTGGCTCAAGGAGCAGGGCAAGACCTTCACGACCGAGGCGTCGATGGCCAAGCTGATGGCCAGCGAGCGCGCCCACGCCGCTTGCGACCGGGCGATCCAGATCCTCGGCGGCTACGGCTACTCGCGCGAGTTCCCGGTCGAGCGCTACCTCCGCGATGTCCGCGTGACCCGCATCTTCGAGGGCACCAGCGAGATCCAGCGCGTCATCCTCAGCCGCGAAGTCATGCGCCGCTTCGCCCGCGGCTAAGATCCCCGCCCAGAGAGACCCGGCCATGGCCCAGGACCCCCGCCAGCAATACGCCCAGATGCTCAGCGCGCTGCCCCCCAACGCGCTCGACAAGCTCAAGTCCGAGATGCGCCGCCGCCTCGGCATGTTCGCGCTCGGCGTCGTGATCGTGATCGTCGGCGCCGTGATCACGGTGCAGCCGGTCTACGTGTCGACGGTGATCATGCTCGTCGGCGGGGCGATCGCGCTGCTCGGCTCGCTGGGCCTCGCGCGCGGCGCGAGCTGCATGGCCTACGTGGCCGGCTTCTTCTGGCTGATGGCGGTCAGCTGCGGGGTCGCCCGCGGCAGTGAGGCGACGCTCTACGTGCTCGGGGGCGGCGCCGCGGCCTTCGCCCTGGCGTCGCTGCTGATCCCGAAGCCGAAGGTGCAAAACCCGCTCGCCGACCTGGCGAAGATGATGCAGCAGCCCGGCGGCGGGTTCCCGGGCGGGTTCCCGGCCGGCTTCGGCCAGCCGCCGCAGGGGCCGCCGGCGAACGCGCTCGGCAACCAGCGGCCGGCGCGTGAGCGGGTGATCGACGTCGACGCGCAAGAAAAGTCGGAGAAAGACAAGTCGGAGAAGGACAGGGCGGAGCAGGGCAAGTCGGCGCAGGGCAGGGACGAGACCAAGATCCACCTGAACTTCGACGAGAAGCCCGAGGGCAAGAAGCGAAAGTGAGGCGCCGATGCCCGCCGATGTCCGCGAGGAGGTGACGATCCACGCGGTCGCGCACGGCGGCGCGGGCATCGGGCGCGCCGTCGGCGACGACGCCCGCGTGTGGTTCATCGACGGGGCGCTGCCCGGCGACGTGGTCCTGGCCGAGCGCACGCAGGTCAAGCCGCGGATGATCCGCGGGCGCATGCTCGAGGTGCTGCGCGCGGGCCCGCTGCGCCAGGAGCCCATGTGCGCGCTCGCGAGCACGTGCGGCGGCTGCGGCTGGCAGCACGTGGTACCCGCGGCGCAGGCGGAGCTGAAGGCGAGGATCGTCGCCGACCTGACGCGAAGGCTCGGGGTCCCGGTGGGCACGATCGTCGGCAGCCCCGCGGCGCTCGGCTACCGCCGGCGGGCCCGGGCGCACTTCGAGCGCGGGCCGGGCGGGCTGCGCCTCGGCTTCTTCGGCCGCGGCGGCCACGGGGTCGTCGACACGCCGGCGTGCCCCGTCCTCGACGCGCCGCTGCGCCACGCGTTCGCCAGGATGCGCGAGCTCGGCGCGGCGCTGCCGGAGCGCGGCGAGCTGCACGGCCTCAGCGACGGCGTCCGGGCGATCGTCGGGGTCGCGGCGCAGGCGGAGATCGGCGGGCAGAGCGTCGGGCTGCCGATGATCGGCGGCGAGACCGAGCGCGTGCGCGCGCGGCTGACGGGGCTGCTCGACCGGGTGCTGGTGGGCATCGTGGTCGCCGGGCCGCGCTCGGACCTCGGCGTCGGCCTCCAGGCGCTCGAGATCGATGGACCTGGCCCGGGGGACATGTCCCCGCGGACAGACGGAGCTGGCCCGGCGGACATGTCCCGGGCGACAGCTGGACCTGACCTCGGGGACATGTCGGAAGGGGCAGCCGGCAGCCTCGAGCGCATGCCGATCCGGACCGGGCCGTTCGGGTTCGCGCAGGCGCAGGCGGCCCAGAACGCGGCGCTGGTCGAGCACGTGCTGCGCCTCGCGGGCGGCGAGCGGCGCCCTCGCGGGCTCGAGCTGTTCGCGGGCGCGGGCAACTTCACGCGCGGGCTGGCGACGCGGGTCCGCGAGCTGTGGGCGGTCGAGACCGACGCCGGCGCGGTGGCGGGGCTGCGGCGGCTGGCGGCGCGGGCCGGGGTGCTCGGGGGGGCGAAGGTCCACGTCGAGCGCGAGCCGGCCGCGGCGGCGCTGCGCAGGCTGGCGGCGGCGGGCGAGCGCTTCGAGCTGGTCGTGCTCGATCCGCCGCGCGCGGGGCTCGGCGTCGGGCCGGCGCGGGACCTCGCGCGGGTCGCCGGCGGGCGCACGATCTACGTCGCCTGCGATCCCGCGACGCTGGCCCGCGACCTCGCGGCGCTCGTCGAGCTCGGCCACCGGGTCGTCGACCTCGCGATCTTCGACCTGATGCCGATGACCCCGGACGTCGAGGTGGTGGCCGTGCTCGAGGCCGGGAGCGCGGCATGAACGACCCGGTGCAGGCGCTCGAGCGCGCGATCGCGGGCGGCAGGCTCGACCCGGTCTACGTGCTGTACGGCGACGAGCCGGCGGCGATCCGGGCGGTGCTGCAGGCGCTGCGCAGGCGCCTGATCCCGCCGGACGACGCGACCGCGCAGGCGATGGCGGCGTTCAACCACGAGCGCTTCGACGGCGCCGACCTGCGCGGCGCGGGCCCGGTGCTCGCGGCGTGTCAGCAGGTGCCGATGCTGGCGGCGCGGCGGCTCGTCGAGCTCGCCAACCCCGACGACATGGCGAAGTCGGCGACGGGCGAGGACGGCGGGACCACCCCGGCGGCGGCGATCGACGCGCTGGTCCAGTACATCCAGTCGCCGAGCCCGACGACGACGCTGGTGATCCACGGCAGCGGCATCGACGGGCGCTCGAAGCTGGTCAACGCGTGCAAGAAGGGCGGGTACGCCCACAAGTTCGAGGCGCTGAAGAAGGACGACGAGGCCGTCGCGTTCGTGCTCGCGGAGGCCCACGCGCAGCGGCGGGCGCTGGCCCGCGACGCGGCGGTGATGCTGGTGACGGCGGTCGGCACCGGGCGCAGCGAGCTGCTCGCGGCGCTCGACCAGGCGATGCTGCACGCGGGCGACGGCCCGATCACGCTGGCGGACGTCGAGGTGATGGTCGCGCGCACGCGCGAGGGCAACATCTTCCACCTCACCGACGCGGTCGGCCGCGGCGACGCGCGGGCGGCCCTCGCCGTGCTCGCGCAGATGTTCAGCGCCGGCGAGAAAGAGACCGGCGTGGCGATGCAGGTGCTGGCGATGCTCACCCGCCAGATCCGCCTGATCTTCACCGCGAAGGTCGGCGGCCCCGATGCGATCAAGCTGCCGCCGTTCCTGCTGCGTCAGCTCGAGACGCAGGCGCGGGGCTACAGCGAGCTGCGTCTGCGGACCGCCTACGCCTCGCTCGTGCGCCTCGATCACGACCTCAAGGGCGGCTCGCACGTCGCGTACGCAACGCCGTTCATGGCGCTGCAGCGGTGGATCCTCGACACCTGTCGCGCGCTCCCGGGCGTCGACGCGCGGACCTGAACCCGCGGCGAACGAGCGTAGGAAAATCCGTTCGTGATACCGTGCGCCGCACGGAGAACGCAGCATTGAGACACGTGATCGGGATGTTGATGGTGGGCCTCCTCGCGGGCGCCTGTGACTCGGGCAATGCGGACAAGAAGGTCGAGGCCGCCGCGGCGCAGGCCGCCGTGGACGCCAAGGCTGCGGCCGCCGGCGCGGTGAAGGCCGGCGCGGACGGGTCGATGCAGGTCGGCGACGCGAAGATGAACGCCGACGGGTCGATGCAGGCCGGCGGGGCCAGGCTCGGCGCGGACGGGGCGATGCAGGTCGGCGACGCGAAGATCAACGCGGACGGGTCGATGAAGGCCGGCGGCGCCGAGCTCGGCGCGGACGGCACGGCGAAGCTCGGCGGCGCCGAGGTCGACGCGGACGGCAACGTGAAGGCCGCCGGAGACGCCGCGAACGCCGAGATCGACGCGGCGCTCAAGGCCCGCGGGGTCACGATGGGCGCGGACGGCAGCGTCACCGTGCCCGGCGTCGGCAACGTCAAGGTCGACGCGGACGGCAACGTCAAGAGCGCCGGCGGGGCCAAGGCCGGCGGCGCCAAGAAGTCGTGCCCGGGCGGCAACTGCACCCAGACCTGCACCGGCGGCGACTTCACCTGCGACGGCGGCAACTGCAAGCAGATCGGCGAGTCGGGCACCTGCAACTTCGCGTGCACCGGCGGCAACTGCACGCAGGACTGCAAGGCGGGGGCGACCTGCGACGCGTCGTGCAACGGCGGCACGTGCACGCGCAAGGGCAGCTTCGCCAAGAAGACCTGCGTCGGCGGCTCGTGCAACGGCTGACGCGCGGCTGATCGTTCGCGGGGCGGCGCACGTCGCCCCGCGGATCACGGATGCGACGCGGACGACCTCGCGAGATGCTCGACGAGCGATGCTCGGAGCCAGGATCGCTTAAACGCCAACAGCCGGCGACGCCATGTACTGCATGCGTCGCCGGGCCGAGCAGGCGAGGGCGGTGGGACCGCCGGGAGCCGCCCCGCAGGACGGCGGTGGGGGCCTCAGGAGGCCGTCTTGTTGGTCGCCAGGGTGAGGCGGGAGATGTACCGCGACGCCGTGTTGCGATGGATGACGCCCTTGGAGGCGGCCTTGCTGATCGCCTGGATGGCGTCGGGGAGGGTCTCCTTGGCGCCTTCGCCGTCCTTGGTCGCCAGCGCCTTGCGCACGCGCTTCATGTACGTGCGCATGGTGGACAGGTGCATCAGGTTCCGGGTCCGCCGCTTGATACGCTGGCGGTTGCGCTTCTCTGCCTGCTTGTGGTTCGCCACGTCTGCTCGCTTCTCGTAGTTTCGGTGAGAGGGGAGGCTTATGGCCCCGCACCCGGCCCCTTGTCAAGCCGCGCGCGACGGTCCACCCTCCCGACGACGTTCGCGATGTTCACGATGTTTCGCACGCCCGCGCCACGCCCACCTCGTCGCAGACCCCGTGCCCAGGCCCGGCCCGCGCCCATGTCCGCGCTGCGGCTCGCGGCGGGCGCAGCGGGGCTGCTGGCGGGGGTCCTCGGGCTCGCCTGCGTGTTCGTGCCGCCGCCGCCGCTGCCGGAGGAGATCGCGGCGGAGGAGGCCAAGCAGGCCGCGCGCAAGGCGTCGGTCCGCAGCGGGGCGCCGGCGCCGGACCCGGCCGGCGGCGGCGAGGCCGGGGCGGAGGCTGGGGCGGCCGTGACCTTCAACAAGGGCGACGAGGCCCCGCGCGGCATGAACGCGGCCCAGCTGCGGGCCTACAACGCGGCCCAGGGCGACCCGGAGGCCAGCGACTTCACGCTCGACGAGGCGCTGGTCGGGCTCGGCGTGACCCCCGGCCAGGGCGATCAGCTGTGGGTGCAGTTCAAGACGCCGCGCGGCGTGATCGAGTGCGAGCTGTTCGCGGACAAGGTCCCGAAGACGGTGGCCAACTTCATCGGCCTGGCCCGCGGGCTGCGGCCCTCGTACGACAAGGCCAGCGACAGCTGGGTGAAGCGCCCGTACTACAACAACACCGTGTTCCATCGCGTGATCCCCGGCTTCATGATCCAGGGCGGAGATCCGAGCGCGACCGGCACCGGCAACCCGGGCTTCGTCATCGAGGACGAGATCCGCCCGGATCTGATCCACGACGCGCCGGGCGTGCTCAGCATGGCGAACAAGGGCCCCAACACCGGCTCGGCCCAGTTCTTCATCACCCTGAACCCGACCCCGCACCTCGACGGCCTGCACGCCGTGTTCGGCCGCTGCACCGACGAGGGCACGCGCATCGCCGACGACATCGCCCTGGTCCCGCGCGGCGAGAACGACAAGCCGCGCGAGCCGGAGCTGCTCGAGACGGTCACCATCGTCCGCCGCCCCGGACCGGCCGGCGCCGCGAAGCGCTGACCTGGCCCTCGGGACAGGCTGTCTCTCGGGACAGCTCGGGAGCCGGGCTCAGGATCCGAAGTAGAAGCCCATGAACAGGCCGAGGTAGATCGTGTTCGACATCGGGCGCCCCTTGGCCGCCGGGGTGAAGCCGACCCAGCCGAGCTCCGGGCCGAGCGAGAAGCCGCCGCCGCGGCGCGGTCGCTTGCGGTCGGCGAGCGGGAAGATCTCGTAGCGGACCGCGCCGCTGAAGACGGCGCCGCCGAAGCCGCTGCGGGCCGCGCGTCCGGCCTCGCGCACCGCGCCGCCGCCCGCGCCGAAGCCGACGTGGAGCGACAGCGGCAGGCGCTTGACCGGCAAGAACCCGAAGTCGACGAGCGCGGCGCCCTGCAGCAGGCGCTGGCGCGGGTCGGCGAAGCGGTTGGCCCAGGTGCCCGTGATCTCGAGGCCGATCGTCATCCACGGATAGATCGCCTCGCCGAAGCGCAGGCCCATCGTGCCGCCCGAGAGCGGGTTCGGCGTCGCGAAGTTGTTGACCCGCGCGAAGCTCTCGCCGAACCCGACCGAGGCCCCGATGTACGGCCCGTCGACCCGCGGCGGCCGCGTCGCCGCGACC
>Ga0075163_10002120_pt1 | contig 26788 bp, 30 predicted proteins | sample JI1023141ADNA_FD_71478 | JGI IMG/M metagenome (GOLD analysis project Ga0075163, IMG submission 71478) | Wastewater effluent complex algal communities from Wisconsin, to seasonally profile nutrient transformation and Carbon sequestration -... | ecosystem: Engineered > WWTP > Effluent > Algae...
AGGACATCAAAGCCGTCCATTTCCGGCATCATCACATCCAGCAGTATGAGGTCAGGTTGCGGATTGCCGTGTGCAATCTGCAAGGCGCGCCGACCTGAGTTGGCGGCGCGTACCCGGTAGATGGATTGCAGTAATTCACCAAGAACACTGAGATTCTCGGGGGTATCGTCAACAATCAGAACAGTCGGCTGGCTGGCTGCCATGACACTCCTCTAGTGGCCGTCTTGTGGGCAACGACTTGCCCCGATTATCATCCGTTGGCGCCAAGAATGCTATGACTTTAGACGGTCTTAGCGGATGCTGGCGACGATGCGATGATAGGTTGCGAAACGTCTTTTATCGATGATTCCAGCGTCGACCGCAGCAAGTAGCGCACAGTTTGGCTCACGGTCGTGGCGGCAGTCGCGGAAGCGGCACTGGCCAACGAAAGGGCGGAATTCGCGGAAGGCGTATTCGATTTCCTGGCGATCAAGATGGCCAAGGCCGAATTCCTGGAGCCCGGGGGAGTCGATCAGTTCGCTTTCGTCGTCGAGGTGATAGAGGGTGGCGTGCGTCGTGGTGTGTTTGCCGGAGTCGAGTGCCGAAGAAATTTCGCGCGTTGCGGCATGGGCTTCGGGGACCAGCGTATTGACCAGCGTTGATTTGCCCATGCCGGATTGTCCGACCAGCACGCTGGTGAAGCCTTGCAGGGCAGGGCGCAGGTCTTCAGCGTGTTCCAGCGCCGATAGTTCGAGTATGCGGTAGCCGAGTTGGGCAAAAATGGCGACGCGTTCGCGGGCTTGCGGCAGTTTGTCGGCCAGGTCACATTTATTGAGAACAATGAGCGGCTCGATTTCTTCGCTTTCCACAGCAAGCAGGGCGCGGGTGACGAGATCATCGGAAAAGCTGGGCTCGGTGGCAATAACAATGACGACTTGATCGACATTGGCGGCAATCAGCTTCTGTTTGACCTCGTTGGAGCGATAAAGCAGACTGGTGCGGGGCTGTATGGTGTTGATCACGCCCTGGTTGTCGGAAGTCTGTTCGATGATCACCCGGTCGCCACAGGCGACATCGCTCTTCTTGCCGCGCGGAAAGCAACTCAGTCGGGAACGATCGGGCAGTTCAACAATGTATTGCCGCCCGTGGGCAGCGATGACGCGTCCGTCCATTAGTCTTTGAATTGGTAGTATTTCTGGTTGAGATAGGCGGCAACCTCGGCTTCTTCTTCCGGGAACCAGCCAGCCTTGACCTGCGAGTTGCAGGTGGCGACGCGTTGCAGGATATCAAGCTTGGTCGATAGCAAGCGACCGTCACGGGTGTACATCTTGCTGCCATCGCCGCCGTAAAGCCTTACGTGGCAGGCAATGCAGGCTTTGTCGTGATGTTCCTTGCCGGCTTTGGGATCGGCATTGCCCCACGGATCGTTGGCCAGTGCGGGCAGCGAAAGCAGAGTGCAGGCAAGTAAGGTCGTCAGCTTTTTCATGCGGGCTGCTCCAAGGCTTGCAAACGGGCGATGCGTTGCGCCGCCGGCGGGTGGGAGTCGTAAAAAAGTGAATGCAGCGGGTCAGGGGTCAGGGTTGAGGCGTTGTCCTGATAGAGCTTGACCAGCGCTTGTACCAGATCACCGGCAGCGGTGTGTTCGGCGGCATAGGCATCGGCCTCGAACTCGTTGCAGCGTGAGAGATAACTGTTGAGCGGGCTGAGCGGAAAGGTGAATACCGGGATGACGAGGAAAAAGAGGATCAAGGCGAGGGCGGTGTTTTGCGCCGGGACGCCAAGGCCATTGAAAAACCAGGGGGCGTCGATCAACTGGCCGAGCAGCCAGAGAAAACCGAGCGAGGTGGCGAACATCAGAACGATGCGCTGGATGACGTGGTGGCGACGGAAATGGCCGAGTTCATGGGCCAGCACCGCTTCAATTTCGCTTGGCGCGAGGCGGGCGAGCAGGGTGTCGAAGAAGACGATGCGCTTGTTCTGACCAAAGCCGGTGAAGTAGGCATTGCCGTGGCTGGAGCGTTTCGAACCGTCCATGACGAAGAGGCCGCTGGAACGGAAGCCGCAGCGAATGAGCAGGGCCTCGATACGCTTTTTCATCTCACCCTCTTCCAGTGGCGAGAATTTGTTGAACAGGGGCGCAACCCAAGTTGGGTAGACGAAAAGAATGAGCAGGTTGAAGCCACACCAGAACAGCCAGACGTAAAGCCACCAATAACTGCCCATGGCGCCCATCAGCCAGAGCACGGCGGCAATGACCGGGGCGCCGATGGCGATCCCGACCAGACTATGCTTGATGAGATCGGCAAAGAAGAGGCCGAGCGTCATGCGGTTGAAGCCGTAGCGGGCTTCGATGACGAATTGCTTGTAGAGTGAAAAAGGCAGGTCGATGATGCCGGATATCAACATCAGGCTGAAAATCATCGCCAGTCCGTAGGGCAGGCCTTCAAGACGCGGTGACCAGAAGTCGTGCAGCCAGGCGAGGCCGCCCCCGAGCGTCAGGGTCAATAACAGCGCGGCGTCGATGAGCGTACTGCGCAGGACGAATTTGTTGCGGTCAACGCTGTAATCGGCTGCTTTTTGATGCGCTTCCAGCGAAATCTGCTCGGCAAAATTCGCTGGGACCGTTGGGCGATGGGCCGCGACAAAGCGTATGTTGCGCAATTTCAGCCACAGGCGAATACCTAGGGTGAGGGTGAAGGCGAGGAGAAAGATGGTGTTGAAGGTCGAAGTCACGAAGGTGGGTGCCAAGCTGTGAGAAAATTCTGGTTTTAATGCAATTGGGCAATTATATGGCAGGCAACGCAAACAACCTCGTCTGGCTGGATATGGAAATGACAGGTTTGAACCCGGATGGCGACCGAATTATCGAAATGGCGATGGTGGTTACCAATTCGGAACTGGAACTGGTTGCCGAGTCACCTGCCTGGGTAGTGCATCAGTCGGACGAAATTCTGGCTGGTATGGATGATTGGAACCAGAAGACGCACGGCCGTTCCGGGCTGATCGACAAGGTCAAGGCTTCTGCCATGGATGAAGCGACGGTTGCGGCCGAAGCCCTGGAGTTTCTCAAGCGCTATTCCTCCAAAGGCCACTCGCCGATGTGCGGCAACACGATAGGTCAGGACCGTCGTTTCATGGCGCGCTACATGCCGGAACTGGAAGAGTTTTTCCATTACCGGAATCTTGATGTGAGTACCTTGAAAGAATTGTGCAAGCGCTGGCAGCCGGAGATCTACAAGGGTTTCAAGAAAAAGGGCCGGCATACGGCGCTGGCTGATATTTATGAGTCGATTGATGAACTCAAGTATTACCGCGAGCATTTTCTGAAGGCTTGATCGCCGGCACAATGGCGGACGGGGTTTTGGGGATTCTGAAGCCTCGTCACCAAGCATTGTGCAGGCCGGGAGAGCTTGCCCGGCTTAGTTCTTCAGCAGCTTTTCAGTCACCGCATCGAGATCTGCTTTCCTGATTAGCCCGAGTTTTTTGCCAATCACCTGGCCATTGCGGTCGATGAAAATGGTAAAAGGCAGGCCGGCCTTGGTGTTGGCCATTGCCTGCATGAGCGGAATACCCTTTTCCTTGGCGATGAATACCGGGTAGTCCATGTCGTAGGCTTTGGCGAATTCTTTTGCTGAATCGGCCTTGTCTTCGATGCCGATGCCAAGCACCTCGATCTTGCCCTTGTGCGTGGCGCGAAACTTGATCAATTCCGGGATTTCAGCGCGGCAGGGGCCGCACCAGCGAGCCCAGAAATTGACCACCAACGGCTTGCCCTTGTAGCGCTCCAAAGCGACAGGTTTGTCATCGAGGTCGTTTAAGGTCGCCGCAAACAGCGCTGCCGAGGAGGGCATTTCGTCTGCTGCGGTCAACGCCGAAAACAGGGCAAAAAATAGCGCAGGAATGAGTTTTTTCAAGGCAGGTCGCCACGGCGGAACAGGAAGTAGCCGATGGTAGCACTGAGCAATCCAAGTGCGGCCGGGTAGGCGAGGGCAAAGACCTTGTAGCCGGCGACGCCGAAGAGATCGAGGATGACGTAGGCCGAGGGACCGAGGACGATCAGTTGCGGGTCGAAGAGGGCGAGGGCGGCGGTGCGGAAGACCTGCAGCGGGTTGGCCAGGGCCAGGGTGACGGCGACTTCCGGGGCGACCTTGCCCTGAATCATCACGCCCAGCAGGATCAGGTCGAGGAAGAGCAAGAAGGTCAGCCAGACCAGGAAGGCTGCGCCCTGCGCCATGTCGGTGGTGCGCGCTACTGCCGAGATCAGCATGCCGATGCCGAGGAAGCACATGGCCATGACGGCGAGCAGGGCAGTGTAGTAGGCGAACATTTCCCACGGCACTTCGATGCCCTGAATCGTCGCCCAGCCGACGGCGCCGAGCATGGCGAGGAACACGGGGGCGAAAACGACAATGTAGCGCCCGACAATCTTGCCCCAGAACCAGGCTGACAGCGAAACCGGCAGCGACAACAGATATTCGAAGACGCCGGCTTCGCGGTCACCCGCCACCGAACGCACCGTAGTGATCAGCACAAAGATTGGCAGGATGGCCATGGTCAGCTGAATATAGGTGACGAGCAGGCGCGAGAGGCCGATGAAGCCCAGCACCCGCGACTCGGTCAGACCGAAGAGGAAGAGCAGGGCGACGATGCCGCCGAAGACCAGGGTATAGATCTGGAACCAGCGAGCGCGCAGCGATTCGACAATATCGAGCTTGGCAGTAAGCCACAGTTGCTTCATTTACTTTCCTTTGGCGAGCACATGCTGACGCATGCTCTCGAAATCCAGGCTGCCCATCTGCGGGTAGGCGACGGCGCCGAAGTTGTAGCCCATCGGTGAGGACTTGGTGATGAATTGCGCCTTGCGCGGATCAAGCCAGACGAGTTCCTTGCCTTTGTTGTTCGAGTCAGCGACCCACATGCGCGTTGCCGGATCAGCCAACCAGGGCATGTCCTTGATCTTTTCACGGACCCAGAAGGTGAAGCAGCCGATGTCGTCAAACTTGACGACGGTATCCTTGGGGCCGCCGCGCACTTCAACCGCAAAGCGCCGGTCGGAAATCACCATGCTGCAACGTGGGCAGGTTTCGCGGTCCCACTTGATTTCGACCATGCCTTCCGGCCAGCCCGATTTGCTGCAGGCGCTGAGCGCAACTGCCAGCGGTGTCAGCATGAAGCCGCTGGCCAGGCATTGGCCAAAAAAACTGCGACGTTGAGGTTGATGCATGGTCAATGCGTGACTTCAGTCAACGAAATATCGTTTACCAGCGCAATGTAGCGCGCCACCATGCCGTGGAAGCGTAGACGGTCGGCGCCGGCAATGCTGCCTTCCCAGACCAGCCCATCATCGGAACCGGAGAACTTCCAGGCGCCGATGGCTTTGGCAAAGGCCGGTTCGGCGCGTTTGACGACGATGCGGCAGGTCAGCACGCTGGCCAGCGAAACATCGTCGGCAACGCGGTCATCAAGCACCACCTTGCCCAAGTCCATTTCGATCACCCGATTGACCAGCGATGACACCTCGTCAAGACGATGGCTGGAGATGATCATCGTTGCTTCGTTCTGGCGCTCGGCCAGCAGGTCAAAGAAAATCTTGCGCGCTTCGGGGTCGAGGTTGGCGGCCGGTTCGTCCATCACCAGTACCTTGGCGTCACGGCCCAAGGCGATGGCAATCAGCAGCTTTTGCTTCATGCCGCCGGAAAGGCGCACGAACTGTCGTGCCAGTATGCCTTCAACGTCCAGCCCGAGGCGCTTGGCGATGTCGTGAATACGGTGCGGGTCGGTACCGCACAGCGAGGCGGAAAAATCGATCAACTGGCCAACCGGCATCTTGAGCGGTGGTGGTAGTTGCGGTACGAAGCCGATATTGCCGAGCACCTGCGTCCGGTTGTTGCGCGGGTCGAGACCGTTGATCGTTACTTCGCCATCGTGCGTATATTCGCCGAGCAGGCAGCGGATCAAGGTTGTCTTGCCGGCGCCGTTCGAGCCGATCAGCGCAACCCGTTCACCGATACCGATATCAAGGCTGATACCGTCGAGCACACGAGCCTTGCGAAAGTCTTTTGCAACATTCGAAAATTTGATCATGGCGCGAATTATAGGGGGGCGTGTTGCGGTCGACCTTGAATCTCGATCAAAAAAATCAGGCCAGTTTGCTCAGGCCTTTGACCTCGAAGGAGAGTGAGCCGGTCGGGCAAGTGTCAACGCAAAGTCCGCAGCGCGTGCAGTCGGGGCCGATCGGGACTTCCGTCTCGACCGCGCGGCCCTTGATGACGGTATCCAGTACATGCGGCACCAGACAGACCTTGCGGCAATCTCCCTCATGGAAGCAGCCATCCAGTTTGTAGATGATCCGCACCGGCGAGATGATCCCGACGACACCGTAAGTCAGGCCGATCGGGCAGGCGTAGCGACACCAGGCGCGGCGTGAGAAGAAGACTTCGAAGAAGAGCAGGGCCAGTACCCAGAGCAGGGCCAGACCCGGCCCATAGATCAGGGCCCGTGACAGGATGCCGGTGGGCGAGATGGCTTCAAAGACGGTATAGCCGGTGGCAAAGGCGAGTAGCGCAAAAATCACCCAGAAGACGCTGCGCAGGCGGCGATCCATGGTCTGGTCGGTGACCAGCTTTTTCTTGACCAGATAGAGGTGAATTTTCTCCGCCCACTCGGCCAGCAGATGGTAGGGGCAAACCCAGGAGCAGAAGGTACGTCCGCCGAGCAGCGCCCACAGGACGAGGACGGTGCCGGTGCCGATCAACAGGTTGTTGATGATGTGCTTGTGCGCCAGCAAAACCTGCAAGGCCGAGTTGAGATCGATCAGGTGAAAGCCGACAAAGCGTGAAGCGGTCAATGCCCCTTCGAGAATCTGGATGTCGAGGAAGAACGAAAAGGTGAACAGCAGGTTGGCGAAAATCAGCGTGGCCCAGCGCCGATTGCGCCAGGTGTTCTTGTGCTCGGCGTGGGCGCGGGCATGCAGCTTCTCGGCAATCAGATCGCGATTGCCCTTTTTGTAGAAGTGAATGGTCTGTGCTGCCGGGCTGATTTCCTTGGGTTTGCTCGGCTCGCTGCCGAACATCACCTTGATCTGCTCGAAAAACCGACGTTTTAGTAGCGCGCTCATATCTTCCACACCTCGCCGGCTTCGACAGTTATGCATCCGGGTTCAACTGGGCAGATCATCTCGCAGACGCCACAACCAACACAGGGTTCGTGGAATACCGGCGATTTGCGCTTGCTGCCATCCGGAGCAAAGACGGTTTCAATCGAAATCGCCCCTTTGACCGGGCACTCGCGGACGCAGAGATCACACTCGGCGACATCGTAGGGGTGAGCACTGATTTTGATCGGCTTCCAGCGGTCGACCGCCATGTAACGCATCTGGCCCTTGAAGTCAGCACCGCGTGCCTGTCCCTTGAAGCCCTTGCCCTGAATCGCCAGACAAGCTTCGGGGCGGGTCAGGCGGCCAACGCCGATGCGTTCGTGCAGGTTGAGTGTTGGCTCGGCATCCTTTTCCTTGGCCATCAGGATAGGTTTCGCCGCCAGCGCCGAACCGGGGCGAACCGGCAGAAAATCGGGTTTGTGATAGGTCAGCGAGCCGGTCGGGCAGGCCAAAATACATTGCACGGCGTCGCAGGAAAAGTCACAGGCCTGGCTGCGTGCATCGATGTACGGTGTGCCAACACCCATGCCATCAACCAGATCAGCCAGCTTGATCGCCGATACCGGGCAGACCTGAACACACTGGCCGCATTTGATGCAGCTACCGAGAAAGTCCTTTTCATCGAGTGCGCCAGGCGGGCGCAGACGCTTTTTCTGGGCGTAAACGATGGGTAAAAAACCGGATATGGCCGCGCCGAGTACGCCACCGGTGAGCAATATGGTGCGTAGCACGCGGCGGCGCGCGGTTTGCCGCTTGGCGATGGATACCGGGGGCATTGCTTCAGGTGCCGTCTTGCGTGGGGTGTCGCTATCGTTCTCGCTCATGATCGTGCCGTTCTCTCGGGTTTGATAAAGCGCGGCTTTTCGTCGCGCAATATCAGGTCAGGCGTAGAAAATGGGGCCAGGCGCTCAAGGAAGTCGAGCAGTTCCATCACCGGTGAACTGCGGAAGAAGCGGGCGACCGGCATTTCCATCCAGATCTGGTCGGCGTAGGCATATAGCTCATGAGTCTTGTCGCCGATGCCGTCAGCGTTGCGGTCAAAGCCCTGATAGTCGTCCCAGTAATTGCCGCTCCAGACGTTCTTCGGGCTGTTGTTGTTGTCGCCATGGCCGCCATAGGCGACCTGGGTCAAATTGCCCTCGAAGAGGTTGTCGATCATGTTGTTGCCACCGGTTTCACTGTTGAACAGAATGCCGGTACCGTTGTAGGCGAAACGGTTGCCGCGTATTTCTATGGTGCTGTCGGGCTGAAAGGGCGAGAGGTCGGAGCCGATGCCGATGCCGCAATAAATGATCTCGTTGTTTTCAATGACGGTGCCGGAAGCTTCCTTGAAGCCGATGCCCATGCCGGTGGCGCCGGTGGCGTGCGAGATGATGTTGTCGCGCACCAGGCCGCCTTCGGTGTACATGAAATAGACGCCTACTGCGTTGTCGTAAAACGCATTGCGCTCGACGATATTGTCGTTGGCGAACATGAAGTGGATGGAGTAGCGACTGCGCCGACCTAGGTTGTCGCGGAAAATGTTCTTGTGCGAATACCAGGCGACCATGTCGCGTGAATCGATCACCTGGTTTTTCTCGATCAGGTTGTCGTTGCTGTACCAGAGGCGCAAGCCATCGCCACGCACACCGAGTTCCCGGTCCTTGGAGCGTATGGTGTTGCCGCGCACAATGTTGTTGTTGGACTGCTTGAGATCAAGGCCGAACAGGCAGTTGTCGATTTCTACATTTTCAATGGTGTTGCGATGACCGCGCACGTCGAGACAGGAGTCATCCGTATCGTGAGAGTCGCCCGAGCCCGTCAGGTGCACGCCGCGAATCGCCGAGTCGCTGGCGTTGAGAACCATCACCGTGCCACGGTCACCGGCATCGATGGTGACTTTGCCGGCGCCCTCAATGATCAAGGGCTTGTTGATGACTACCGGGCCAGAGTAAATGCCTGGCGGTGGCTTGAGTATCGAACCAGCCGCTGCCTTGTCGACCAGATCCTGAAATGGTTTGAGGCCATGCACGCGCTTGTCGCGCTCATGCAGCATGTAGGTCGGTTTCGGGCGATCAATATCGACCCGGGGCTGACCAGCCATCTCGTCGTTGCGCTGGGGCTCGGAAATACTGTTAGAAAAAGCGAGGATGAATGCTACGGTCAACCCCGCTTTTGACCAGATTTTTTGCCGTGCCACGGGATTTACTCGGCAGCGCCTTCGCGCAGTTGTTTGCGGCGAATGAGCAGGGCCAACATCATGCAAACGAAGATCGCGACCAGCAAGCCATAACCCCAGTAGGGATAGGAGAAGGTCGAGAACTGGGCAACCTTGCCTTCACCGAACACGGTGGGCATGAACGGCTTGACGGTGAAAGCGCCCCACGGGTGCATGTTGTGGCCGAAGAACCACAACCAGCCAGCGTAGGTGATGACAAAGAAAACGGGTAGCAGTGCCGGCACCAGTGCCAGCAATAACTGGAAGGGGCGGATCAGGGCAACGCCGGCAATAACAATGCCCATGACGGCAATCAGGCCGAAGATAACGAGCTTGGAAACCTGGCGTACGTTGTCACCCCAGACGTTGATGCGGTCCATGTCCTTGAAGAAGGTGCCGGATTCCTGCATGTAGTCTTTGACGTGGCTCTCAAGGTGACCCATGAGAAACTGATCGACAAGCATCCAGGCAGCGACCGCAGCAAAGCCGGCGGCGAGAAGCATCAGACGCGGCTTTTTCCGGGGCATGGTGAACGCCAGCATCATCACGGCAAAGAAGCCGAAGAAGAACTTGGCCAGCGGTTTTTCAACCGGGGCGCCAGTGGCGATCGGGAACATGCCGACGTAGTGGTTGATGGTGTTCATTTCATGAACGCAATCAAGACCTTCAGCATTCTTGTTGAGGTCTTTTTTGGCATCGGTAATCGGGTTGTAGCGCTCGTCGTCGTGGGCGAGATCTTTCTGGATGATCTCGTTGGCCATGCGGGTGCCCTTGCCGGCGGCCTTGCAGCCGTTATAGACGCCATCAAAATGGAAGTGAATGCGGATGCCATCAGGGAAGGCATCGGGCGGGTAATTCGGGGCAGTCAGGGAAACCCACCAGATCGGTGCAAAGTAAGCTGCCACAAGGCAGACGAGGGCGATGAAAGTCAGCCCGCCAACAATCCGATTCTGTTTTTCCATGATGCTAATCTCTGTCCTTGTCTTGTGATGATACTGGCATTCTGTGATGCCTGCGTAGAAAAGGGTAGCCGAGCCGAGTGGCTCTGGCTACCCCGGTACATCTTACTTCTTCTTGCCGGCCGCCTTGGGCTTGCACATATTGCCCGGCATGACCAGGCTGGACTGATAGGCAGAAATCGAGATCAACTGATCATCAGAGTATTTCTTGATGATCTTGACCATGTCCGGGTTGGCATTGCGGCGATGGCCGTTACGGATTTCGGTCATTTGACGCAGCAGGTACTTGTAGTGCTGACCAGCGATCACCGGATAGAACTTTTCCTTGTTGCCTTCGCCGTTCTTGCCGTGGCACTCCAGACATTCCTTCTCGTACAAGCCCTTGCCCTCGGCAATGCGCTTCTCGGTATCGGCCGGTGCCTTCCAGTTCTTGTCCATATTGTCGCCCGGCTTGGAGTCGTAGTGACCGTGATCAAGCGGAATACACAGTTTTTCGATATAGGCGGCAACGTTGGCCAGTTCCTGAGCGTCGACCAAGGTGGCGGCAAAGGGGTACATCGTCGGGTTGTCTCGCAGACCGGCACGAATGTCGGCCATCTGCTTGATCAGCACGGTGGTGTGCTGGCCGGCGAGCTGCGGGAAGGTGCCGTCAGGACGACCGGCGCCGGAGGGAAGGTGACAGGCGCCACAGGTTTCATAGCCTTCTTCGCCAGCCTTGGCATCGCCCTTTTTGGTGAGCGCTTCGTTTTTCTCGCCGCCTGCGGCGTTCCACTTGTAGTCTTTGCCTTCAATGCCTTCCTGCTTCGGGGCGGGTGGGGCTGCAACAGCAATACCTGCTGCGAGCAGGCCGATCAAAAGGAGTGATGCTTTCATGTTTTTTGTCCTCTTATGGCAGGTTTTTCTGAACGCTGAAAGGATTGTCTCATCCTCAATATCAGTGTTCCTTGATATGCGTCAGAAGCCGGCATTGCCGGCTTCTTCAGATCACTTTAGCTTGGCAAGCCACTCGGAAATCGCCTTCATTTCTTCGTCATTGACCAGGTGCATGACGCCCTTCATGGCGGCGGTCTGGCCGTTGTTACGGGCGCCGCTCTTGATGTCCTTCATTTGCTGTTCGGCATAAGCAGCGTTCTGACCCGCCAGCTTTGGGTAGTTGGGCATTAGCGGTTTGTCAGCCTTGGCGCCATGGCAGGCGTTGCAGGTTTTTTCGGCGAAAAGCTTGGCACCATCTAGTGCGGCCATGGCCGGGCTGGCGACCAGTGCGGCAGCAATCAAAGTCATTACAAGTTTCATGGGTATTTCCTCCTCAATGTGAAACGGGGAACAGATTGACTCTGTTCCCCGCAAATTGCCTTAAGTCAGATCAAGACCGTCCGGCTTACTTAACTTTTTTGGCGCCGTTCTGTTCCAGGAACGTCTTGGCACGGAGACCGATGTCAGCTGCTTTAACCTGGTACTGCCACACTTGCTCAGCCCACAGATTGGCTTGGTCCCAATCCTTCTTGGCGGCTGCTGCTTCGTGCTTGGCCTTGGCTTCCTTCATCTTGCCAAGCTGGTCGGTTGCGTCATCAACCATGTTGACCACATCCGGGAAGTCCTTGAAGTTCACGCTGGTGATGTAGCCAACCACGGAATCAATAACGACCTGGGTATCAACAACCTTCTTCACTGTGGCCTTGTAGTCGGCTTCGGTATAGACCGCCTTGGCTGCTTCAACCTTGCCCGGCTTCCAGCCCTTTGGCTTGACCAGCAGGTAACCCTGCATTTCAAGGTGCAGTGCGGAACAGAACTCGGTGCAGTAGTACGGATACACGCCTTCCTTGTCAGCCTTGAACTTGACGGTAACCGTCTTGCCCGGCTCAACTGAAGCATGTACGTTCATGGTCGAAACGGTGAAGCCGTGGGTTTCGTCCTGAGCACGCTCAAGGTTGGTCAGGTGGATGGTCACTTCGTCGCCAACATCAGCTTCGATGGTTTCCGGTGTGATGTGTGAGCGAATCAGCGTGCCCCAAACCGTGATCTTGTTGCCCTTCTTCTCGGTCTTTTCCTCGCCTGCGCGAACCATGCCCGGATGCGGCTTGTCGGTGCGGGAGTCGGTGCCAACCTTGTAGCGGACGCCTGGCTTCAGCTTGGTCGCGTCGATGGCAACAGCGTAGTGCGGCTCGCCCAGCGGTAGCGGCATGTCGTACAGGAGTTGCATCTTGTCGTTGCTGATGTCGATCAGCTGATGGTTCTGCGGATGCAGCGGGCCAACCGGCACGAAACGATCAATCGCCAGCTTGTTCAGTGCAACCAGGTAGCGACCCTTAGGATCAGCCGAGTCACCTTCCATGGTCATCAGGTGACCGATGTTGTAGTGCACGGAGATCTTGTCGAGCACTTTACCGTCACAGTGATTCCATTTGACGACTTGTGAGTCGACATAGAGGGAGGTGTAGGCGATACAGGGCTTGGAGTCATACTGGGTGTGCAAAGGACCGAGGCCGAGTTGAACCTGGGTGTGCAGCGCGTCCTTCATGCCAATCACCGGAATGCCGTACGGATCCTTGGATTCGAACTTGCCAGCCTTGATGGCGGCCTGAATCTTCTCGAAGGAATAGACGGAAACGTGGGTGTCCAGCTTGCCGGCAACCGTGATGAACTTGCCATCCGGGGTGACGTCGACGCCGTGCGGGGATTTCGGTTCCGGAATCAGGAAGAGAATGCCTTCCTTGATTGCAGTTTCCATCATCAGCACGTCGTGGCCGTTGACCTTCTTGGTTTTGCCAGCAGCCACCAGCTCAGCCGCTTTTTTCCAGTTGATCACGTGCATGTAGTCGGTGTCTTTTGCAGAACAACCGGCTTCATACGGCGGACGGCCTTTTTCAATGCCGCCAACGTAACGCTCGGAACAGAAGGAGTTGGTGAATGACCAGCCATCAGACGGGCCTTTGCCAGCATCGGACAAATCCTGGCTGTAAGGCGGCAGTTCGAGGGAGAAGGACTTTTTCGGGTCGATGCGGCCTTCCTTACGGTCAAACTTCCAGTAGGTCACGCCACCACGATACTTCTCGTTGAACTCTTCGAGTGGGTAGAATTTCTTGTTTTCCAGCGGCGTGGCGTACTGAGCCGCTTCGATGATGTAGTCGGTGTTCGGCGTGACGAAAGCGCCACCGTGCTCGGACTTGTAGATCGGGTTAACAACGATCTGCTTGGTTTCGAAGTCACGCAGGTCGATCACGGCGAGGCGCGGATTGGCCTTGTCGTTGATGAACAGGAACTGGCCGTCGTACTTGCCATCGGTTTCGGAAATGGCCGGGTGGTGCGTATCGCCCCAGTTGATTTCCTTGCCATCGATATTGCCCTGGCGCAGAACTGAACGTGAGTTCTCGTCAAAGCCGTAGCCCTGCCAAGGTTCCGGTGTGAAGACAGCGATGTACTTCAGGATGCGCATGGACGGAATGCCATACACAATGATCTGGCCGGATTGACCGCCCGAACTGAAGACGACGAATTCGTCGCGCTTGCCGGTCGGTACATAGGTCTTGGACGCGGCCAGCAGATCCTGCTGGCTCAGGCCGCGACGTTTCATCACGTCCTGCAAGGATTCAGCGGCCCACGCCGAACTGGCGGCCCCAAATCCAATACCGGCTGCAACGAGCAGAACGGTTGATTTCACTGCAAATTTTTTCATCTTGAACTCCCCCATGAAAACTAGAAGTAGAACTTCCAAACCCTTAATCGACGCCTGCGACAAAATGCCCCTGCGACAATATGCCGCACACTGTATTCCTCGTTGCTTATGAAAAAATTGATAATTGCTAAATCCAAACAGGAGACTTGAAGGAAAATGGCTACTTGTCATTTGCTGCCAGCTTGGAACCCCGCGGGTGAATAAAAAACTGTTGATTGATGCCATCGGCTTCCTGCTGATTGCGCTGGTGGTGGTCATTGGCTATAAGCTGTCGCCGATCTTGTTGCCCAAGGCCGACGTCTCGGTTTTTCCCGATGCCAGTTGCGATTTGCAGCGCGAGGCCTGTTCGGTTGCCCTGCCGAGCGGCGGGCGGGTTGAGTTGTCGATGGCGACGCGACCAATTCCGATGGTCAAGCCGTTCCGGGTGGAGGTGAAAGTGACCGGGGCCGAGGCCAAACTGGTCGAAGTGGACTTCACCGGAATTGATATGAATATGGGCCTCAATCGCCCCGTCCTGCACCAGCAGTCTGACGGCGTTTACGCCGCCGAGGTGACGTTGCCGGTTTGTATTACCGGTTTGATGGACTGGCAGGTGACAGTGTTGCTGGAAATCGCTAGCCAACACATCGCCATTCCTTATCGTTTTTCATCCGGAAGGCACGACTGATATGTCGGAACGGATACTGCTGGCAATCGCCGCATCACTGCTCATCCTCCTGGTGGGACTGGGTTTTTTCTGGAACCCGGAGCTGCCTGAGCGTATTTTGCCCAAGGCGCCGATTGCGGCGGGTGGCGACTTTACTCTGCAGTCTGCCACTGGGCCGGTGTCGCTCAAGGATTTTCGCGGCAAGGTGGTTTTGATTTATTTCGGCTATACCTATTGCCCGGACATTTGCCCGACTTCGCTGGCCTCAACGGCGGCCGGGCTCAAATTGCTCAAGCCTGAAGAAATGGCCAAGGTAGCGATGCTGTTTATTTCAGTAGACCCCGAGCGCGATACGCCGGCCCGTCTCAAGGAATATGCCGAGTTTTTTGATCCCGCTATTGTCGGGGTGACCGGCACACCGGAAGTCCTGGCCGAAATTGCCAAGCGTTACGGTGTCTTTTATGCCAAGCAAAAGGTGGCGACGGCGGGTGAAGGTTATGTTGTTGACCATAGTTCTGAGACCTATTTGATCGGTGCGGACGGCCAATTGCTGAGCAAGATTGCCCACGCCGCGCCGCCCGATCAGGTGGTTGCCGAAATTCGCAAACGTTTGAATTAACCTATCCAAGTGAGAGAGATCATGAAAAATATATCCCTGCTGCTCGCCAGCCTGATGGTTTCTGCCGCTGCGCTGGCGGCATCCGCCGATAACGTGACGGTGCAGGAGCCTTATGTGCGCCTGGCTCCACCCAATGCGCCGGCCACCGGCGCCTTCATGGTGATCAAGAACAACGGCGACAAGGATGTGAAAGTGGTAAAGGCCGATAACCCGGCCTCCAAGGTCACTGAACTGCATACTCATCTGAATGACGGCGGTGTCATGAGGATGCGTCCGGTGGCGGCAATCGACGTCAAGGCCAAGGGCGAAGCCGTATTGCAGCCGGGTGGCCTGCACGTGATGATGATCAACCTGCTGACCCCGCTGAAGGAAGGTGACTCAGTGCCGATTACCCTGACTTTTGACGATGGCAGCAGCAAGAAGGTCGACGCCAAGGTGGTCAGGCCGGTGGCCGCGGGTGTGCCGATGGATCACAAGCACTAAAAATATCTGGCCTTTTAGCCGTTGACCGCAACAGTTTGCAGTTGACGGCTATTGGCCCAATTCAGCCTTGGCTGGGCGGGATCAGCGCCCGGTAGGCATGCCACGTCGCATGCCCGAGTAGCGGTATGGTCAGGATCAGACCAAGGAAAGCCGTGGCGAAGCCAATGCCGGCCAGGGTAACGATCAGCGTCGCCCAGATCAGCATGGGCAAGGGGTTTTTGGCAACGGTGGCCAGACTGAGCAACATGGCGGTGATGGCGTCCTCTTGTCGGTCCAGCATCAGCGGCACGGCGACGACGCTGATCGAAAAGATGAAACTGGCGAATCCACTGCCGATGATCAGATAGGCAATCACGAACTCGATGTTTTCAAAAGCCAGGAGTTCACGGAAGAAGTCCGCAGCGGTGGGCAGACCGCTGGAGTAGAAAACGGCAAAAACCACCAGAGAAGCGCGCGCCCAGATCAGAAAGACGACCCCGCTGACCAGGGCATAGATCGCAAGATTTGAAATGTTGGCTCGCCAGATAGTGAGCGATGGTTGCAGTTGCGGTTTCTCACCCAACTCCTTTTGCCGCGATAGCGCATAGAGTCCCATCGCCAGGCCGGGGCCGAGCAACATGAAGCCGCCCATCAGGGCCACGGTGAGTGAGTAGGCGTTGCCATAGAAGAAGACGATCGCCCAACCCATGGCTGCAAAGACCGCCCCATAGAACAGGCTGGCCAGCGGGGCTGCACGCAAATCGCAAATGCCGCAGGCAATCCAGCGAAAAGGCTCGCCCGACGATACCTTGGCGATGGCTGAAAAAGTCGAGGCAGCATGGGCCAGCGAGTCGGGAGTGGAGCGGGGTGAATCGGGCATCTTTGGGTAGTCCTCATGCTGAGTACTCTTGCTGAAAAAAGTGGAAGTTTTTTCTGATGCTGTGGATCGCTGGCTGGTGACGATTGCCTGTGGCAGACAGTGGACGCAGGCTTTTGTTCCGCTCGCTGGTGCCTGTTGCTGTATTCAGGTTTTTACCGGCCGCTTCGATAGTTTTCGTTGCAGCGTGCGCCGGTGCATTTTGAGGGCGCGGGCGGTGGCCGAGATGTTGCCTTCGTTTTCATTCAGTATCCGCTGGATGTGCTCCCATTCCATGCGGTCAACCGAGAGCGGCTCTTCCGAGACCGGCAGGCCGAAGTCGGGGCCGTCGTCATCTTCGAAGGCGGCCAGGATGGCGTCGATCTCCACGGGTTTGGCGAGATATTGAACGGCACCGAGTTTGACCGCATCGACGGCGGTGGCGATGCTGGCATAGCCGGTCAGGACGACGATGCGGCAATCGGGATTGATCGCCAGTAATTCGGGAATCAAGGCCAGACCGGAGCTGCCATTCAGATTGAGGTCGAGAACAATCTGCTGCGGGCGCAGTTCGCGCGCGATGCTCAGGGCGGCTTCGACGTTGAGCGCGCCTTGTGCCGGAAACCCTCGGCGAGTCATGGTCCTGACAAGTATGGCGTTGAAGCTGGGGTCGTCATCAATGATCAGGGTCTGGGCGGTCATTTTGTCATCTGGGTAAGGTCGATTCGGGCACAGGCGCCACCGGTGTCAGGATTGCTCAGCGTCAGTCGGCCGCCAAGTTGCTCAATGGCGGAACGGGTGAGTATGAGGCCGATGCCGCTGCCTTGGTCATGGGCCGGGAAGTTGCGCTCACCACCATGCTGGAGGACGGCCGGTGGAAAGCCGGGGCCTTGGTCGCGGATTTCAATGCTGAGATTGGTTGCGGTCCACGCCAAAATCAGGGTAATTTTTTTGCTGCTGGCGTTCGCGGCATTGTTGAGCAGATTGAGCAGTGCCTGCTCCAGACGGGGGTCAGCGACCATCTCCGGGGCGGGGTGTGTGCCGTTCAGGGTTAGCTGGCTTGCGGCCTGTGGGCGGGTGGCGTGCCAGTGCTGGCGGACGCCATCCAGCCAGCGGTCGGCGGGGTGGACGGCCGAGTTTTCCAGGCGTTCAGCACCGGCCCGGCGTGACAGGCCGGTGATAATGCCCTTGCAAACTTGAATCTGCTGGCGCAAGAGGGCGATGTCGACGCGCGCCTCGTCCGAGAGGCTGGCATCGTGCGCCAGTTCGCCAGCCAGCAGGGCCATGGTGCCTAATGGTGTGCCAAGTTCGTGGGCGGCCCCGGCGGCGAGGGTGCCGAGAGCGAGGATGCGTTCGTCGCGCAGGGCCTGTTCGCGGGCAGCGGCCAGTTCGCCATCGCGTTGGCGGATCATCCGCGTCATGCGCACGACAAACCAGGCGATCATCAATGCCGAGACGGCGAAGGTCAGCCACATGCCGATCAGATGCAGGCGGGTGGCGCGGGTGGCGTCCGGCAGCGGCAGCGGGACGTAATAAATCATCAGCAGTGAATAGGCCGTCAGGGCGAGGGCACCGACGGCAAAGACGCAGCGCACCGGCAGAGTCAGGGCGGCGATGGCGACCGAGGGTAGCAAAAGCGAAACCAGCGGATTGGTGGCACCGCCACTGAAAAAACACAGGGCGCTGAGCGCCGTGATGTCGATCAGCAACTGGCTGAACAGCTCATAGGGGGTGGCTGTGCTGGCCTGATGCAAGCGCCAGTAGGCAATGCCGTTTATGATGCCCGTCACGCCGAGAATGGCGAGCATGGGTTGCTGCGGTAGCGGGATATCGAGCAGGGCAGGGCCGAAGATGACCAGTCCGCAGAGGATAAAAAGTGCCAGCCAGCGACTGACAATCAAGCGCTGCAGATTGGCTAAATGGTCGCTTCCTTCGGTGTTGCACGTAATAAATGGCATGGCTGCGATTATGCGTGATTTGTGTCAATTTTCAGTCGCTCGCACCGTGCGACAATTTGTCGCGGTCTACTTTGGAGTGGTTTCGAATGCGCTTGCGTCAACTTTGTGCCGGACTTTTTGCTGCCTTGGCTTTGGCCGGCGGGGCGGTTGCGGTCGACCTCGAAAAAGGCAAGGAAATTAATGGTACCTGTGCTGCCTGTCACGGCGAGTTTGGCGCCGGTGGCAAGAAGGGTGAGTACCCGCGCATCGCCGGACAGCGCGTCAATTACATTGAAAACCAGCTAAAAAGCTTCCGCGCCCGCACCCGTGTCAATATTCCGATGTATCCCTACACGCAGGAACGCGAGTTGTCCGACGCTGATATCAAGGATATCGCCGCCTACCTGACGGCCATCGAATTGCCGACCGAGATGCCGACCTTCGTCGGCACCGAGGATGCACTGACGCGCTTGTTGATGGTTGAAAAAGTGATGATCATTCCGCGTGCCGAAGGCGACATTGAGGCGGGTGGAAACATCTATCAGAAGCAGTGCGCCTCCTGTCACGGCAAAGCCGGCAAGGGACGTGGCATGTTCCCGATGATTGCCGGCCAATACACCACTTATTTGAACCGGCAGGTTGATTTATTCCGCAAGGGTGACCGGCCGCATGATGAGGAGACGGTTGGCGGTCTGCTCAATGCCTTGGACGAAAAGCAGATACAGGATGTGCTGGCCTACCTCAGCTCGCTCCGGGAAATCAAAGAATGAAAGTCACTACACTATTGATGATCATGTTGTTGGCTGCGCAAGGGACCTGGGCTCACGGCCAGCCGGCAGCAGTTGACGACAAGATGCCGGACGCGCAAAAAATCCGCTTTTGCGAGCGGGTTCGTGATCACGCCTTGCAGGCGTTTTATAACCGCGAACGGGGCCAGAAAATGAAGCTGTTTGACGAGGATGGTAGCGACGGGGCGCGCATTACCAACCACATCATCCGGCGCATTTACGAAGAGCCGCAGATTTCCAGCCCGAAAAAGGCGGAGAGTTTCGGGCGCGCGACCTGTAATGAAATGATGGGCAGCAAACTGGCGCCGGAGTAATTGCCGGCTAAAACCTCAGGCAGGGTCAGTCAGCATCAGGCGTGCGCAGGGTTGATTTTTCTATCATCGCACTGAAGGCGTGGAGCAGATCAGGATCATGTTTGCTCCCGCTCTCGCTCTCCAGTAAATCCATGATGTCGGAGTGTTGGCGTGCCTTGTGGTAGGGGCGCGGTTCGGAAACCGCGTCGTAACAATCAGCCAGCGAGATGATGCGGGCAAAAACCGGGATGTCGGTGCCGACCAGTTTGTCGGGGTAGCCCGAGCCATCAAAATGTTCATGATGATGGCGAACGATAAGGGCAATTTCGGCAGATTGTTCGCAGCCGATGGCGCGAATGATGCGTTCGCCGATGATCGGGTGCAGCTTCATGCAGTCCCACTCGTTCTGATCGAAAGCGGCGGGTTTATGCAGTACATGGTCAGGAATGCCGATCTTTCCGAGGTCGTGGAATTCGGCACCAAGGATCAACTGATTCACTTCTCGCTCGGTGAACTCAAGGTGGATAGCCAATTCAGTAGAGAGTTTGACGACGCGTTCGCTATGACCCAGGGTGCGCAGGTCGCGTTCACCCAGTGCGACGGACAGCGCCCGTGACATGCTGGCAAGGCTTAGGGGCGCTGGGTTGCTGCTGGGCATCGTGAAACTCCTGCTGGAAACATCAATCGACTGCGGCATAGACCGTAAATTCCGCCAGGAGGTTCAATTGGCCAATTCCATTGTTGGCCTGGCGTATTTTAGGCAAAGCTGAACGATTTAGGCGGCAAATGATGCCGTCAAGGCAGCGATCATGTAAGCGTGGTCAAGCACACCAGCGCTTTCGCGAATACTGTGCATGGCCCACAGCGGCGAGCCGACATCGACACTGGCAATCCCGAGGCGTGCAGCGACGATGGGGCCGATTGTGCTGCCGCAGCCGAGGTCGGTGCGATGGGCGTATTGCTGGCACGGCACCCCGGCTTGCTCGCACAGTGCCATGAAGCGTGCCGCGGTGTCGGCGCTGGTGCTGTAACGCTGGTTGGCATTGCTTTTTATCACCGGGCCGGCGTTGACCGTAACCCGATGGCAAGGCTCGTAAGCAGCCGGGAAATTCGGGTTCCAGGCGTGCGCCATGTCGGCGCTGATAAAGAAGCTGCGCGCCAGCATGCGGCGCTGATCTTCAGTATCCAGGGTGGCGCTGGCGGCAAGGCGCTGGATCACATCGGCGACAAAACTCCCGCCGGCGCCAGCGGCGCTTTCACTGCCAACTTCCTCGTGGTCGAAAAAGGCGCAGAGGCAGGTTGCAGTCGGTTGTCCGGTGGCGAGCAGGGCGCTCAGGGCGGCATGACAGGAGGCGAGATTGTCGAGTTGGCTGTTGGCAATGAATTCCTGAGCGGCGCCCCAGAAGGAACCTTTTTGCGTGTCGTAGGCATTCAGTTCCCAGGTCAGCAGATCTTCCGGCGCGACCTTGAGGGCGTCGGCAATTGGCTGGCGGAAGCGGGTATCGGCCTTGAGATCATCTTGAGCGACGCCAAGCAGCAAGGGTAGCTCGCTCTGCTTGTTGAACTTGAGGCCGCTTTCATTGACCTCGCGATTCATGTGGATGGCTAGATTGGGCAGGCGTAACAGCGGTTGGTCAAAGCGCAGCAGACGGGTGGCAAAGCCATCGGCGGTGCGCACATTGACGCGCCCGGCGAGGCTCAGGTCGCGGTCGGCAAAGGTCGCCAGGATCGGCCCGCCGTAAACTTCAACACCAAGGCGGACCATGCCTTGTGCGTCTTCAGCCGGTTTGGGTTTGATGCGCAGGCCGGGCGAATCGGTATGGGCGCCAATCAGGCGCAGGCCGCTTTCGGCGGGGGAACTGCTGCCGACGATGAAGGCGATGATCGACGAGCCGCCACGCACCACATAGTGCTTGCCGCCGCTCGTCAATTGCCAGCGATCAACTTCTTCAAGGCGCGAAAATCCGGCGGCTTGCAGGCGCGTTTCGCAACTGGCGACGGCATGCCAGGGGCTGGGGCTGGCATCGATAAAGTCGAGCAGGTCTTTGGCGAGGGCGTGGCTGGCGCTAGTAATGGTCATGGTGTCACAGGCAAGAGGGGAGTTCAGGCGACAAATGCTACCGCAGATTCAACGGACAGGCGCTGCCGTATCGGTTTTGGCTGTCCTTGGTTACACTGCCCGACATGAGTGAAATTCACATCACGCGCAGCCACAAACTGAGCCTCAAGAAAGCGCGGGCGGCGGCTGAACATGTTGCGCTCGACCTCGAAAAAGAGTTCGATTTATCCTACGCTTGGGGCGAGGATGGTGTGTTGCGTTTCGAGCGACCCGGGGTCCATGGTCAACTGATGCTGGCGAAAAAGGAAGTCACCGTAGAGGTTCGTCTGGGCTTGTTCTACCTGCCGTTCAAGGCAGCGCTTGAGCGCGAAATTCACGAGTATTTTGACGAACGTTTTAGCTGATTAGCGCTGCCAGCTTAACCCTGAAGTTCGGCCAATTTGTCGATGTAGGCCTGCATCGCCGCTTCCGCTGTCGTTCCCTGCTGACTTGCCCAAGCGTCGAACTTGGCGCGGCCAACAAGATCGCTAAAACCCGGGCGTTTGCCTGTGACATCGCCTGCTGTCCCTTGCTTGTAGAGTGAATAGAGGCGCAATAGCGTCTGGTTGTCCGGGCGTTCGCTCAGCGTTTTGGTGGTGGCTACAGCAGATTCAAACCGGCTCTTAAGATCGCTCATCAATGTCTCCCGCAAATGCTTATGTAAATCTGGTTATTATAGAAGTTTGATCGTCTCCGGAGCCTGTGGCTATGCCCGCCCGCCAACGAATTTCCTACGTCGACACTGCCTGGTTGCGCATGGACCGGCCAAACAATCTGATGCAAATTGTTGGCGTCATGTTGTTCGATGGTGAACTGGACTTTGAGCGCCTGCAACGCAGTATCGAACGGCGCATGCTGAGTTTTCGTCGCTTTCGTCAGGTCGCCCGGCAGGATGACGGCGTTTATTACTGGGAAGATGATCTCGATTTTGATCTGGAGCACCACCTGCGCCGCTCGGTGTTGCCCGGCGCCCGTGGCAAGCCCGAGTTGCAGCGCTTTGTGGCCGACCTCGCCAGCACGCCGCTGAACCCGGCGCGTCCTTTATGGGAGTTGCATCTGGTGGAAACTGCGCTCGGTGGCGACGCCCTGATCATGCGTGTCCACCACTGCATTGCCGATGGCATTGCCATGGTGGGGGTCATTCTGTCGATGGCCGATGAGTCGCCGGATCTGCTTAGCGGCGAACCGCTGCTGGAATTGGTGCAGGAGGAGCAAGACGATTTTTTCTGGCGCCTGATCTGGCGCCCGATGAGCGATGCCATGCTGGCCTCGATCCGCATCTCCAGCAATCTCTGGGTCAAGTATGTCGGCATGGTCAGCAACCCGCAAAAGGCGCTTGAGTATGCGCGTATTGGTAGCGGGATTGCGGCTGAGGTGGCCAAGCTCGCCATCATGCCCAATGATTCGCCCACCCGCTTCAAGGGCAAGCCCGGCACCAGCAAGCGCGTTGCCTGGTCAGAGCCAATCTCGTTGCCGGAAGTCAAGGCGGTGGGCAAGGTGCTTGGCTGTTCGGTCAATGACATGCTGCTTTCAGCCGCTGCCGGGGCTCTGCGTGCCTATCTGGTTGACCAGGGTGATCCGGTCGACGGCGTCGAGATTCGTGCCATGGTGCCGGTCAACCTGCGCCGGCCCAAAGATATGGGCAAGTTGGGCAATCGGTTCGGGCTGGTCGCGCTGGAATTGCCGGTTGGTATCGAAAACCCGCTGGCCCGCCTCTATGCCACACGCGAGCGCATGGAGGCGCTGAAAGGCTCCTATCAGGCACCACTCACCCTGTCGATTCTCGGTGCCGTCGGCATGGCTCCAAAGTTTGCCCAGGACAAGGTGCTCGACCTGCTGGCCAGCAAGGCCACCGCCGTTATGACCAACGTGCCGGGGCCGCAGGAGGCGCTCTATCTGGCAGGTGCCCGCTTGCGCGAACCGTTGTTCTGGGTGCCGCAATCCGGCGATATCGGCATGGGCGTCTCGATTTTGTCTTACGACAACAAGGTGCAGTTTGGTCTGATCACCGACAAGAAGCTGGTGCCGGACCCCGAGCGCATCGTCGAGCGTTTCGCCAGCGAATTCGACAAACTGCTGATGCTGGTCCTGATGGAGCCTTGGGAACGCTTGTCCGATCCGCTGGCCGTTGAAGTGGCGTTGGTCAGTAGCTGATTCTGGCTCTCGTTGGCCCGCAAGGAAATGACCCGTAAATTTTGGGGGTGTCGCTATCTGGCGGTACACTCGGCCAATAGTCTCCCTTTGATGGCTTATTGAGCGGACGGGTTATTTTCTTGAGCGATTTGTTTTCCCAAACCACAGCTGGCCGTAGTGCCCCACTCGCCGAACAGTTGCGTCCGCAAACGCCGGATGAGGTCATCGGCCAGCAACATTTGCTGGGGCCGGGCAAGCCACTGCGCCTGGCGTTCGAGTCTGGTCAGCCACACTCGATGATCCTCTGGGGGCCACCCGGGGTTGGCAAAACGACGCTGGCGCGGATGATGGCGACGCAGTTTCAATGTGAGTTCATTGCCCTGTCAGCGGTTTTTTCCGGCATCAAAGAGGTGCGCGAGGCGGTGGCGCAGGCCGAGATGTGGCGTGCACAGGGGCGGCGCACCATTCTGTTTGTCGATGAAATTCATCGCTTCAACAAGGCGCAACAGGATGGCTTTTTGCCTTTTGTCGAATCCGGCCTGCTGACTTTCATTGGCGCAACGACAGAGAATCCATCCTTCGAGTTGAATTCGGCGTTGCTCTCGCGGGCCTCGGTCTATGTATTGAAGTCGCTCGATCAGGCGGAGATGGGCCAACTGTTTGCGCGTGCTTGCCAGCAGGCCTTGCCCGGTTTGAGTTTCGATGAGTCGGCACAAGAACGCCTGATCGGTCTGGCCGATGGCGATGCCCGGCGTTTGCTCAACCTGCTGGAACAAGTCCGCACCGCGTCGCGCACCGCAGGCATTGTTGCGGTCGACGGCCAATTTATCGAAGAAACCGTGGCGCAAAGTCTGCGCCGTTTCGACAAGGGCGGCGATGCGTTTTACGACCAGATTTCGGCCCTGCACAAGTCAGTGCGTGGCTCCAACCCGGATGGTGCGCTGTACTGGCTGACGCGCATGCTGGATGGCGGCGCCGACCCGCGCTACCTCGCGCGGCGTATCGTGCGCATGGCCTGGGAGGATATCGGCCTGGCCGATCCGCGCGCCATGCAGATCGCCAACGATGCGGCGCTCACCTATGAGCGTCTTGGCTCGCCGGAAGGGGAGCTGGCGCTGGGCCAGGCGGTGATTTATCTGGCGGTCGCCGCCAAATCAAATGCCGGCTACAACGCCTACAACGCAGCGCGCGCCTTTGTCAGCAAGGATGGGTCGCGGGCTGTGCCCAATCATTTGCGTAATGCGCCGACCAAGTTGATGAAGGAACTTGGCCATGGCAAGGCCTATCGCTATGCGCATGACGAGCCGGATGCCTATGCAGCGGGTGAAACCTATCTGCCGGATGGCATGGCAGAACCGGGGTGGTATCAGCCGACCCCGCGTGGTCTGGAGGGCAAGATAGGCGAAAAACTGACGCATTTGCGCGAGCTGGATAGAAAGGCGCGCAAGAAATAATGGACATGCTGCAAACCATCGCGCTCTCCGCCGGCCTTGCCTGGGCGAGTGGTTTGCGGCTCTATCTGGTGGTTTTCCTGGCCGGGGTGCTCTCCTATTTTGGCTATCTGCATTTGCCGGCCAGCCTCTCGGTTTTGCAGAATCCGCTGGTGATCGGCGTTGCTGGCGTGATGGCTTTTGCCGAACTGATCGCCGACAAGATTCCGGCCTTCGATTCGCTCTGGGACAGCTTCCAGACCTTTATCCGTATTCCAGCAGGCGCCTTGCTCGCCGCCTTTGCCATGGGCGATGTTGATCCGTCATGGACCGTCGCGGCCGGGCTGATCGGCGGCACGATTACCGCCGGTACGCACTTCGCCAAGGCCGGCAGCCGGCTGGCGATCAATACTTCACCCGAGCCGTTTTCCAACTGGCTGGCCTCGTTTGGCGAGGAGGGCATGGTACTCGGCGGTTTATGGACGATGTTGGCCTCGCCGGCAATTTTCCTTGGGCTGCTCGCCATTTTCCTGGTGATTGCTGGTTTTGTGCTGGTCAAGCTCTGGGGCTTCGTGGGCCGGCTGTTGCGTCGCGTATAATTTTGGGCTTTCCGGCCGTTTGTTGCGGTCGACCGTTATAAATCAGGAAAAAATCATGCTCGACATCCAACAACTTCGCTCCAATCTTGACGCCGTGGCGGCAGGCCTCGCCAAGCGTGGCAAACCTATCGACTTTTCCGAATTTTCGGCGCTGGAAGCGGAGCGCAAGACCTTGCAGACCCGCACCCAGGAGTTACAGGCGCAGCGCAATTCGCTGTCCAAACAGATCGGCATGTTGAAGGGGCAGGGCAAGGATGCCTCCGAGGTGATGGCGCAAGTGGGGGCGGCCGGCGACGAATTGAAGGCTTCCGAAGTCCGTCTCGGCGAGTTGCTCGAGAAATTCAACGCCATTCTCGCCGCACTGCCCAATATTCCTGATGAGTCCGTGCCGGTGGGCAACGATGAAAGCGGCAATGTGGAAGTCAAACGCTGGGGCACGCCGCGCACTTTTGAGTTTGAAGTCAAGGATCACACCGATGTCGGCGAAGCCCTTGGTCAGCTTGATTTCGCCACGGCTGCCAAGATTTCCGGCTCGCGCTTCTCCCTGCTCAAGGGCGGCCTTGCCCGTTTGCACCGCGCCCTTGCCCAGTTCATGCTCGACACCCATAGCGCGGATCACGGCTACACCGAGCTTTACGCGCCGTATCTGGTCAATGCCGCCAGCCTCTACGGCACCGGCCAGTTGCCCAAGTTCGAGGAAGATCTGTTCAAGGTCCTGCGCGGTGACCAAGACCCGCTTTACCTGATCCCGACTGCCGAAGTGCCGGTGACCAACATCGTGCGCGATGAAATCCTGCCGGTCGAAAGCCTGCCGCTCAAGTTTGTCTGCCACACCCCGTGCTTCCGTTCCGAAGCGGGTTCCGGCGGGCGCGATGTGCGCGGCATGATCCGTCAACATCAGTTCGACAAGGTCGAGTTGGTGCAGATCGTTCATCCCGAACAGTCGGCCGCAGCGCATGAGGC
>Ga0075163_10002121_pt1 | contig 26775 bp, 18 predicted proteins | sample JI1023141ADNA_FD_71478 | JGI IMG/M metagenome (GOLD analysis project Ga0075163, IMG submission 71478) | Wastewater effluent complex algal communities from Wisconsin, to seasonally profile nutrient transformation and Carbon sequestration -... | ecosystem: Engineered > WWTP > Effluent > Algae...
TCGCGGCGCAGTTCACGGTCACGAACGGACCGTCGGCGCGCCGCGACAGGTGGTGCAGGTTGCGCGCGACGACTTCCTTGCCCGTGCCGTTCTCGCCCGTGATCAACACGGACGCGTCGGAGGCGGCGACCGTGTCGACCTGAGCGCGCAGGCGCACCATCGCGGCGCTCGTGCCGATCAGCTCGTACGTCTCGTTGAGCTTCTTGCGCAGCCGCTGGTTCTCGGCTTCGAGCTTCTCCTCGCGCAGCGCGGCCTTGATCGTCACCAGCACGCGGTTCTCGTCGAGTGGCTTCTCGAGGAAGTTCGCCGCGCCGCGCTTGACCGCCTCGACGGCCGTGGCGACGTCGCCGTGGCCCGAGATCATCACGACCGGCGGCGGATCGGGGCGTTCGAGGATCTTCTCGAGCAGGCCCATGCCGTCGAGTCGCGGCATCTTGAGGTCCGTCATGACGACGCCCGGACGCCGGCCCTTCTGGGCCTCGGAGTCGAGCCGCTTGAGCGCCTCCTCGCCGTCCTTCGCGGTCCAGACCTCGAACCCCTGGTAGGAGAGCGTCATCTCCAACGCGAGGCGGATGTCGCCGTCGTCGTCGACGATCAGGATCGCGACGCGGCGTTCGCCGGAGGGTCTCTCCGCGCCGCTCTTCGCCGCGGTCGACTTCTCGGGCGAGCCCTTCTCGCCGGGTGTCCCGCGCGCGCCGTTGCCCGCGTCGCCGTTGCCCGAACCTCTCGAACCTGTGCGCTCGGCCATGACGGCATCGTGCCAATCGCACGCCACGCCCGCTATCCTCGCCCGCCATGCTGGACGACCTGCGCGCACGACTTCGGGGCGACGGCGCGCTCGTCGCGGGCGTGTTGTCGGGCACCTCCGCCGACGGCATCGACGTGGGACTCGTGCGCGTCCGCGCGCGCGGATCGGACCTGGAACTCGGGCCGGTCGTCGCGTTCGAGACGTCGCCGTTCGAGCCCACGCTGCGCGCGCGCGTGCGCGCGGTGCTCGACGGCGCGCCGTGCGGACTGCGCGAATCGGCGCTGCTCTCGCGCGATCTCGGACGCGCGTTCGGCGACGCGGCTCGGACCCTGGCCGATCGCACGGGCGTCGTCGTCGATCTCGTCGGCAGCCACGGCCAGACCGTGTGGCACCACGACGGTCGGGCAGCGGACGGCAAGGCCACGTTGCAGTTGGGCGACGGCGACCACGTGGCCGAATCGTCCGGCTGCACGACGGTCTCGGACTTCCGACAGCGCGACGTGGCGGCCGGTGGCGAAGGCGCACCGCTGTCCGCGTTGGCCGATCCGGTGATCTTCGCGCGCGTGCCCCGGCCGTGCGCGGTGCTCAACCTGGGCGGCATGGGCAACCTGACCGTGCTACGTGAGCGCGCGGAGGACGTCCTGGCGTTCGACACGGGTCCGGCGAACAGTTTGCTCGACGGTCTGGCGCGTCGGTTCCTGCACGCGCCGTGCGATCGCGACGGCGGGAGCGCCGCGCGCGGTCGCGTCGACGAAGGTTGGGTCGCAGAACTCTTGTCGCATCCGTTCTTCGCGACGCCCGTGCCGCGCAGCACCGGACGCGACACGTTCGGCGAGCCGTACGTCGACGCCGTCGTCGAGCGGGCGCGCGCGCGCGGTCTCCTCGAGCACGGTCCCGACGACGTGCTTGCGAGCGCGACCGCGTTCGTCGCCGCGACCGTGGCCCAGTCGCTCGCGCGCTTCGTGAACCCGCGCGCCGAGCGGTTGGTCGTGGCCGGTGGGGGAGTCCACAACCGTGCGCTGATGCTGGCGCTCTACGAGCGCTGCGGCATCCCGGTCGGGTCGAGCGCCGCGGCCGGAGTCGACCCCGACGCGCGCGAGTCGCTCCTGTTCGCGGTGCTGGCGGCGGCGTGCGTCCTCGAAATCCCGCTTTCGCACCCGGGGGCCACGGGGGCGCCGCGGGGGCGTTGTCTGGGCAAGATCAGCCTGGGCGGGACGCCCCCGGATCGCCTCGGGACCCGGCCCGGGTCCGGCGCGGGCTCGCGCGGCGCGTGATCTCGCCTCCGTCGGTAGCCGATCGGGCTGACGCGGGTAGGGGGCACGAACTCGCACTCCCGCACGTGCGACGGCATCGGATCGGTCGCTGACCGTCCTTGACCGGAACCCGCTCCCCGATATCATCCCCGACCGCTTGCCGGGCGACGGCTCCCCACCGCGCGTGGGCCCTCCTCTCGCCCTGGCGACGCGTCCCATCCCCCCACGAGACCGCGTTCTCATCTCCCCACGCGAGAGGACAATCATGACCGGACTGCGCCGGACGCTCGGCCTTTGCATTGCCTTGGCCGCTTTCCAGGCCCCGACCTGGGCCAACCGTCCCGACGAGCTGCAGGACACCTTCCAGCACGCGGTGGACATGTTCCAACGCGGACACAAGGACGACGCGCTGAAGACGCTGCAGAAGGTCCTCGCGATGAGCCCCGATCAAGCCGCGGCCTACGAGCTGTGGAAGGGGACCGAATACGTGGTGTGGCGTGACCTCCTCGTGGAAGGTGGCGAGTTCGAACTCGCGGCGCGCCGCTTGATCGACTTGGCCGCGGCCCAGCGCAAGGCGCTGCGCAACGACAAGGACGCGATCCTGGCCGCCGTCAAGGAAGCGACCACCGGTGACGACATCGTCGTCCGCCGCCGCGCGATCCGCACGCTGTCGGCCGACCACGGCGAGTACGCCGTGCCCTACCTCGTTCCGTTCCTCGCCGACGGCGGGGACGACGACCGTCGCGTGCTCTCGATGCACGCGCTGTCGCAGATGAGCTCGGACGTCGTCGTCCCGCTCGTCGAATCGCTGCACTCCTCCAACCCGGTCATGCGCCGCAACATCGCGCTCGTGCTGGGCAACATCGGCGACGCGCGCGCCGCGGGCGCCCTGCAGTGGACCGCCGCCAACGACGCGGACGAGATCGTGCGCAAGACGGCCGCGGAAGCGGTCGCGAAGCTGCGCGCGAACCCGTCGGCGCTGGCCAACTTCCTGGAAGCCGGTCAGGCCTACTACGAGCGCCGCGACACCGCGCTGCGCTTCGGCGAGTCGGGCGACGTCGTGTGGAACTGGAAGGAAGACCGCCTCGTCGGTGCGCCGATCCCGCGCGAGCTCTACTCGAGCGAGATGAGCAAGCGCGCCTACTTCATGGCGCTGACGGCCGATCCCAAGTCGACGGAAGCCCTGGCCGGCATGGCCCGCGCCTACGTCGAGATGCAAGCCAAGATCGACGCCATGACCGCCGCCGGTCAGGACGTCGGCGAGTGGAAGAACACGGTCGGCGAGGCGCTGACCGCCGTCAACACGGCCGGCGTCGACGCGCTCGACCTGGCGCTGCAGTGGTCGGTCAAGCACGTCGACTCGTCGACGGGCTCGGCGCTCTGCCGCGTGCTGGCGCCGCTGGCCAAGGGCCCGACCACCGGTCTCGGCCAAGGCCTGCGCAGCACGGACGGCGCGATCCGTTCCGAGAGCGCGGTCGCCCTGGGCGCGATCGCCACGCGCACCCGCACGAACGCGGATGCCGCCACGGTCGTCGCGCTCGGTGAAGCGTCCGCGCGCGAAGCGCTGCGCGTCGCCGTCGTCGTCGGCTCCGACGCCGCGAAGGTCGAGGCCACCGCGGTCGCGATCGAAGGCCAGAAGACGTTCGTGAACCGCTCGACGAGCGGTCTGCGCGCGCTGGCCATGCTGCGTCGTGCTCCGCACGTCGACCTCGTGGTCGTGGCCGACTCGCTCAGCGACGTCACCACGGCGCAGGTCGTCGACGAGATCCGCGGCGACGCGCGACTCGCCAACGTCCCGATCGTCGTCATGACGGCCGACGCCGCCACGGTCAGCGCCAACTTCGGCGACAAGATCGCGGGCACGATGACGGGTGCCGAGGACATGGCCGCGGTGCAAGCCGCCCTGTCCAAGGAACTCACCGGCGACCGCGCCAAGGCCGAAGACCTCGCCTCGCGCGCGAGCACGTCGCTCGCGAACCTCGCCGCCAGCACGTCGACGGACCTCGCGGCCGCGCAAGCGGGCCTCGTCGCCGCGTCGACGCGCGGGGACAAGATCGCTTTGCCGGCGCTGCGCGCGCTGGGTGCTTCGGGCGGCGTGGCCGAATCGGCCGCGCTCGTCACGGTCCTGGCCGACGAAGCTCGCTCCGAGGAAGCGCGCGTGGCCGCGGGCCAAGCGCTCTCGAACCTCCTGGGCCGCCATGCGGACGCGCTCGACGCGGCCGCGCTGGCGAAGGTCCAGGGCGTCGTCGCCTCGAGCGCGCCGATGTCGGTGCGCGAGGCCGCGGCCCAGGCCATCGGCAGCGTGCCGATGAACCCGGACGCCCGCGCCGAGCTCTTGCGCAAGCTGCGCAGCTGATCGAGAAGGGAACCAAAAGCGTCGCCGGAGGGCTTCACCCCGCCCCCTGGCGACGCTAGACTTCCCGCCCCGGATTTCGGCGGCGCGCCTCGAACGCGCCGCGACGTTCGGGGCCGAGCCTGCCTCCGATCAAGGTCGGGGGCGCGATCGGCCGAAAGAGCTGTTCCTGATCCGCGCGCCCGGATCCGTTCTCTTCCTGAACCGCATGCTCCGATCCGCATTCCGGTCCCGACCCGTGGGGTGAGTCTCGACTCGCCCCGCGTCGATGGGGCCGGCGCGCTGGCCTCGCGGGCTCCTGGACGCGTTCCAGGGCCTCGATCCGGCGCCTGATTCCCGCTCCTGAACAGGCCAGAGTAGCACAACGGTAGTGCGCCGCTTTCGTAAAGCGGAGGTTACGGGTTCAAATCCCGTCTCTGGCTCCACCCCTTCTCCGCGAGGGTCGCGGCCCCGACCGTGGCGCGCGTCACGAGCCGCGGTGCACGTCGCGCGCGCGCGACTCCGACCCCTCCGCGACCCCTCCGCGGTCGCACGAAGCCGACCGCTTTGCGGTCGCAGGACACCGACCCTTCCGCGGTCGCACGAGAACGACGCATGTTCGCGCTCCCTCCCGATCGCCCCGCCTTGATCGGCGTCGTCCACCTCGCCGCGACGCCGGGTTCTCCGCGTTTCGCCGGAGACGTGCGCGCGCTCCTCGACCGCGCTCGCGCCGACGCGCGCGCCCTGGCGTCCGGCTGCGACGCACTGATCGTCGAGAACTTCGGCGACACACCGTTCTTCGCCGAGGTCGTGCCCAGCGAGACGATCGCCACGCTCGCGCTCGCGCTCGACGCCGTGCGCACCGTCGCGGGCGGACTGCCCGTGGGCATCAACGTGCTGCGCAACGACGCACGCGCAGCCTTGGGGTTGTGCGCGGCGACGGGCGCCTCGTTCCTGCGTGTCAACGTGCACACGGGTGCGGCGGTCACCGATCAAGGCCTCGTGCAAGGTCGCGCGGCCGACACGCTGCGCGAGCGCGCGCGACTGTGTCCGGGCGCGGCCTTGCTGGCCGACGTGCACGTCAAGCACGCGACGCCGCTCTCGCGCGAGTCTCTCCACGACGCCGCGCGCGACACGCGCCTGCGCGGCTTGGCCGACGTGTTGATCGTCTCGGGCGTCGCGACGGGTTCCGCGCCGGCGGTCGCGGCGGTGCGCGAGGTGCGCGACGCCGTGCCGGGCACGCCGATCTTGTTGGGATCGGGATTGCGCGAGGACAACGCGGCCGCGTTGCTCGCGCACGCCGACGGCGCCATCGTCGGCACCGCGCTCAAGCGCGACGGCGACGTCGCCCAACTCGTCGATGTCGACCGCGTGCGGGCGATGCGGCGCTTGTTCGAGAGCCTCGGGAGACGCGCGTGAGCGCGCGTGCGATCCCGTGAGCCTCGAACGTCATCGCGTCGAATCGTCGGGACGCCTGCGCTTCGCGGTGTTGACGATCAGCGACACGCGCGACGCCGCGACGGATCGTGGGGGACCTTGTCTCGTCGCGGGAGTCGAGGGCGCGGGTCACGCCGTGACGTTCCGCGCGATCGTGAAGGACGAAGCTCGCGAGATCACGAGCGCCGTGCGCGAGGCCGTGTCGCGCGAGGACGTGGATCTCGTGCTCACGACCGGTGGCACGGGGATCGCGCCGCGCGACGTCACGGCGCCCACGCTCGAGGCGTTGTTCGACTCGTCGATCCCGGGGTTCGGTGAACTGTTCCGCCAGCTCTCGTTCCGCGAGATCGGCAGTGCCACGATCCTCTCCCGCGCCACGGGGGGGATCTTGGGGGGAAAAGTCGTCCTGGCACTCCCCGGCTCGCCCAAGGCGCTCGAATTGGCCCTGCGCGAGATCATCCTGAAGGAAGCGGGGCACCTGGTATCCCAGGCTCGCGGGCCGCAACGTCCCGCCGGATCGCGCGACGCCTAGCCGCGGACGCACATCCGGGGTAGGGTTGGCTGATCCAGGAGTCGCGCTCGAGGCCTCGCGCCACGAGCGTTCGGGCCCGGCAGAGCCCGTCACTCCGTTCCCCGCGCGAACACCTTTCCACATCCTTCCCGGTCCGTGGCCGGCCTCGGTTTCCCACTCTCCTCGCGACGACGCTCGATCGTCCCGGGGCGAATCGAAGGGGTAGGCTTGCACAGGACCCACCACCGCAACCCGACAGACACCATGAAGCAAGATCACTTCCTCCGTCTCGCTCCCGCCGCGCTCGGCGTCACGTTCCTGGCCGGTGCCGCTTCGGCCCAGACGAACCTCCAGACTCTCCTGGGCGACAAGGCCAACGACCGCCTCGGGCACGTGGTGCGCTCGGCCGGCGACGTGAATCAGGACGGCACGAACGACTTCATCGTCGGCGCCCCCGAGAACGGATTCGTCTTCTCCGCGGGCGAGGGCTTCGCGCGCGTGTACAGCGGCGCGACGGGCGCGACGCTGTGGACGTTCAACGGGCAAACGGCGGACGACGGTTTCGGTCTCGCGGTCGACGGCATCGGCGACGTGAACGGTGACGGCAGGTCCGACCTCATCATCGGCGCGCCGTTCGTGAACGGTCAGTTCGGCCGCGTCTACGTCCAGTCGGGCGCCACCGGCGCGAACCTCTACACGATCAACGGCCAAGCGACCGGCGAGCAGTTCGGCAACGCGGTCGCGGGCGTGGGCGACGTCAACAACGACGGTGTCCCGGACTTCGCGGGCGGCACCTTCGTGGCCAACGGCGGCGGAACGCTGCGCGGTCTCGTGCGCGTCTACTCGGGCGCGACGGGCCTCTTGATCGGCACGATCAACGGCTCGATCGACAACGAGCGCACGGCCACCAGCTTCGACGGACTCGGCGACCTGAACGGCGACGGTCGCTCGGAGATCGTCATCGGCTCGTACTTCGGCGGCGCCAAGGTCTACACGTACAACGGCACGAGCTTCAGCGTGCTGCACACGTTCCCCTTCGTCAGCAACGACGACCGCTTCGGCTTCGCCGTGGCGAACGCCGGGGACGTCAGCGGTGACGGCCTCAACGACATCCTCGTGTCGGCCCCGCAGGACGGGAACTTCTTCGCGCCGGGCAACGGCTACGTGCGCGTGTACAACGGCGTCAGCGGCAGCCTCATCCGCACGCTGACCGGCGGCGCGGCGGGGGATCGCTTCGGCATCTCGGTCGCCAGCGCGCGCGACATGGACGGCGACGGCAAGGCCGAGACCATCGTGGGCGCCGACCAACAAGGCACGGGCTCGAACGGTTACGCGCGCCTCTTCAAGGGCTCGGACGGCAGCGTCGTGGGGACGCTGACGGGCCTCGCGTCGGGCTCGCGCTGCGGTGCCTCGGTCGACGGCCTGGGTGACATCAACGCGAACGGCGACTTCGAAGTGATCGTGGGCATGCCCGAGCGCTCGGTTCCGCTGACGCTGATCGGTCGCGCCGACGTGTGGTCGTTCAGCCTGAGCGGCTGCCCGGTGCCGTTCACGTACTGCTCGGCCAACTTCAACTCGACGGGCGGCCCGGCGCTGATCTCGAACACGGGCACGACGAGCGCGGCCGCGAACAACCTGACCCTGGTCGCGACCAACTGCCCGGCGAACGCCTTCGGTCTCTTCTACTTCGGCACGACGCAGGTCCAAGTGCCGTTCGGCAACGGCAACCGTTGCATCGGCGGCACCGTCCGCCGCATGCCGACGATCGCGGCGAACGGATCGGGCACGGCGACGTTCCTGGTCGACAACACGCAGCCGATCTTCTCGGGCCTCTTCACGGCGGGTTCGACGTGGAAGTTCCAGTTCTGGTATCGCGACCCGGCCGGTGGCGGCGCCGCGTTCAACCTGACGAACGGTCTCAGCATCACCTTCTGCAACTGAGACCACGCGCGGCGAATCCGACCGCGAAACACACACCGAGGCGAGCGTGGGACGCTCGCCTCGGTGGCTTTCGAACCGGCGTTTTCGGTGAACGGGCCTCCGGCGCGGACGACGTGGAGTCCGTGGACGGCCGGGCGCGCGCGGCCTCGTAGCCGCGCGGACGCTCAGGGCGCCGCCGGCACGCGCCAGCGCGTGGGGTCGTCCGAACTCGCCCGGAAGTAGCCCTTGGGATCGGCGGTGACGACCGTGCGGAACCAGACGTAGTTCTGGTGGAACTCCTCGGCCATGCTCGCGAAGTCGAGCGCCTTGTGCGCGTCGCGCTGCGCCTTGTCGACGAACACGACGAAGGCCTTGTCCCGCTGGCTGGCGCGGAAGTGGATCGTGAGCGAACCGTTTTCGCCCTCGGTGATCTTCGAGATCTCGCCGAAGCACTCGACGGGCGTGCCGGCCTTCGCCGCGGCCGCGAGCGACTCGGGGTCGTCCGTGTCGCACACGGAGGCGGGGTCCTTCTTGCGCGCCGCCTGGAACTCGGCGACCGCGCGACCACGCAAGTCCCACCACGGCAGGAGCTTCTCGTACGGCCGCCGCGCGCTGGGCGTGTCCGGCGTGGCGGGCACGTTCGTCTTGGGGTTCCAGATGCCGAGTTGCTGCTTGCGCGCGGCGTCCTGCGCCTCGACGAAGGCCTCGTGTTCGATCTCGCTGAACCCGTACTTGCTGAAGTAGGGGCTCTTGCCCATCTCGACGATCATCAAGTTGTAGTCGGTGCCGTCGGGCAGGATCACGTGGCACAGCAGACGACCGTAGAAGTCGTACTGCTCCTTGCCGCCGGGGAAGAGGAGTCCCACGCGCGGCGGTTGCCCGTCCTTCGCGAGCTTCTGGAAGAAGCCCTGAGCCCATTGCGCACACTCTTCGCCGAACACGGTCGGCGGCTTGGTGGAGTTGGCGTTCGCGCCGCCGCCGATCTTCTCCTCGGTGTCGACGGACAGGAGGCGCAGCTTCTCGACCTTGCCCTTGCGTTGGATGTGGATCGTGTCGCCGTCGACGACCTTGACGATGTCGTAGAGCTCGGTGGGCGGGGCCTTCTTGCGGGCCGCGGCCAAGGCGGAGGTCGCCGTCGGTGACGCGCTGGTCCGCGGTGCGGCCGGCGCGGCCACCTGAGCGTGGGCGGCGAGTCCGCAGGACGCCAGGAGGACGAAGCAAGCGAGATGGAGGCGGAAGGTGCTCGGCTTCATGAGGAATCGCGGCGACGGCCGGAAGGAGTGGTTCTGAAGGTAGGCGGCCCCGTGGGCGGCTTCTCGCCTGGGACGGAGCCCGGGGCGCTCGCTCGGCGCAGCGCGCGATTGCCCAGCGGATTCGGGTCCGTAGGATACCCGCATGAGCGAGAAACCTCCCGTCGTCGATCCCGCGCCCGACAAGGACACGAAGGCGCCGGGCGGTATCACGCTGAAGGGCACGCCCGTCGCCCCGGGGCTCGCCCTGGGCCCCGTGCACCGCAAGGACTACGACCTCTCGAAGGCCGTTCCGCAGCGCGTCCCGCTCGAACAGGTCGAGCGCGAGCTCAATCGCTTCCACAAGGCGCTCTCCGACTCGCGCCGCCAGATCGAAGCGCTCAAGGGGCGCCTGACGGGCAAGGTGCCGCAGGAGCACGTGCGCATCCTCGACACGCACCTGGCGTACCTGAAGGACTCGGTGTTCCTGTCCGACGTCGAGAACCTGATCCTCAACGAGCAGATGGCGCTCGAGGCGTCGATCGGCAAGGTCATCGCCGACTTCGACCGCATCTTCCGACTCGTCCAGAGCGAGACGCTGCGCGAGCGCGCCGTCGACCTGCGCGACGTGGGCATCCGCGTGCTGCGCAACCTCGAGACGGGCGGCGAGGGCGAACGCGCCGCGGCGAAGCCGGCCGAGGACTACGTGTTGGTCGCGCGCGAGCTGTCGATCGTCGACATGTTCAACCTCTCGAACGAGCACGTGCTCGGCATCGTCACGGAGGAAGGCGGACTCACGAGCCACGCGGCGATCCTGGCGCGCTCGATGCGCATCCCCACGCTGACCGGCGTGCCGGGGCTCCTCGACAAGGTGCGCGAAGGGGACTTCGTGATCCTCGACGCGACCGAAGGGCTCGTGCGCGTCAACCCCGACGAGGTCGTGCGCGCGCAGTACAGCCAGGCCGGGCCGGAGAAGGAGCCGTCGGTCGACGAAGAGGAAGAAGCACCGCTGGCTCGCCGCCCGCCGCGCACGCGCGACGGCGCGGCCATCACCGTGTCGGCCACGTGTGGCAACCTGCCCGAGGTCGACGCGGCCGCGAAGGCCGGATTCCAGGCCATCGGGCTGTATCGCACCGAGCTGCTCTACCTGATCGACCGCGATCCGCCGTCGCTCGAATCGTTGGTGGGGCACTACGCGTCGGTGATCGAGCACGCGCGCGGTGCGCCGGTCACCTTCCGGTTGTTGCACGCGGACTCGAGCCTCGAGGTCAGCTACCTGCACGACGGCCGCGAGCTGAACCCCGGGCTCGGCCGCGCCGGCGTCCGCATCCTGCTCGCGCGCGAGCAAGTACTGCGTCGTCAGGTCCAAGCGCTGTTGCGCGCGATGCCGACCGACGCGGACAACGCGCTGCGCATCGCGGTGCCGTTCGTGTCGGACTGCGGTGACCTGCGTCGCATCAAGGAGATCCTGTTCGAGGAACGCTACGCGCTGCGCAAGAGCGGCGTGTCGTTCCAGGAGCACGTCGAACTCGGCGCGGTGATCGAGACGCCGGTCGCGGCGCTGGGGGCGCGCGATCTGGCCCGCGAGGCCGACTTCCTGACGGTCAGCCTCGATTCGCTGCAGCAGTACCTGTTGGCGGCCGACCGCGAGAACCACGAGCTGCGGCACGCGTTCGATTCGATCCATCCGTTCGTGCTGCGCGCCCTGACTTCCATCGCGGAAGCGTGCGAGCAAGCCGCGCGACCGCTGTCGGTGTTCGGCGTGACCGCGTCCCTGCCCGCGAACTTGGCGTTCTTGCTGGGCGTGGGCTTCCGGCACGTGTGCGTGGCGCCGGTCGGCATCGAGGAGTTCCTCGAACAACTCGAGCGCATCGACTTGCGCCAAGCGCGACGTGCCGCAGGTTTGGCGTCGCGCGCGTCGTGCGCGGCCGAGACGCAGACGCTCGTCGACGGGTACCGCCACGGCTTCGCGCCGTCCTGAGTGACCCTCGCCCGGGACGAGCGTTCGACCCATCCGCGCGTGGCGGGGCGTGAACGAGCCTCGCGTTTCGAGCGTCGATTCCCGAGTCGATTCAGCCGCGCGTCACACGCGGCGACCCGAGCACCGGCGTCACGACGCGGCCCTCCGCGCCGACGTCGCGGCCCAACTCGCGGCGCATCGCCTCGGCGACGTCGGCGATGCGCGCGTGCGGGCCGATCGCAAACAGCGCGGAGCCGCTGCCGCTGACCGTGGCCATCCACGCGCCGCTCTCGCGGGCCGATTGCAACGCGCGCGCGCCGTGGGGAATCAACGCCAGGCGATGGCGCACGTGGAGACGATCCTCGCCGCCCAGCGCGAGCAGCTCGGCGTCGCCCGTGCGCAGTCCCTCGAGCAGCGCCGCCAACCGTCGCGGATTCTCGGCCGCGTCGGCGAACGGCACGTCGCGCGGCAACACCGCGCGCGCTTCCTTGGTCGAGAGCTTCGTGTTCGGCCACGCGACCGCGAACGCCAGGCTCTCGTGCAGCGGTTGTCGCACGATGCGCAGCGAACCGTCGCCGCGCGGAATGGCCAACGTGCATCCGCCCGCGATCGAAGCACTCGTGTTGTCGGGGTGACCTTCGATCGCGGCACCCCACGCGCACACGCGTTCGATCGGAGCCGTGTCGTTCGCCAACGCGTTCGCGAGCAACGCACCCGCGGCGATCGCCGCGCCGCTGGATCCGAGTCCTCGTGCAATCGGGATATCGGAATACGCGGAGATGCACAGCGGCGTGTGCGGCAAACCCAAGTCCGTGCGCGCGTACTCGAACGCGCGCAACAAGATGTTGTCGGACGTCCTGGGCCAGTCGGACGCCGTGCCCGTGAGCGCGCCGAACTCGTGGGCGTCACCGCGCGCTCGACCTTCGACCCGCACGTCCAAGAACACGGACAACGCGAGTCCCGCGAAGTCGAAGCCCGGGCCCAGGTTCGAGGTCGAGGCGGGCACGCGCAGGGACAGGATCGGCACCGCCGACGGGGTGGGAGACGGGCTCATGGAGGGCCGGAGTGTAGTGATCCCGACCCCCTCGACGCTTCTCGAGAGGCTCGCGGATCGGCGACCGTCAGGATCCCGCTCTCGTCCCGTCTTTGGGAAGGCGGTCGCAAGCCCTTGATACGTGCCATCTAGCGCTTGTGGGTCCTCGGAACACCAGATAGGGTACCGCCCACGCCTGGAGGGGACGGATGGGTGGTGACCGTCCGGGGGCTGAGACGCGCCGGGGAGGGTTCCTGGCTCGGTTTCCGGTCTACCGATTCGTCGTCGATGGTGCGGTGTGCGGCATTCCGGTCCCGTGGGTCCGTTGCGCGCGCCGTCCCTTCGACCAAGGGCGCCGAGGGAGCCGCCCCGGCCGCGGGGGGGTGCACGAGCCATGATCGAGCCCATCGAAGAGAAGGACCGTTTCTACTCCCGCCTGGCGATGATCCCGGGCATCCGCCCGATGCCGTCAGTGGGCAGTTGGATCCTCCTCCAGGTCAAGAGCCCGACCGACCTGGCTCGCCGCGTGAACCGTCGCCTCGCTCCGGGGGTCGTCAGCGTTCCGCGTCACGTCGACGGCGCCGTGCGCATCCAAGTCGCGGACCCCAAGACCAACGAGCAACTGCTGCGCGCGTTGCGCGAAGTCGTCTCCTGATCCGGGCACCTCGGGGCACCGTCCACGGGAGGGCGCGACCCGCGCCGCTCACACGATCAGCGTGCTAGGCTCGCGCGCCATGAGCCTGTCGCAGCCGATCGGAGCCCTTCTCTTTCCCGTCCACCTCCGGATCACCGGTGCGCTCGTCTCCGGGGCGCTCGCTGGCGCTCTGTGGAGCTTCGCCACGCCGGACGGCACTCCCGCGTCGTCGACGAACACGGCGCCCGCGCGCGCGCTCCCGAGCCTCGTTCCCGAGGTCACGCGGCCCGAGATCGAAGCGCACGTGCGCTTCCTGGCCGCCGACGAGCGCAAGGGACGCGTCACCGGCACGCCCGAGGCCGACGAGTGCGCGCGCTATCTGGCGGAGGTGTTGAAGGCCCAGGGCCTCGAGCCGGCGGGGGACGACGGCACGTTCCTCCAGAAAGTGCCGATGGTGCGCACGTCCTACACGGCGCCCCCGGCGATGACGGCCGTCGACGCGAAGGGGAAGCGCACCGAGCTCGTCCACGGTCGCGACTTCTCGGTCCTGTCGGGCTCGGGCCCGACGCGCACGCTGCGCGTCGTCGTCGCGCGCGAGGCCAAGGACCTGCCCGCGAAGAGCGACCCGAACGTCGCGTTGTTCGTCGACGCGGGCACGCAGGATCGACGGGCGTGGCTCACCCAGGCGGGGCTCGGCAAGGGCGAGGGCTTCGGCCTGCTGCTGGCTCCCGGGTCCAAGGAAGCGGGACGTCCGCGCACGAACGTCCCGACGCGAGGCTCGATCCAGCGCGGTCGCGCGTCGACCGCCGACGCGTCGTCCGCGCGCGTGAACGGCGAGTGGCTCGACGCCCTGCGCAAGGGGGACATCGCGAGCCTCGAGTTCGCGCCCAACGCGGTGCGCGAAGAGGTCTCGGGCGCCAACGTCGTCGCGCGCCTCTCGGGCGTGGGGACGCGCGAGGATCCCGAGCTCGCCAAGACCGCGGTCGTGATCACCGCGCACTACGACCACATCGATCACGAACACGTGGGGGCCACGTCCAAGGGGCCGGATCAGATCTGGAACGGAGCCGACGACGACGCTTCGGGCACTGCGGCGGTGCTCGAAATCGCCGGTGCGATGGCCAAGGGCCCCGCGCCCGTGCGCACGGTCGTCTTCGTGTTGGTGACCGGCGAGGAAGTCGGCTTGCTCGGCACGGACGAGTACCTCGATCGGCCCGTCGTTCCGCTCGAGCGCACGGTCGCGAACGTGAACTTCGAGATGATCGGGCGACCGGATCTCAAGGTGGGCGGCGCCGGCAAGCTGTGGCTCACGGGATACGAACTCACGAACCTGGGACCGGCCTGGGCGGCCGCGAAGCTCGACGTGTTCCCCGATCCGTATCCGAACGAGCACTTCTTCGAGCGCTCGGACAACATCGCGTTCGTCAACCGCGGGATCGTGGGGCAGACGTTGTCGACGTACAACCTGCACAAGGACTACCACAAGCCCAGCGACGAGGCCGACACGCTCGACTTCGACCACGTGACGGCCTGCGCGAAGACCGGACTCGCGGCGGTGCAGTCGATCGCTTCGGGCCGAATCGTGCCCGCGTGGACGGCGGGGCAGCCTCCGCGCACGCGTTGAGTCCCTCGCGAGCGAGAGTTCTCTCTCGCGCCGCGGGTTGCCGTGGCCTTCCGTGTCGTTAGGATCCTGCGCCCCGATCCCGTTCTCGAACACCTGGAATCGCCATGCCCCAGTCTCGTCGCCCCAAGAAGTCGCACCACACCGCCACCGCGAAGCGTGCGCGCGGCCCCAAGTACACGGCGCGCACGGCCGACAAGTACGAGCTCTACCAGCTGGCGGTTCAGTCGCCCGAGAGCGACGTCGAGTTCCTCTCCAAGGTCTTCAAGAAGATCACGGGCAAGACCGCCAAGCACTTCCGCGAGGACTTCTGCGGCACGGCGCTGCTCTCGACCGAGTGGGTCAAGCAAGGTCGCGAGTACACGGCCGAGTGCTACGACCTCGATCCGGCGGTTCTGGCCTGGGGCTGGGCGCGCAACGTGTTGCCGCTGGGCGAAGCGTCGGACCGCATCGCGCTGCACGAAGCCGACGTGCGCGAAAAGGGTGACCGGCCCGCCGACCTGCGCGTGGCGCAGAACTTCAGCTACTGCATCTTCAAGGAACGCAAGACGCTGCTCGACTACTTCAAGCGCGTGCGCAACGAGCTCGCGCCGGGCGGGATGTTCGCGATCGACCTGTACGGCGGGTTCGAGGCGCTCGAGGAGATGGAGGAGGAGCGCAAGATCGAGGGCGGCTTCACCTACGTGTGGGACCAAGCCGAATACCTGCCCGGCAGCGGCGCGTACACGTGTCACATCCACTTCCGCTTCCGCGACGGATCGGAGATGAAGCGCGCGTTCACCTACGAGTGGCGCGCGTGGTCGCTGCCCGAGATCCGCGACGTCCTGAACGAGGCCGGTTTCTCCGACGTGCAGACGTGGTTCGAGCAGTCGAACAACGAGGACGGCACCGGCAACGGCGTGTACAAGCGCGACGAGACCGGCAAGACGTGCCGCAACTGCGCCGGCTGGGTCGCCTACGTCCTGTCGCGCAAGTAGGCGCAGCAGGAGTCGTCTCGCGGAGGCGCGAGCGCGACGTCATGCAGGACACCGGGCCGCGCCGACCGGGCGATCACTTGCCCTCGGCGCGCTCGAAGTCCTCTTCGAAGAGCACGGCCTTGACCATTCCGCCCTCCACGCGGATTTCGACGGGCGTGCCGATCAGGACCTCGACGTCGTCGGGCATCTCGTGCGTGGCCACGTTGGCGCCGTTCGGCATCGCATCGACGGCGCGGCTGGCCTTCAGGTCGTCGCGCACCTGGACCAGGAGCACGGGCGCCGTCGCTTCCTTCTCGTTGGCCATGTCGCGCAGGTGCTTGGCGCAGTGGTCGCAGCCCTGACGCCACATCACGATGCGACCGTCGCTCGGGATCTTCTCCATCGGCACCCAACGCGTGAAGTCCGCCACGTCGTAGATCGTCTGGCCGATCCACTTCGTCGGGTCCATCTCCACGAACGTCTTGCCCGAACCGCCCGTCCCGTTCGTGCCCGTCGGTTGACCGTTGACCGTGACCGGCGCTGGGGCTTGGTAGCGATTGCCCAACACGATCCAGGGGGCTGCGATCGAGACCACGACGCCTGCGAGGAGGATCGCGGTGGAGAGTCCCGGGCCGAACAAGTTCCGCCACGGACGCGTCAGCAACACGAACGCGAGCAGGACGCCGTCGATCGCCATCATGAGGTAGGGCGACATCTTGATCGTGTCGCCCATGCACCCGCACGATTCGGCGCCCAAGCTGGCCTGGTGGACGAGGATCACGAGGAAGAAGCCGAACAACGCCGAGATCGGCATCCAGCCCAGGTGCGGCTTCAACATCGCCAGCATCACGAGCGACAGCTCGACGGCGATGACGACGTGGAAGGTCGCGATGGCGGTGAACGGCGTGTTGTCGAGCACGAGCGGCGGCAGCATCTTGGGGCTGCCGGCGAAGAGCTTGAACAGCGCTCCGGTCAGGAGCCACAGGGCCGCGAGGCGCACGGCGACGCCGGCGAGTTTCGAGAGGCCGCTCTTGGGTTCGGACATGTCGCTCATTTCGTGGGCTGATGGGGAGCGCAGAGGATACCGACACCCCGAGGGGACTCCCAGGCGCGCCGGACGCCGGTCGAAGTGTCGGCGCGCCGTTCGAGGTCGATACGCACCCCGCGCCGGCGCGTTGGCGTCAATACCACGCCGCCGTGGTGCCGTCCGGCGCGGTCCCCGAGGGTTGCGCGCAATGCTCCTCGCGTCCGCACCAACGGCGCCATTCGGGTCTCGAAGTCGACAGCAGCGCGCGATCGTCGCGGTTCGGCGCACGCGGTGACACGGGGCTCAAGACCTCGCCGGCGACCGTGGCGAACACCTGCGAACGTCGCGAGAGACGCACGTGGATCGGATCGAGGCCGTACCAATCGGCTCGCGGGACGACGCGCGCGATGCCGCGCGACGCGGCCAGTCGTTCCACGAGCGCGTCGAGCTCTCGCGCCCGCTCGACGACCTCCTCCAACACGAGCTTGCGTCCGGGGAACAAGATCGAACGCGCCACGTGGAAGCGCACGCGCCCCAAGCGGACCAAGCTCTCGACCGGCACCGCCGTGACGACGATCTTCGCGCGCGCGTCGAGCAGTCGATCGAACGCGCGTTCCACCCAGCCCGCGACGACGGCGGGCGTGACGCCGTAGACGAGATCGTTGCCGACGTCGGTGACGATCGCGCTGGTGCGGGGCGCGTCGCGCGAGGCGAGCACGGGCCACAGTCCGCATCCGTCGATGCCCGGGAGCTCGCGCACCCACAGGACGCGGCTCCACGTGCCGTACGAACGTCCGTGACCGTGCGCCATCAGGATCTCGATAGGTCCCGCGTGAGCGGCGCGAGCCAAGGCCACGATCTGCGGCGCCGCGCGCGACACGTTGCTCGCGCCCAACACGACGAATCGTTCGCGCGCGTCGCGACGCGCGTCCGTGACCGACTCCCGCGGCGTGCTCACGTGGGCACCAGCGCGCGTCGCAGCGCCGTCCACAGCGTGTCGACGCGTCCCCGGTGCGTGTCGTGGGCGCTGACGTACGACGCGCTTCGCAGATGCTGCAGGGCCGAGGCCGATACGTGATCCTCGAAGCACACGATCTCGTCCGCGCGCGCGTCGTGTCCCGCGAACGCGTGCGCCACGCCGTCGTGGAAGCTCACGGGCTCGGGACGCGACGCGCGCGTCGAGCCCTCCGCGAACACCGCCACGACGAGCCCGTCGCGTCCGTCGAGCGTCGCGAGTCGCGCCGCGAGCGCGGGCCCCACGAAGCCGGCGACGAACGCATGTTGCACGGGGCTCGCGGGCTGGGACGCGACCGTCAGGAACCCGCCGCGGTGCAGCTCGATCAGCGTCGTCGCGATCGCATCCGACTCCTCGTCGAGGTCGGGTGCGTTCCAACCCGGGAAGAACGTCAACTCGCCCGCGACGAAGCGTCCTCCCAGCCGACACAGGTCGTCGAACGTGCGCGCCTCGAGCCACGCGGCCCGCGACGCGTCCACGTCGAGCGGCGCGCGCGCGCCGCCGTCGTCCGCCCGATTCCCGCTGGACGTCATGTGGACGAGTGTAGGCGTGCTCGACAGCGGCACTCAACGTCTCTACCTTCTCGCCGATGCAAACGGCCCCCCGAGCACGGCTCTTGCTCCTGTGCGCGGCCGCGTTGTTCTCCACCGGCGGCGCCGCGATCAAATGGTGTTCGCTCTCGGGCTGGCAGGTCGCGGGGCTGCGATCGTTGGTCGCGGCCCTGGCCTTCCTGGCGTTCGTGCCCGCCGCGCGCGTGCGACCGACGCGCGCGGAGTGGTGGATCGGCGCGGGCTACGCTCTGACGATGATCCTGTTCGTCGTGGCGAACAAGCTCACGACGTCGGCCAACACGATCTTCCTGCAGTCGACGGCGCCGTTCTACATCCTGCTCGCGTCGCCGTTCCTCTTGGGCGAGCGCATTCGCGGTCGCGACGTCGTGTTCTTGCTGGCGATGGCGGCCGGCCTCGCGTTGTTCTTCGTCGATCACGAAGAGGGGATCGCGACCGCGCCTCGTCCCATGTTGGGCAACGTGTTGGCGCTGGCTTCGGGCGTCTTCTGGGCGACCACGGTGATGGGGTTGCGCTGGTTGGGGCGACGCGGCGCGGGCGGCGAGCCGGGCAACGGTTTCGGCGCGGTCGTGGCGGGGAACGTGCTCTCGTTCGTGATCTGCTTGCCGCTGGCGTGGCCGGTCGAGGGCGCGCAGGTCGTCGATTGGACGATCCTCGTCTACCTCGGCGTGTTCCAGATCGGGCTCGCGTACGTGTGCCTCACGCGTGCGTTGCGTTCGCTGCCGGCGTTCGAGGCCTCGGTGATCCTGCTGGTCGAGCCCGTGTTGAATCCGATCTGGGCTTGGATGCTGCACGGCGAGCGGCCCGGCGCGTGGGCGTTCGCCGGTGGTGCGATCCTGATCGCGGCGACGTTGATCAAGACGCTGGCGGACGCGCGGCGCGAGGTGGTGCCGGAAGCCGCGTGAGGGCGACGCCGCGGAGCAACGACCCACGACGAGTCGAGGTCGCGCTCCGGCGAGCCTGAGCGCCTCTGCGACTCGGCAACTCAGAGCCCGAACAACTCGAGGTCGAAGCTCGCGTCGGGGCCCGAGGGGGAGTCCTGGTGCAGCTCCACCGTGATGACGTTCGGGCCGGGGTGGAGGAGCGCGCCGTCGATCCGCGTGTCCACGAACGTGTTCTCGTCGCCGCGGACGATCGGGTACTCCGTCGTCGTCGACGGCGTGACGCCGCTCCGCGGCAAGTTCTGGCGGAACACCTCGACGCCGTTCACGTGGACGATCGCGCCGTCGTCGCGCAACAGTCGCAGCGTCGCGGACGAGTACGTGGGCGAGCCCGGGAGCGTGAACGTGTGTCGGAACCAACTCGTCACGTGTTTCTGGCTCGGGTTCGGACCGTACGAGATCACCGTGGCTTCGTCGCCGTCGCCGTAGCCCAGTTGAGCCGGGCCGATGCTCCACGAGGAGTCGTCGTACGTCGGTTGGATCCACTCGAACGGCGGCGCGACACCCGTGTCCCGATATCGCCAGGTGCTGCCGCGGGCGACGAGGCGCGTGCCCCACGACTGCGCGCGCAAGCGCAGGTCGAAGCTGACGTCCGAGCTCGTGGGCGCGTTCTGGTGCACTTCCACGGCCAGCGTGTTCGTTCCCGCGACGAGCAGGCCCTCGGGCAGCGTCCACGCCGTGAACGCGCTCTCGGCCGCGCCGCCGATCGAGTTGGGCGCGAGGCTCGCGCTGGTCGTGGGCGGCGCGGGCATGTTCGTGCGCACGACCTCGACGCCGTTCAAATACGCGATCGCGCCGTCGTCGCGCAGGATCTCGATCGCCACGGTGCCGAGCAACGTGGGATCCGCGACCGTGAACGTGCGTCGGAACCACGTCGTGACGTGCTTCGCGTTGGGATCGGATCCGAACGAGACCACCGTGGCCTCGTCGCCGTCACCGTAGCCGAGTTGCGCCGGACCGCTGCTCCACGACGAGTCGTCGAAGCCGGGCTGGTTCCAGTTCACGGGCGGATCGACGCCGTCGTCGCGGTACCGCCACGTCGAGCCGCTCGCCACCAACGTCACCTGCGTCGGCGTGATCGGCGTCGGACCGATGGTCGTGCGATCCTGCACGAAGCCCGTGCGCGACACGAACTCGAGGGTCAGGCGCGACGGCGTCGCGTCCACGATCATCGCGCCGTGGTCGGCGTTGTAGCGCACGGCGCTGCCCGCGACCGGCGCACCGAATCCGTACCGCGGTGCGCCGCCCAAACCGTTCACCACGTACGTGAGTCCGTCGCGCTGCACGCGCTCGTAGCTGTGATCGTGTCCGGACAGCACCAGGTCCGCTCCCCAGGCGCCGAACGGCCACTGCAACTCGGGCGTGTCGCCGTGGCTCGCGCTCGAGAAGGGCGGATGGTGGAAGTAGACCACTTGGAACGGCTCGGTGGCCGTCGCGAGGCGCGACTGCAGCCACTGAGCCTGGATCGAAGTCGCCGTGTTCCCGTCCGGCTCGTGCCCGTCGCTGTCGATCGCGTAGAAGTGCACGGGACCGCGCACGAAGTCGTAGTACCGCTCGTTGCCGGGCAACGTGAAGTACGACAGGTACGGCGCGGCGCCGGTCGCGACCCAATCGTGGTTGCCCAAGCTCGGAAAGAACTGGTTCGCGATCGCTCCGGGGCCGAACGCGCCCGAGTAGTTCCCGATCCAACGCGCGTAGTGCCGCCCGATGTTGGCGTCGATCGTGGCCGCCTCGCCCGCGGGATAGTTGTCGTCGCCCACCGTGATCACCAGATCGGGGCGAAGCTCGGCGACCTTGCGCGCCACGTCCGCCTCCTCGACCGTGTCGACGCCGTAGTCGCCGATCACGGCGAATCGCAGCGGCGGTCGCGGCGGCGTGCCCGGCAACACCGACGCCTCCTGCGCCGCGGCCACACAGACGCCGATCGACACCCACCAGCCGAGGACGGCGAATCCACGTGCCCGGAGCCTGGCCACCGGCCCAGGGTGGGGGACGAGACGATACCGGAGAACGGTCACGCGTAGCTCCTTGCGACGATAGCTCGCAGAGTCGCGGACGACGACCTGCGCATGGATCCTAGCACGATCTCTCGCTACCGTTCGGGCCCCCGCGCCCCCGTCCTTCACGCCCTCCCACGCATGCACGACCTACTCCATGGCTGGATCGTCACCTGGTTCTCCTGGGTTCGCGATTGGGGCTACGCCGGCGTCATCCTCCTCATGGCGATGGAATCCTCCATCCTGCCCGTGCCCAGCGAGATCGTGATCCCGCCGGCCGCCTACTGGGCCACACAAGGTCGGATGAGCCTCGTGGGCGTGGTCGTCGCGGGCACGATCGGTTCCTACATCGGCGCCACGATCATGTACTTCGTGTCGCTCCGATTCGGGCGCCCGTTCCTCCTGCGCTACGGCAAGTGGTTCTTCGTGTCGCCCGAGAAGCTCGAGCGCGCCGAGCGATTCCTCGCGCGCTACGAGACCGGCGGCGTCTTCTTCGCGCGACTCCTGCCCGTGGTTCGACACCTGATCGGCATCCCGGCCGGCATCGTGCGCATGCGATTCCTGCCCTACAGCATCGCCACGATCGTCGGGTCCGCCATCTGGTGCTCCGTGCTCGCCTGGTTCGGCCAGGACGTCCTCGGCTCGCAACCCAAGCTCCTCGAGGACCCCGACGCGATGATCTCGGCCCTCAAGGCCAAGTCGCTTCCGATCCTGGGCGCCGTCCTCCTCCTGCTCGCGCTCTACGTCCTCGTCGTCAAGCTGACCGACAAGAAGTCCGCTGCCTGATCGTCGAGCGCGTCCGCGCCGCTGCGCGGCGCGGACGACGAGGCCGTCGCTCGCCGAAGCCCAACGCCGCCGCGCACCACACCGAGCCCACGCCGTTCCTACGCGCACGGACAGCGCGCCGCGAACGAGCCCACGTTCGCCACCTCGGCCCGCATCCGGATCCACGGCGCTCGACACGCGCCCACGCACGAGATCCCGCCGTCGGCCCCGATGAAGTGATCCAGGCCATCGGCCACTCCACGATCACGAGCTCGTCTCTCGCCATCGGATCTCGCCACCGAGCGCACGCCGTTCCACGAGCCGTTCGCACCCGACGATCTCCCGCACCGCACGATTCCCACGCCCCGCGAACCACCACTTCGCTCGCCACTCCGCTCACCGCTCCCTCATCCGCTCCCTCATCCCATCTCGCCCGCCCCTTGGAACTCCGAAGCGGCGCGGACCGGTACTCCGGTCCGCGCCGCTTCGGAGTCCGGGACGCGGAGCGCCCGAATGTGCTCCGTTGCGCCTCTCCACCCTTTGCCCCTCAGCTCCCTGACGCTCTCATGCCCCATCAACGACGCAGCCCCGACACCCAAGTGCCGAGGCCGCGTCCACTCACCACAAACTCGTGGCGAATCTCAGTTCTTGATGCGCATCCCGTAGAACGAGCGCCACACGAACACGGTCGAGATCAAGAAGAACACGACCGCGAGTCCGTGCACGAGATCCCCGTTCCCACGTTGGGTCAAGCTGACGGCCAACTCCACCGCGAGCAAGCCGAACAGCGTCGTGAACTTGATGACCGGGTTCATGGCCACCGAGCTCGTGTCCTTGAAGGGGTCACCGACCGTGTCGCCCACGACCGCGGCCGCGTGCAACGGCGTGCCCTTGGCCTTCAACTCGACTTCGACGACCTTCTTCGCGTTGTCCCAAGCGCCACCGGCGTTGGCCATGAAGATGGCCTGGAACAGACCGAAGAGAGCGATCGCGATCAGGTAGCCGATGAAGAAGAACGGCTCGACGAACGCGAAGGCCAGGGTCGAGAAGAAGACCGTCAAGAAGATGTTGAACATGCCCTTCTGCGCGTACTTCGTGCAGATCTCGACCACCTTCTTCGAGTCCTCGGTGGAGGCCTTCGTCGTGGTGTTGAGCTTGATGTTCTTCTTGATGAACTCGACCGCGCGGTAGGCACCCGTGGCGACGGCTTGCGTCGTCGCGCCGGTGAACCAGTAGATGACCGCGCCGCCCAGGATCAGGCCCAAGAGGAAGGGCGGGTGGAGGAGCGACATCTTGTCGAGGTTCGACTTGAGACCCTCGGTCAAGGCCATGATCGTGGCGAAGATCATGGTCGTGGCGCCCACGACGGCCGTGCCGATGAGCACCGGCTTGGCCGTGGCCTTGAACGTGTTGCCCGCGCCGTCGTTCTCTTCGAGGTAGTGCTTGGCCTTGGCGAAGTCGAGGTCGAAGCCGAAGTCCTTCTTCACCTCGGCCTTGACGTTCGGCACGTCCTCGATGAGCGAGAGCTCGTACACCGACTGCGCGTTGTCCGTCACCGGACCGTACGAGTCGACCGCGATCGTGACCGGGCCCATGCCCAAGAAGCCGAACGCGACGAGACCGAACGCGAAGACCGCCGGGGCGAGCATCAGCGTGCTCGGGAACATCATCGACACCCAGTAGGCGATGCCCATGAGCGCGGCGATGACGACGCCCATCCAGTAGGCGCTGAAGTTACCGGCCGTGAGACCCGCCAGCACGTTGAGCGAGGCGCCGCCTTCCTTGGAGGCTTCGACGCACTCGCGCACGTGGCCGGACTTGGTCGAGGTGAAGACCTTGATCACTTCCGGGATGATCGCGCCGGCCAGCGTGCCGCACGTGATGATCGTGCTGAGCTGCCACCACAGGTCGGTGTTGCCGGCCAGGTTCGGGATCAAGAGGTACGAGACGCCGTACGTGATGCCGACGGAGACGATCGAGGTCAGCCACACGAGGAACGTCAGCGGCGCCTCGAAGTCCATGTGGTCCGAGTTGCCGTACTTGGCCTTCGCGATCGCTTCGTTGATCAGGTACGAGAGGCCCGAGGCGATGACCATCATGATGCGCATGGCGAAGAGCCACACGATCAAGGACGCTTGGATGCCTTGCGAAGCGGCCACGGCCGCGGCGTTTTGCGCCTCGGTCGCGTTCGACAGGGTCACGCCCGCGGGCAGGTACAGATCCGGCGTGATTGCCAGCAGGATGAACGAGATCAGGGCCACGCCCGTGACGCCGTAGGTCTCGAAGCCGTCGGCCGTCGGGCCGACCGAGTCGCCGGCGTTGTCACCGACGCAGTCCGCGATCACGCCCGGGTTGCGCGCGTCGTCTTCCTTGATGTTGAAGACGATCTTCATCAAGTCGGAGCCGATGTCCGCGATCTTGGTGAAGATGCCGCCCGCGATACGCAGGGCCGAGGCACCCAGGGACTCGCCGATGGCGAAGCCGATGAAGCACGGGTAGGCCATCTCGGCCGGGATGAAGAGCAGCACGAGCAGCATGAGGAGCAGCTCGATCGAGATCAGCAGCATGCCGATGCTCATGCCCGCCTTCAGGGGGATCTGGTAGCAGGGGAACGGCTTGCCGCGCAGGGCCGCGAAGGCGGTGCGCGAGTTCGCGAACGTGTTCACCCGGATGCCGAACCAGGCGACCAGCACGGAACCGGCGATGCCGATGAGGCTGAAGGCGATGATCGTGGCGACGGTGCCGAAGGGGAGGCCCTGGTGGGTCGCGCCGGCCGCGTCCGTGTGGTTCGCGAGGAACCCGAAGTACAGCACCATGACGGCCCCGATGAAGAGCTCGAGCACGATGATGAACTTGATCTGCGTGACGAGGTACGTCTTGCACGTCTCGTAGATCAGCTCGCTGATCTCGAGCATGGCCTTGTGCACGGCCATCTTCTTGAGCTGGCCGTAGATGACCAGGCCGAAGACGATGCCCAGGGCACAGATCAAGAGACCGTACGTGAGCAGGTCGTGGCCGTTGACACCGCCCAGGAAGGTCACCTTGGTCAGGTCGGGGAGGGCCAGGTCGATCTCGCTCTTGTGACCTCCACCTTCCGGCAGGGCGTTGGCGAGAGGTGCGGACGTCGCGGACAGTAGCGCAGCGAAAATGGGGGGGATCATCGGTCTCCTGGAGCCTCCACTGGGGGGCGAAAAAGGCGCGAATGTTCTATTCGTGGGGTCGGGTGGATGCAAGCGAAGAGTCCGTGGAAGCCGGCCCGCCGACGCGATGTCCGTATTTGCGATGTCGTAGGCCCGGGCTCCGTGGACCGGGGGATCCGGCGCGATCGACCCGAAAGCCCGTGTCGCGTGCGCAGAGGCGAGCCGCGAGGGCGTGCCGGTGGGGGGACACGGGGTTCTCGTTCCGGCGAGCGGATCGCGACGTGTTCCGACGGTGCGAAGCCAGCGCGACGCGACGGGGCAGGATCCGATCGAGCCTCGGGGCGAGGCGGGCGGGCTCGAGCTCGAGGTCGAATGCACGGGACCGCTGGCTCGAACCGCTGACACGAACCGCTGACACGAACCGCTGACACGAACCGCTGACACGAACCGCTGACACGAACCGAAGCGGGGGACCGAGGATGCGGGCGAAGAGTCGAGCGAATCGTCGAACTCGTGATCCAACAACGCCGCCACCCGGGTCGGAGCGACCCGGGCGGCGGTTCGGACTTCGTCGTCGTGCGAGGTCCGTCGTCGAGCGGCGGACCGTCGCGCGCGATCAACGCAGGACGCGAATGCGCATCTTCGAGATCTTGACCTCGCTGCCCGGCGGAACGCTGATCGCGAGCGCGCCCTTGCGGCGGCGCGTCCACGACAGGTCTTCGCTCACGGAGCTGTACTCCGTGTCGGGGAAGTTGAGGGTGAAGGTGCTGGCCAGCATCTGGCCCGTCATCTTGTAGGACTGTCCGGCCTTGAACGGCGGGCTGCCCTTGACCGTCGAGACGGAGTAGTTCGTGACCGAGTTGTTCACGGCCGCGCCGACGCGCCAGTAGAAGTTGGCGTCGCCCTTCACGACGGTGAAGTCGATCTCGTACTCGTAGTCACGCCACTGCTCGAGGTCGCCGATGCTCATGATGGCCTCGCTCTTCGAGCCGAGGTCCGGGCCGACGCCTTGGATGACGCCGTCCTTGAGCTGCCAACCGGAGAAGCCGGGGTGTTGCCACTTGTCCTTCTGGTCGGCGCCCATGAGGTCGAGCCAGGGGGTCTTCTCGATCACGTCGGGCGTGAAGATCTGCTTCACGAGCGCGTCCGACTCGGTGATCATCGACTTGAAGATCTCGGTCAGGAATGCCTTGAGCTCCTCGTTCTTCGACTTCCCGCGCGAGGCGTCGTCGAGCATCTTCGTGATCTCGTCGTCGGCCTTCGTGTAGGCGACCAACGCGGCGCGCGCCTCGTTCGGCCCCTTGGCGGCGGCAGCCTTGGCGTCGTCGTACAGCTTCTGGGCGTAGGCGCGGTCGACCTTGACGCGCGCGGACGCCACTTTCGTGAGGAATTCGACGCCCTGGTCGCTGCCGCTGCCTTCGTACTCGTTCACGCGGCGGCGCAGCTTCTGCAGCTCTTCGGCGGACTTGGACGAGGCGTTGTTCGCGTCGTTGACCAAGTTCTCGAGGCCCTGCTGCAGGTCGCGGATCCGGATGATCTCCTCGGCCTTCGACTTGGCGCGGTTGTACCAGGCCTTCACGATGGAGTCGGCGTCGAGCGACACCTTCGTGACCGGCTGGAAGACCGAGACGCCCTTCCACAGGTTGTCGTTGGTCGGGTCCTCGACCAGCTTGCGGCCCGCTTCGTT
>Ga0075163_10002122_pt1 | contig 26765 bp, 25 predicted proteins | sample JI1023141ADNA_FD_71478 | JGI IMG/M metagenome (GOLD analysis project Ga0075163, IMG submission 71478) | Wastewater effluent complex algal communities from Wisconsin, to seasonally profile nutrient transformation and Carbon sequestration -... | ecosystem: Engineered > WWTP > Effluent > Algae...
AACCTATGAAGAAGTTTTTACTAGTATGCTTCTCACTCGTTTTTGTGCTCAGTGCCTGGGCGCAGGAGAGGGTGGTTTCAGGTAAAGTGTCCGCTACAGAAGACGGAACAACTTTGCCTGGTGTGAACGTAGTTCTGAAAGGAACTACAAACGGAACAGTTACCGATACCGATGGTAACTACAAATTGACAGTGCCTGCTGAAGGTGGTGCATTGGTATTCTCTTTTATCGGTCTTCAAACATCAGAGGTTTCTATTGGCGACCGCTCGGTGATTGACGTTCAGCTTGGCCTGGATGTGAAGCAGTTGACTGAAGTAGTTGTAACAGCACAAGGTATTGAGCGCGACAGAAAGGCGCTTGGTTATGCGGCTACTACGATCTCTTCTACTGATCTTGCTAACAAGCCAGAAACTGATTTAGGACGTGCCCTCCAGGGTCGTACTCCTGGTCTTCAGATTTTGAACTCTTCCGGCATGGCAGGGTCTGGCTCTAAGATCAACATCCGCGGTATCAGTACCGTGACAGGTAACTCACAACCTTTGTGGGTTGTCGATGGTGTTCCTGTCAACACACAAGGAAACCAGCAGGATAACAACCTGAACTTTCAAGATGGACAAAATTCTCCCAACCGTTTCTTTGACATTGATCCGAACAACGTAGAGACGATCAACGTGCTGAGAGGTCTTAGTGCAACAGCACTTTATGGTTCACAGGGCCGTAACGGTGTAATCCTTGTAACAACCAAGGCTGGTTCCAACAACAAGAATGCGCGCAAGTTTGAAGCTTCTGTTAGTCAATCTCTAATAACAATTGAAGCCATACTACCAGAGTTTCAGAACAAATGGGGTAATGGATTTGATGGAGACTATGGAGAATTCTTCAGTAACTGGGGAAGTGTATTCAACGGCCAATCACCTACAGTACCAGGTGGTACAAAACCTCCTCATCCTTACCGCGAATGGCGCAACGTATTTCCTCAGTTTCCGGAATTTCAAATTGCAGGTGGACCAGTTGGTAATGCTGCTACTGTTGGCTACGTCCCCGCGGCAGCTCCTAATAACGTGAAAGATTTCTTTAAGAAAGGGACTTCTTCTACCACATCGTTGAGTCTTGGAGGCAGGTCAGATTTTGGCAATCTCAATTTTAGCTTTAGCCACCTTGACGAAAGCGGTTATATGCAGAACAATAACGTGGAGCGTAATAACCTTTCATTGGGAGGCAATGCCAAGCTAACGGACAAATTTACAATCGGAAGTACATTTAATTATGTAAAGACAGACTTTGAAACGCCTCCGATAGGAAACGGAAGAGGTAACAATTCAGATGGAGGTCCATCTATTTTTGCCAACCTGTATTTTACGCCTCGCAATTTGGATTTGACTAACTGGCCGTACCAGCATCCAGTTACGGGAGCCAATGTATATTATAGGAATAATAATAGCATGACAAACCCTCGTTGGGTGCTGAATAACTCAAAACAAACATCTGTTACCAATCGCTTTTTCTCTAACGTTAATTTTAACTATCAGCTAACCGACTGGTTGAAGCTTACGTATCGCCTGGGTTTAGATACTTATTCGGAGAAGCAGCAAAATCAAACCAATAAAGGCTCAGTAGGATATCCTAATGATGCCCTCATATTTGGGTCTGGTTTACTTCGAACTGTGAATTCTACTAATCGCATTATGGATCATTCGATGATAGCCAGTATCCATAAGAAAATTTCGAATGACATTGACGTAAATGCCATTGCAGGATTTAACTCCCGCACAGATACGTATGAGCAAAATGGATTGGAGAGTAGCGGCCAGGTAGTGTATGGGCTGTTCGAGCACCGCAATTTTGCACAAACAACTTCTCAGGATTTCCGCAATAACAATTTAAATTACAAATCGAGAAGAACCTGGTTGGGAGCCTACTTCGATGCCGGATTAGGTTATAAGAACTATTTGTTTGTTAACCTTACGGGAAGAAATGACTGGACCTCTACATTGGAAAAAGAGAACAATAGTCTTTTTTATCCTGGGGTAAGTGCATCATTCATTCCTACAGCAGCATTTCCGGGGTTTGCAGCTGGTGTTCTTGACTTCTTAAAAGTAAGAGCAGGCTACGGTACCTCTGCCAATTTTCCTGATCCTTACAATACCCGAGGTTTTCTTCCAATCGTAGCAGCTTATCAGAATGACAGAACAGGCAACGTGTCTACCCAAGGACAAGGATTTACTTTGCCTAACCCAAAGTTGAAACCAGAGCTACAATCTGAGCTTGAATTTGGACTGGAGACACAAGTCTTGGATAACCGTGCGAAGGTTGATTTCTCAGTTTACAAAAGAACCGCCAAGGATCAAATTATTGCCCAGTCATTAGACTTTTCAACAGGCTTTCAAAACACGCTTATCAACGCTGGTGAGATATCGAATAAAGGCCTTGAAGCTGGCTTAACGGTTACACCAATTAGAAGCAATAGTGTTGTATGGAATGTGCGAGGTACTTTCACAAAGAACGTAAGTAAAGTAGTAAGCTTACCCGAAGGTTCTAAATCAATTAATATTTCTGGTTACTCAACACTAGGTAATTATGCGGAAGAAGGAAAGCCATTCAATATTATTAAGGGGCAGCGCGTTGCACGCAACGCAGACGGACAACCAATAGTTGACCCAACCGGAACATATGTGATAACGCCTACTGTTGAAATAATTGGCGATCCCAATCCAAAGTGGCTAGGTTCTGCAATGAGTGATGTTACTTGGAAGGGCGTAACCCTCGCATTCCAGGTGGACTATGTTCATGGAGGTGATATTTACTCTTCAACTGCTGGCGTAATGATAGGGCGTGGAGTTTCTAAAGATCTTGAAACTTTTGATCCGGGACTGCCTTTGATTCTTCCAGGTGTGAAACAGGATGGAACCGTAAACGACCTTCCTTTAACAACTGCAGGAGTATTTTATGGAAATTCTATTGTTGGTTCCAATGCAAATGACAGGGCTATTTATGATGGCTCAAGAGTGCGTTTGCGTGAAGTATCGTTGAGTTATAGCCTGCCGCAGAATATTATCTCAAAGCTTTCAATTCGAAGCGCTAACATTTCATTGGTGGGCAACAATATGTGGTTCAAATCCCTGAATGCACCAAAGTATGTTCATGCCGATTTTGATCGGAGTTCCTTTGGTAATGCCAATGGTGCCGGTTTTGAATTCATCGGAGGACCTTCAGCAAGGCGCTATGGAGTAAACCTCAGACTAACCTTCTAACCCGAGAATTTTTATGAAAAAAATATATAAAGTATTAAGTCTGCTTGGATTCATGGCCATTGTTATGTCATGTGATCTGAGTAAAGACCTGAACAGCCCGAATGATGTGGGTATCAGTGCGGCAGATCCTGATTTATTAATGAATAAAGTGCAAACTGACTTTGCCTTATTTCATGCAAAGGTTGATGGAGATCATAACATTTTGACCAGTGGAGTAAACCAGTTGGTTCGCTTTAAGGCAATGACACGCGATGATGTATACTCCAGAGCATATCGTCCTCAGGATTTTGATGAAATATGGAAAGATGCGTATCAAAAAGTGCTGGTCAATATTGAGACGTTGATCCCTTTAGCAGAGGAGAAGCAGCTCAATGTCCATGTGGGTGTTGCAAAAGTTATTAAGGCTCTCACTTATATCACCTTGGTTGACGTGTTTGGCGATGTTCCTTATAGCGAAGCCATAAAAGGAACAGAAGGCAATTTCAATCCTCACGTTGATGGTGGCGAAAGTATTTATGCTGCATCAGTCGCACTGTTGGAACAAGCAAGGGCATCGTTTGGTAAGGCTGGAGGATTAGGCCTTAACAGGGATATCTATTACAATGGAAACCGTGTACTTTGGACAACACTGGCAAATTCAATCGAATTAAAAGCGCAATTGAATTTGACCGCAGACCCCGGTACTTCTGCCATGAAAACAGCGGCCATGTCAAGAATCAGTGCATTAGTCACTGCCAATGATTTGATTGATACAGACGCGGAAGAGTTTACCTACAAATGGGGAACTGCTAACGTACCGGCCATTTCACGGAATCCAACCTATCAAGAATACTATGGTCAAACCCCGGGTGCTGCAGGTGGAGATATTGGCATTAAGTTTATGACAGAGATGTATCGCGGTTTGGGAGTTCAGGATCCTCGATGGAGATATTATTTCTACCGTCAGGTAGGATCAAAGGCGGCTGCATTGGCTACTGATGCAAATGCAATTGGATGTAACAATGTTCCTCCGCCTCCGCACTATATAGCTGGCAATGAACCCTATTGTTTTGCAGAGCCTGGTCTTTTTGGTCGTAATCACATGGATAAGTCGGGAAAGAATCCTGACTCTAACGCACTCACTTGTGTAGGTGCTTATCCGTATGGTGGTTTGGTTGATACCAATGATGGAGATCCTAATTTCTCTAATCAAGTGAAGCAGGGCGATGGTGGCAACGGTGCCGGCATCGAAAATATCTATATGAGCTGGTTCACAGATTTTATGAAAGTGGAAGCAATTCTAAGGCTGAACATGACATCGATTGGAGATGCACGAGTACTCATGCTTTCAGGTGTTAATAAGTCGATTAACAGAACAAGAAGCTTTGCAAATTCCATTGGCCAGGTTCTTCCTGCCGGTTTGGAGCCTTCTCCGGTTTCCTATACCTCTAAGCTTGGTGGTAACTATGACCTGGCAGCTGGCAATGCAGATAAATTAGAAATTGCCATGAAGGAATACTACAAATCATTGTGGGGAAATGGCATAGAGGCGTATAACCTCTACAGAAGAACTGGTTCGCCCAAGGATCTGCAACCCTCTGTTATCAACAACAATAACCCGGGTGTATTTCTCTACTCGCTGATTTATCCAAGCAATTTTGCGACACTCAATGATAATGCGCCAGAGAAGAAACCTGAAGTGGTGAATAGGGTATTTTGGGATAAAACAGGACTTATTTTAAAGTAACCAGCTAAAGAAAATAAAGCATGAAAAATATAGTAAAAAGATTTGCGGTACTACTATTAATAGTGGTAGTTATTGCATGTGTTGATGAGGCAAAGGATCCGGTGAAATTTAATGAGGTTAAAAAAGCGACTTACCTGGCAATCCGCGGTGCGTCTAATGATGCCCTGGTAGCCACTGGATGCTCTAATAGCTTCTTTAAAAACAATATCCTCTCCACAGATGCTTTCACAGTTGAGTCGGATTTTCTTTCAGAAGATCAAGAGACTTTGCAGGAGGTGAAATTGTTTGCCCAAACTCCTACAATTAATCGCGTTTTGGTAACAACCTTCCCCGGTAGTAATTGGACACTACCTTCAGGCGCGACCACTAAGCGTGGGACTTTTTCAGTACCGTTGGCAACCATCCTAACAAAACTTGGATTGACTACTGCAACAGCTGCTTCCTTAAAGAACGCAGATATAACAATGTCAATTGATTTAGTTCTGACAGACGGCAGCACAGTACTAGGGAATTCAATTGTAGCCCCCGGCTTATTTGCCAGTGTTGTTTTTCAGCCAGCTATGGTGCTAACTTATTGTGCAAATAATACAAAGGACTTCTTGCCAATTGCTACTACCAGTATGTTAGGCACCTGGGCTTTGGATAAGGATAAGAAAGTAGTTCGCGGAGAAATTCCTTCTCTGAAGGATGGTGTTTCCGATACCTTATACATCCGGTATGATCAAGTAAGTATGAAAGTAGCACCTATAGTTACATTTGATCCGCCAACAGCGGGTACTGTTACGAAGGATGTTACGCCTTATAAAAAGGAGAAGAATGGTTTCTATGTGGTGTACAAAGCCGGTTCAACTTATACAGGTGAAGTCACAGCTACAGTCTCGGGCGGTGTTGCTACTGTTGCGGGAGCTGATCTTACTCAAGAAGATACAGAGCATACAATCAATGTTGATAACATTGCTCCCGTGGTGAGTCGAAGCACAGGTACTCGCATTGGAGCGGGTCAGTTTGTAACGATGAAAGTGAGCTCCAATGAGAAATTGAGTACGAAGTCAGGAGATGTTATCTTGGTTAATGTGGATGGCACGGCCCTTGGTCTTGAAACGGTGAAAGATGCAAAGATGACTATTGCGGCTAATGGTTTGTCAGCTTCACTGATCTACATCTTCAAGCTTAAGGATCCTCTGGTTCAGGCAACTCATGGTGATCTTGTTGTGACGTTTAGCAAAGCAATTGATGAAGCAGGTAACTCAACAACCATAGGTAACGGAGTTTTAACTGTTGATTTAAATGCTCCTCCTGCTCCGACAATTACAGCCACTGGCATGTATGATTTTGGTACGCAGATCAGATGGAGCGCAGATCAAAGTGTTGATGCGACTCCTGTAACAGGTAACCCGGGTGGATCGGACACTGGCAGTGTTTATTTTGTGGCCATTGCATCTGGAAAACCGCGGCCAACTGGCTTTGCTGTTGACTTAGATGGCGTTGCCACCTGGACTATGCCCGATGATCCAGCATCTACGAAAACTCCAAAAGAAAAGGTAGCGATTATGGATGAGGGAGTTTTGGAAGTCGAAGAAGGAGGTTCTGGTCTTGTTTTCACATCGTTCGGTGCAAATGGCACGTTTGACATCTATGCGGTGTTTGTAAGTAGCTCAGGAACGATCAGCAAAATTTCGTCAAGTGCTCCTGTTGTGGCGCCTGGTGTTGGAAATCCGCTGACAATCACAATGAATTAAAAGTAAGGTTAGTTTTTTTTAAAGCCGTCCTGACACGTCAGGACGGCTTTTTTATTCCCTTTATCACAAAAAAGGGATTTATCCGTGACCCTCATTGGTTAATGACGAAAGAGGGGTGACCTTGGCTTTAGTAACTAACTAGCTTTTTTCAACTTCATCTCAAATTCGTAATTTGCAGGCAGCATTAAACCAAGCTGCTTATGAAAAAAAATCTGTTTATTGTTCTTTTTGTCGGCTTAAGTCTGGAAGGATTTTCTCAATTTATTAAACAAGGTACCATCATTGGTGGGGGAGCGTTTGAATTTCGAACGGCTAAAGTGAAGGATTCGGATTCGAAAGGTTCATCTTTCTCGTTGATGCCATGGGCCGGTTATCTTGTCATGGATAATCTGGCAATAGGAGGGTTGATGAATTTTACAAGTTCTTCCTCTGAGACTGGGGCTCCGTCCAATTTAAAAACTAAGGATAGTGATTTCACCATTGGACCAGTTGTCCGGTATTATCTCGATCAAGGTGTGTTTGTTCATACTCAGGCAGGCTTTGGAAGCAGTAAATCAGTTTTTGAAGTTGGTAACACCAAGACAACTACGAAATTTGGGGAAACAAAATTCAGAATCGGTGCCGGTTATGCTGTTCGTATCACTGATACCGTTCTGTTCGAGCCGATCATCGGCTATTATGCTGAAACATCCAAGGATAAATCTAGTGATACCAAATCTACGGTCAGTGGACTATTTATAATGGGAGGATTTACCATTTTCCTAAAGTAAAATTTATCTTATACTCATTAAAAAAGCGGAGTTTTTACTCCGCTTTTTTAGTTTCAAAGCATCAGTTCCAACTCTTAATGATACATCATGCTGGACTCAAACTGAAACAATTCGGTTTGTTTGAAGCTCAGTCGAATGATTTCATCGATTTCATGAAAGAAGGAAGCATTTCCTAACTGAACAAAATCGTATTTTATTACGGACTGCAGAATGGAATCGTACCTCGTCATATTGATGCCGCTCTGCCTTAATTTCATCAGTTGGCTTTTGATCCGATTAAGTTGAACGGGATTAGCTGTTCGATCAAATTTATAGTCTATGTAACGGTTGAGGTCACTGCTGACCAAATTGTCAATCAATTGAGTACGATGATCTTGCAAGATTGAGCGTAACTGGAGCGATACAAAATACTGATCTCCATCCTTCAAGGTTAGGAGTCCGGCTGCTGTTTTGATGGTCTTCATTGGGCTTTCATTTTACTTTCCATCAAATGTAAATACTAAAATAATTAGTATCACAACTACTAATAAATTTAGTTTTCACTGTCTTAGCTAAGCCCAGAAATATCAATTTTTACGAATGTCAACGGCATTTTGGGGTGGTTGAGAATGGAGCCCTTGGCGACTACTTACAACTTTTACGAGACATCTGCGTATATTAACTGCAATTGCGAATAATATATGAAGAAGACTAAACTCGGAGAATTCGAGGAACTCGTGCTGCTAACAGTAGCTGCACTGCAAAAAGAGGCCTACGGTGTAGAGATAAAAAGAGAATTAGAAGAACGACTGAAGGAAAAGTTAAGCGTGGGCTCAATCCAATCGGCACTCAAGCGCATGGAAGAAAAAGGATTTCTTACCTCGGAGTTTGGAGAGGCTACCTCCAGGCGAGGAGGCAAGCGGAAGCGAATTTACACAGCCACCTCTTATGCACACAAAATACTTGCGGAAATGAAAGAAATCAGAGCAGGGTTGTGGGAATCCATGCCAAAGATGGCCTTACAATTTGGTTAGTAGTTGTTAGTTAGTGGTTGCTAATTTTAAACAGCCATTGTAAACCGAAAAATAATTAAATGAAATCCCGAACAACTAATAACGAACAACTATCAACTAAATACAATCCGCCAAAATGGCCCGTCAAATTCCTTCGCTTCTTCCTAAATAAGGAATACCTCGAAGAGATCGAAGGCGATATGGAGGAAATTTTTCAAGAAAATGTAGAACTACTCTCGCTAAAAAAGGCAAGGCGAATTTATACCATTGAAATGCTAAAATTACTCAGACCTATACTGTTAAAGAACTTTAGAAACATGCCTGTACTCAACCAATTTCCTATGTTTAGAAATTACTATAAGACCTCCTTCCGGAGCTTGATGAAAAACCCGATGAGTTCTTTCATCAATATTTTTGGCTTGTCAATGGCGATTGGCATTTGCGTCATGCTATATGGCTTTGCTCAGTGGGTGAATGGCATTGATCAATTTCACGAACATAAAAATGAAGTATTTCTGATTACATCGGTGGGGAATCGTGATGGAATGCAGCAGCAATACGGTACCACGCCAGCGCCTTTGGGCGAAGTACTCAAACAGGATTATCCACAGATTCAGAAAATATGCCGCATTACGAATGCTCCTGTGGTGGTGAAGTATCAAGACAAAGTATTCCATCAAGCCGTACGGTATGCTGATGAAACTTTTTTGCAAATGTTAACATTTCCCATGAAGTGGGGTAGCTCGGGCTCATTGACTGATATCAACAGTGTGATAATCAATCAAGATATTGCCACCAAATACTTTGGGGAGGAAAATCCTCTGGGCAAAAGCATTCAGCTTATTTTTGGCGAGGATAGGAAAAAAGAATTTGCAATAACAGGTGTCGCTAAAAAATTTCCGGAGGCTCATGCCATTGCCTTTGACTTCCTCATAAACATTGAGAATTTAAAAGTAGCCAATCCCAATTACGACCCGGGTGACTGGAGTGCGATTATTGATGCGACAATCATTCAGGTCAATAAGCCCACCGACATTGCAACTATTGAAGCAGGGATTGATAAGTATAAAACATTTCAAAACGAAAAGCATTCGGAATGGGAAATCTCATCGTTCCATTTTATATCACTGGCAGATCTTTACGAGAAAGCGGGAGATATTCGCGATTGTATTTCGCCACCCTATTACAAGACAAATTTTACGGCAGTCGTGATCCTCTCCATTATCACTTTGTTTCTGTTGGCACTGGCTTGCTTTAATTATATTAATATTGCCATTGTAACGGCTGCCAAACGCCTTAAAGAAATTGGTGTAAGAAAAGTTATAGGAGCTACCCGCAGTAAAGTTATTACCCAGTTCCTATCAGAGAATATTTTTGTTACCTCGTTCGCATTAGTTTTTGGGTTAGTGATTGGAATCTTTGTATTCATTCCGGGTTTCGAGCAAATCAACGGCTTCAATATGGGATTCACGATGAGTCATCCAAAGCTTTGGATTTTTCTGGCAGTTGTTCTGCTTATAACGGGGCTTTTCTCGGGCCTGTATCCAGCGCTATACATTTCAAGGTTCGAAGTGGTAACGATTTTAAAAGGATCCTCAAAATTTGGTAGGCAAAACCCACTTAGCAAAGTGCTTCTCGGATTTCAACTGGTACTGTCTTGCATCCTTATTACTTGTGCTGTCATGTTTACACAAAATACGGGCTATGTGGCACAGCGTAGCTGGGGATATGATCAAAATAATGTTCTGTATGCAGAGGTACAAAATCAATTCGCGTACGAACAACTCAGCGCTGCAATGGCTCAGCATGCTAACATCTCTTCTTTAGCAGGTTCAGCCAATCATATTGGCAAAAGTCATAGGACGGTTATTGTCAATCTGCCACCTGATAAACATTATGAAATTCAAGGATTATCGGTAGATGCGAATTATTTCTCTACTATGGGATTACAACTTCAAGAAGGTCGCTTATTTAACCAGGATTCCGAAGTTGATAAACAAACGCTGATAGTTAATGAAGAACTTGTAAAAAATTTTGGATGGAGCGAGGCTATAGGGCAGCAGGTAGAAATTGATAGTATGCGGTACGAAGTGATTGGTGTAGTTCGAAATTTTCATAACTATCACTTCGATTCGAAAATACTTCCAATGGCATTTACATCAACGAGTAAAGCAGATTACCGGTACTTGTCACTTCGGGTTAATAGTGGTTCTGAAAGAGAGACCTATGCAGCAATTCAGGCACAATGGATAAAACTTTTCCCTGAGATACCTTTTCAGGGCGGCTATCAGCAGGATGTTTGGGGTAACTTTTTTGAGAACATCAGAAGTCATGGTAAATTTTGGCAGGGGATCGCATTCATCACTATTCTCCTTGCGGGATTGGGTCTGTACGGTTTAGTCAACCTTAATGTCACGGGCCGAACAAAAGAGTTTAGTATCCGAAAAGTATTAGGCGCACAAACGGAAAGCCTGACCGTTGGCATTTTGAAGCAATATGCCGGTCTATTCATTATATCATTAGTAATAGCCATGCCTGCCAGCTATTACCTGGTAGCTTCATTGTTTGATTTTGCTTATGAATATCATGTTCCGATGAATTTCATAAGCGTCACGATCGCGGTTTGCTTGTTGATTTTTACCCTGTTGTCGGTAGTATCCACGCAAGTAAATAAAGTAGCTAATGCCAGTCCTGTCAACGGGCTAAAAGTGGAGTAACGAAAACTAAAAAGAAACAAATGAAGCCAATGCCAGATACAAAACAGAAGATTGCAAGAAAAGCAGGTATACTCTATTTATTATTGGCCATTACGAGCGCATACGGCCTTATGTATGTGTCATCGCAAGTTTATGTGCCAAATGATGCAGCTGCTACTTCACAAAATATGATGGCACACGAATTTCTCTTTCGGTCAGGAATCGTTAGCAATTTGATCAGTCAAACCGTCTTTATTTTTTTAGTACTTACATTGTACCGGTTATTTGAAGGAGTAAGCAAGCATCTGGCTATTATCATGGTGGCATTGGTAATCGTTTCCGTTCCAATTGTGTTTGTAAGTGAAGCTTTTGCGATTGCCTCACTTATGATTCTGAAAGGGGAGATGATGACAACACTTCCACCTGAACAGCAACAAGAATGGGTGATGCTTTTTTTAAGACTGAATAGTCGAACGACATTTGTTGCCATAGTATTTTGGGGACTTTGGCTTATCCCGTTTGGGCAATTGGCATACAGGTCTGGATTTATACCAAAGGTTATTGGTATTTTATTAATCCTTGGCGGAGTTGCTTATGTGATTCAGGTTATAGCCACCATACTATTTCCTGACTATCGATCAATCGTTTCAAAGTTGACCGGTTTGTTTCCTACTGTGGCGGAACTCTCTGCCATTCTTTGGCTTTTGATTAAGGGGGTAAAGTCTACGAGTGAGGTGCCGAACGCGTCATGAGTATTTGATCTCAGGGGTTATATATCTTTATCCTTTTTAAACAGAAATAATATGAATAGAAATAATGGTGTGTTAGAAGACGTTAGAGTGAACATTAAAATCAAACTCGCATTTCTATGGACTGCGGTTATGTTCTGTTATATCTATGGAGATTATTTCGAATTGTATGTTCCATCGAAGATGGCGGGATTCATTAGCGGTGAGACTATGCTGAATAGCCCCCTTAAGCTATTTAGCGCGTCTGTGCTACTTGCCATTCCAGCTATCATGATATTTTTATCTGTTACGTTAAAACCAACGATTAATAAAATTTTAAATATTATTTTCGGTGTGTTTTTCACCTTGATCATGCTACTCATAGCCGTCACGTCCCTAAGTCCATGGTATACTTTTTACGTTTTTCTGGCGATTGTTGAAAGCGTAATAACCTCCATGATTGTTTGGCATGCTACAAAGTGGCCAAGAGCGAACGTTGACTGAGTGAATAGATAATGAGGCTGAAAAAAAGATGAGGAAGAGAACGGTAACAAAGTTTCACCAAAGACGTTTGGTAGCTTTAGATGAACTATATACAATATCCTCCTCCTCCCGTACTTAGACCTTACGTTCGCTATTTTTGGAGCTTTAGTTCTCTGCAATCAAATGTAGCGAAGCTCCACATTAAGAGTTTTGCCGACAGGTATCCTCGTTTTATTTTCCAGGACGTCAATAATTTTAATTCGATTTGCCAGCCGGATGGTGCAAAGATGCCTGTCTGCTATTTGAGCGGAATCGACACCAGGAATACTGAGGCAATAATGTCAGGTACCTTTTCGCATTTTGGAGTCAGCTTTTATCCTCATGCTTTAAAAATATTTTTTGGAATTGATGCTCATGAGTTGGTAGATACTATGCCTGATGTTAATCTTGTTTGTGATCTGAACATTCAGAGTAAGCTGGAGAGAGCTGCTTCTCATGTAGACCGTGTTAATATTATGAGCCAATACTTATACGATAAGATTAAGCACATCCCCAGGGTTGATCAACTGGTCAATCAGATTATTCAAACGAGGGAAATTCATGAGACGACCAGCATTTTTGAAGTTGCAAAGAGATATAGAGTTTCGGAGCGGCAACTTGAACGAAAATTTAAAATTGCAGTAGGTGTTTCTCCTAAGAAGCTGCAGCGCATTGCGCGCTTTGAAAAATCCCTTAAATTATTGGCCGGGGCCGACTATTCACAACTGACATTGATTGCGCACGATTTAGATTACACAGATCAATCTCATTTTATAAAGGATTTTAAGACTTTCTCCGGAATGACACCCTATGATTTTGTAAAGAGCCAGAATATCGGCTCGGAGAGTTCTTCATTTATTTGCTTTCCTGAGAGCTAGCCAATATAAACGTGTCGTTTTTTTACAATTCTGAATTTATTGCCCGCGCTATTTTTGATTCTAATTCTTAATCTAAAATGAGCGTAACAAATTATGAAAAGAAAGATCGTATCCTGTATCAATGGTTTGCTTTTATTATTTTTTTGTTTGACTATCATCAGTTGTAGCGAGGATTCTGCAGCTCCGGCTAACAAATCCAGAAATGTCAAGTTTGAGATGACTGGAAGTTATACGGGTAAAATTGTAGTCGCCCATACGTTGGCGAACGGTGGTACGCAGGCATTTTCTGACATTCGGCTACCATGGACTAAAGAAATAGTGTATGAAAACACTGTGGGAGGAATTGGCTTCTCTGGTAGTGGAGAGATTAGCCTTAGCAACGTGCCAGGCCAATCAGTGACAATCAATATTTACTCCGACAACAAAATTGTAAAAACCGGTTCTGCGTCTGTTGATTCGAATCAGATTCTTTTGTTGCCATCATTGTCATTTGTGTTTCCTTAGATTTTTACTAGTACATTTCTTTTTTAACCGTTAATATCATGAAACATAATACCCTACTGCTACGAGTTGCCCTCGCCATTATTTTTTTGACCCACGGACTACCGGGCATGTTTAATGGTGGAGTAAACGCTTTTGGAAATCTTTTTTTAAATCAAATAGGGTTTGCACCATTGGGTGTTCCCATTGCTTGGGCAATCAAAATTTCACACGTAGTCTGTGCAGTCTTATTAGTTTTCAATAGATATATTAAACCTGCTTCCATCATGACAATTTTTATTTTGGTTATGGGCATCGTTTTTGTCCATTTCAAAGAAGGCTGGTTTGTCGTGGGCGGAGGAAGAAATGGGGTGGAATACAATCTTTTATTAATTGTTGTACTTGTCTACATCATGTTCCCCAGCGGACTAAAGAAATCAGTATTGAACCCTTAACCTTGTAAATTTATTAATCACTATTATTTTATGAAGAAGATCACTTTTATTATTGGCATGGTATGCATCGTCACCTATTCAGCTTTGGCACAGCGAGCATTGGAGAAAGGAGGAAAGCAACTGAATGCCGGGTTTGGCATTTCTACGTTTGGTGTGCCGATCTATCTGGGAGCAGATTTTGGAATCTCCGAAAACATCACCATTGGCCCACGAGTTTCCTATCGCAAGAATACAGAAAAGTATTTTGGAAATAAATATTCGCAATCGCTGACCGTAATTGCCTTCAATGGTAATTATCACTTTAACCAGTTGCTAAAATTGCCGGATGTATGGAATGTTTATGCGGGGATAACATTGGGTTACTACATTTGGTCCGATGTGAAATGGAACAACAGTTCCCTCACAGGATTTGGAGGAGAGGGTTCGGGCCTGGGGTTTGATGCACAAGTTGGCGCACGCTATTTTTTCAATGAAAATTTTGGCATCAATCTGGAACTAGGGGGCGGCACGGGCTCTGGCGGTATTATTGGTATTACCTATAAAATATAGGTGATACCAGACTACCATTTTGACTGACTGGTGCTGATAATAAGAATGATCAGTCGGCCGCAACCGCCTTACTTACCATTCTATATATATAGGAGTGATAGATATGCCTTCTGGCAAATCGATCGGGTGTGTCGGAGCTTGCCAGTTTTCCGTAAACATTTTTAGGGAGGCTGAAATATTCGTAAGTACTACCGTCTGCAAAGTCTATTGTCAATGTCTGCCCTTTGTATTGAAAATTGACAATCCTGGAAGAAGTGATTACCTCAGTGTATTTTTCTAATTGTTGTTCGTGTGTTTCCGGTGCAATGCTTACCAGAAAATGATAGGCCTCGATAAATGATTTGCTTTTTTCCTCTGCTTCGTGCTTTGCGTCAGGGTTGTCCTGAAACTTATCAGGATGCCAGTCCTTCATGAAATTGCGGTAGATAGTCTTTAATTCTTTCAATCCAGCCGTTTTATCCACCCCTAACAGCTTACGATACTCAACAATTTTCTTCATGCGGGCGCAAAAATATACTTTTTAGTCGAATTGCCTTCTGATGGCTTGACCGTAAGGAATATTTTATCGGAAGAATAACAACAGGCTCTATTTCAATTGCGACACTATTTTCTTTGGCAGTTTCGATTTTACCAGTTGATAAGACTGGGTGATGTAGTGTTGCCAAACTTTATTATTGAAGACAGTTATGTCTTCCACCATGATCCACTTATATCGCGCCACGTAAGGAGCCGGAATTATACCCGGCCTCACAGTTAGATCGCCAAACTCTTCATCAGTCACTTTAAAGGATACCTTAGTAGGCGTATTTAATACGACCACACAAAACATCTTACCACCGATCATGAAACAAAGATCATTTCCCCACTTGATATCTTCGGTTACATGCGGAAGTTTCTGGCAAATTGATCGGATGGTTTCGCTATCCATAGTTCATAAATTTTAAGAGTCACTGACTCTATAAGACTTAGCTGCAAAGATTGAAATGGGTACACCGATGACGAACATGTGTATCAAAATCATAATAATTGTTCCGACTAATGGAAAAGGTCTTGAGCCAATGCCGGAGATTGGTATCACGATAAAATTCATAACCAGCCAAATGAAAAGACCGTAAATGATGCCCAGAACTATTTTGTTCATCTGTAGTGGCGCCAATTTAAAGAAGACGAAGAAGAAAAGAATGGTCCACCCGATGGCGATTGCGAAATGAAAAGCTAGCCCTAAGTAAACCATGCTAATTCCACCGGTGTATGCGTCTTGCCCCAGCGCTCCACTGGCTACAAATCTAAAAACCCGATCGGGTGTAATACCATTGGCAACGTAGGCATTGACTGAAGCTGCGATGGCATCTAAAATGCCAACTACCAGACCCGATTTAATTGCTGCCCGGACGAAGCCGTATTGTTTTGTTTTCATATTTACTAAAAGGTAAATAAAACTGGCTGATTGAACCACTTATAAAAGCAAAAAATGTAGGAGAAATTTTAATAGCTACTATTTTTCCGCTCAAGTATATTGCCTGCCAAGTTTCACGAATACTGCTTATATTTCAATCTTATATTTTAAACCTATGATAAAATACATTGCCGTTTCCCTTTTGGTTAGTTTGTTTATTTCTCCAGCAGTTGCTCAGCGTGATAAGAAAGACGCGAGTCCCGCTCCTGTAAATTCTGCGGTAGACTTCAATAATTATTTCAAGCCGGTAAAATGGAGGAGCATCGGACCGTTTAGAGGCGGGCGATCAGTGACGGCCACCGGGGTTGTGGGCGATGTTAATACCTATTACATGGGCACGACCGGGGGAGGAGTTTGGAAAACGGAAGATATGGGCATTACCTGGAAAAATATTTCAGACGGTTTTTTCAAAACTGGATCAGTGGGAGCGATCGCTGTTTCGGAGAGCGATCCTAATATTGTGTATGTGGGCATGGGCGAGCATGCAGCGAGAGGTGTAATGACGCATCATGGTGATGGTGTTTACAAATCAACCGATGCCGGAAAAACATGGAAGAAAATTGGGTTGGATTTGACACAACATATTTCGCGTATTGCCATTGATCCACACGATCCAAACATTGTATATGTTGCAGCTCAGGGAGCTTTGTATAGTCATAATAAAGAGAGAGGGGTATTTAAATCTACCAATGGAGGCGAATCATGGACTAACGTACTTTATGTAGACGACAAAACAGGTTGCGTTGAGTTGTCAATGGATATGAATAACCCGAGGATACTCTACGCTGCTATGACGGAGTATGGTCGCCAGCCATGGAAAGTTATCAGTGGTGGTCCTACGAGCGGTCTCTATAAATCAACCGATGCCGGTGTTACCTGGAATAAAATTCACAATGGCCTGCCCAAGGAGTTGGGAAAAATGGCAGTTGCCGTATGTCGTTCTAATTCTGAGCGGGTCTACGCTTTGATTGAAAGCGACTCTGATAAAGAGCTTGGAGGATTATTTGTTTCTACTGATGCGGGTGCCAGTTGGAAACGGATGACGAATGATCATCGCTTAGTGCAGCGGGCGTGGTATTACATTGAATTGTTTACCGACCCTAAGGATGAACTTACACTCTATGTGATGAGCGCTCCGGCCCTTCGCTCCATTGATGGAGGAGTGACATGGGAAGATATTTCTTCCACCCATGGCGACTATCATAACTTATGGATCAATCCCATCAACTCAAAGAACATGATTATTTCTGATGACGGTGGATCTGCGATTACAGTTAATGGCGGAAAGACGTGGTCAACGCAGAACAATATGCCAACAGCGCAGTTTTACCGAATCAATGTCGACAACAATTTTCCATACCGCATCTATGGAGGGCAACAAGATAATTCATCAGTATCTATTGCTAGCCGCGATGTGGCAGGCCGCGGAATTACCACATCAAACTGGACATCTTCGGCTGGCGGTGAGAGTGCGTTTCTCGCATTTAATCCGGATGATCCCCGCTACGTGATGGGAGGAAGTTATGAAGGCACAATTGAAGTACTTGATACCAAGGCCAATGCAGGAACCAATATTATGGCAGCTCCTATTGAATATTTGGCCATGGATGCCAAAGACATGAAGTACCGTTACAATTGGAACGCGCCCATCATTTGGTCAAAACATGAACCGAATACTTTTTATCATGGTTCGCAGCATCTGCTCCGTACAACAGATTTAGGTTCGAGTTGGACCGAAGTGTCTCCCGATCTGACCCGCAATGATAAAAGCAAACAAGGAAAAAGTGGTGTACCCTATACCAACGAGTCGGTAGGTGCGGAAAATTATGGAACGCTTAGTTACGTAATCGAATCACCTCATGAAAAAGGTGTGATCTGGACGGGCAGTGATGACGGACTGGTTCATCTAACACGCGATGGAGGAAACTCATGGCAGAATGTAACGCCCGCTGGTTTGCAAGAATGCCTGATCAACGCCATTGAAGTATCACCTCATGACAAGGCCACTGCCTATATTGCGACCACACGATATAAGTTCAATGATCACGCACCCAGTCTTTATAAGACAGTTGATTACGGTAAGACATGGATTAAAATCAGTAACGGCATTCCGAACAATGCCTTTACACGCGTGGTGCGTGAGGATGATATACGCAAGGATTTATTATTTGCGGGTACCGAGTTAGGTGTCTTCATTTCATTGACCGGAGGCAAAGACTGGTCTCCATTTCAACTCAATTTACCTATAGCCCCGATTACCGATTTAAAAATTCATCAGGGCGATCTTATTGCCGCAACATCCGGAAGATCGTTCTGGATACTGGACGATTTAGGGCTGGTGCGACAATATAAAAATGGAGATAATACCTTTGCACTATTTCAGCCGGAACCCACTATTTTAAGTAACTCCTCCAGTGAGCTAGACAAATCAGGTGTTGACGTCACCGGAACAAATCCTTATAGAGGTGTAAATCCCGCGAGCGGAGCGGTTATCTATTATCAACTCCCCGCACTTGGCGAGAAGGAGCATATTCAGATGGAGATCAGGGATGCCTCTGGTAATTTAGTTCGTACGTTCAGTTCGCAGACTGATACAACTTTTAAGCAATGGCCGGGGGGGCCAAAGGCAGATCCGATTCTTTCCAAAGAGACCGGACTTAATCGTTTTGTATGGAATCTTCGTCACGCAACCATGGTAGGAGTGCCAGGCGTTTTTGTTGAATACAATTTCAACGGACACAAAGCCTCACCAGGTAAATATAATGTTCAACTGAAATGGAAAGATAAGACTGTGTCTTCAGTGCTAGAGATACAGCCCAACCCCTTATATACTACCGATGCGAAAACCTATCAGGAATATCATCAATTGATGAGTACGATGGAGGGAGAACTCAATCGCATGCATAAACTGGTTGCTGTGATGTATGGTAAAATGGAGCAAGTCAATCAATTGATAAAGACACTTCCTGCAGAGGCAGCTTATGCCGGGTTGAAGAAAGAAGGAGAGGGCCTTGTGCAGAGGATGAAGCAATGGGATGAAGACATGGTTCAGCGCAAGTCCAAGGCGTATGATGATATGGAGAACTTCCCGAATAGGTTTACTTCAAATTACATGTTCATGATCAATCATGCCGAAAGTGATTTGCCACGGGTGATAAAGCCGACATTGGATCGGTTGAAAGATTTGAATGTGGTTTGGGATGGATTGGAAAAACGCGCCAGGCAGTTGCTGGATGAGGATGTTGCTACGTTTAACAAACAACTTTGGGAAGCAGGCATAGGTGCCGTATGGGTAAAATAATTTACTAATGCATGAAGATAAGAAGGGCAGCTTCCGATGATTCAGAGAAAATTTTTGAATTTGTCTGCAAGCTGGAGGATACTCATTTTGACTACAAGTCCTTTTTGCCTTTGTATAATAGTAATATTGCGAATAGCGAAAATGTTTACCTGATTGCCATTGACAGGTCGGACAGGGTGGTGGGGTATATCAGTTCACATGGCCAGTACCTGCTTCATCACAATTCCAAAGTTTATGAGATTCAGGAATTATTTGTTGATAGCGAATATCGCAATCAGAGGATAGGAGAGCATCTTATCAGAGAATTGGAGAAAATTCTAATAGCAAGTGGAAACTATTTTCTGGAAGTAACAACCAATCGCGATAGAGAAAATACAAATCGATTCTACCGAAAATGTGGTTTTGAGCAAACACATGTTAAGTTCACAAAGACATTGAAATCGCTTTCCCAGGGTTGATCTGCTGCACGCAAGCACGTTAATCAATCTTAATATCATATTTATCCAATAGCCCCGCCAGACCAGAAGTTGAAAATTTTGCTTTTTTTATCGCATTACGTTCCGGATCAATCGAATAGTTAAACGAGGTACGCAGGTCTGCTTTTTCCAGGACCGTGCCATCAAACGTGGCGCGTGTCAGGTCGCAGTTTTCAAATTGTGAACCAGTGAGATCGGCTTCTGAAAAATCTGTTTCCTGTAATTGGGAATTTTTAAAAGTAGTGTTCTTGATTTTTACCTTGTGAAAGGTGCAATTGTTCAACACACAGCTATCAAACGCAAAGGACAGACCGAAGGGATTACAATTATCAAAGCGCAGACCGAGCATTTTACAATCTTTAAACTTTATATCCCGAAGGGCTGTTTTGTCAAGTTTGGCGAGGCTCAGGTTGCACGAAATAAATAAGCACTCGGAGAAGATGAACCCTGACAGATCGACACTAGACAGATTGCAATTCTTAAACGTGCAATTTTCATACTCTCCCTTTGACAGTGGAGTAATACTAAAATCAATTTTGTCGAAGATTTGATCCTCTATGCTAACTTCTTTCATCATATCCTTCAATGAAAAAATAGTGAGAGGCTATTGCGTAAAAAATACTTCATACTCATAGGTCAGTACCTTCTTTGAGTTTACGCCCAGTTTTACTTCCCATGCAATGGTTGAATTAGGATTTTGCTCGATGTAGGAAATCCCTTTCGTTGTTTTTGCCCCATCGGATTGGCTGAGCACCGAACCGTTTACATTTTTTTTGATCACTACGGTGACTTCCTTGTTTTGGAAATTGTTGAGATTGATAGTTCCCTTAATTACAACACGCCCGTAATTTACTTTCCCTACTTTTTTGGCTTGATCAGTTCGCAATGTCTCTTCTTCAGCATTGCGCATTACAATATCAATTGCTTTGGAAAGTTTGATATCAACGGAACCTCCAACCGGAGTGTACTTCAAAAGATCCTGCGCAAGAAATTGTTCCTTTTGGTTTACCACCATAACGGGTGCTGTTGTGAGTGGTACGGTAGCTGTGTTTTTCAACTCCAGCAAATGAAAAACATCATAATTGGTTTCACCAGGGTCACAGTATCTTGAGTAAATGAAATTTGTTTTATCAGGAATAGTGCCTTCGTATTTGTCTTTGTACTCTACTGTAGTTGCAAAAACAGGATAGCTCCCCTTGCCATTTTTAGGAATGGAGATTTTTCCGATCTTATAAATGTACATGTCGCTGTTCTTTTCACCTTCGGTAGCGAATTCAGAATCAAAAGCTCCATCTGCACTACTCGCTAGTCCGGAAGACCTCGCATTGCTAAGCATTTGCATTGGCTGACCGTATTCAGCGACTTTAGCATTTCCATCTACCGTCAGGTAGTCATAGGTAATTGGGTCACGCTTCTGTCCAAAGTACATTTGCGGAGCGCCCACTACCAATTCAGTTTCGGCATCGACAATATCGTCCACCGTATTTTCTACGATGGCTTTCATTTCAAGGCGAGCTACCTTATCATCTTTCAGTTTTAACAGGAAGGAAGGAATCCAGTTGATTCCGGCTTGCATGTAAAGTTCCTGAAGTGAAATTTCAGATGCACTTTTTTCTGGATGAATAAGTACCATCCGCCTCACACTATCTTCTTTGTAGGTCTTGCTTACTTCTTCGTTAAAATCAAGTTGATAAATCCCCTGCGCGTTCAGCATGGTTATTTTTCCATTGTCCTGCTTGATTTTTACGACCATGGCTTCCTTTTCAAAAGACATGATTTTTCCGGTAACGGTCTTTTCATCTTTTTGTGAGAGAGAAATAGTTATTTGCTTGCCAATGTTACCGGCCAGGTGCTGCCATAGATCTTTGGCTGGCTCGTCCTTCGCTACTTTGTCATTTTGAAATGCAAGCGATTTTATAGTGTTGTCTTTGGTGACTCCTATCCAATAGCCTCCAAAAAGAACCTCGGAAGGGATAGGCAATCGCGCTATGCCGCCAGTAATTGCAGCTTTGCCTTCGCGGGTAAGCAATGCCGTGCCGTTTTTGAAAATAGTAATGCGTTTGAGCGGTAACGATTGCTGTGCTTCCATGGAATAAAATGATAAGAGTAAAGCGATGAGGGATAAATATTTTGGCATAAATAGGATATTAAAACACAGAGGCAAATTATTCCTTTTTAGACTCAATTAACAGAGGGAAGGTTGTAAGATTTTTAGAAATGTCAGGCTAAATCGATTATATCTTATATTCTAAAAGTGCGAGGGCCAGATTCCTGTTATGAACAGGCAATGCTATGCTATCCGGGGTGGTAAAATTCTCGACAAAATTAAATCCGAATTTTTCATAATAATGAATAAGCGTAGAATTGGCAGCCCAGGTATCCATTCGGATATACGATAGATTTTTTTGGCTGGCATGGGCGATAGCCCATGCCAGAATTTTTCCAAATAATTGTTGCCCCTTATAATCAGGATTTACTACAATACGATGAAGGTAAATAGCATCCTGCTTGTCGCGATCTCTCCAGATCAATTTATCGCTATAACAGACACTGAATACGATGACGGTTATAGAATCAATAAGTATCTTGTACTGATTTTTATCCTGAATGTCCTTGATAATAGCATTCTTATCATAATTTTTCCAGACAGGGTACCCCTTCTTTTCCTGATAAGCGATAGAATGATCGAACAGCGTGAAGACCAAATCTAAATCACTTATTTCTGTAGCGAGCGCCTCCGTCATCCGGATTTCTGATTTGCTTTATATGTACTCCTTTAGTTTTGCTCTTTTCAGAGCAAAAACAATAGGCAGGATGGAGAAACAGTATTACCGAATTATAGGTAAGTATCTTTCTTTATTCTCGTACATCATCCAGCCAAGTATGCCTGCCAATACCAATGCCACCGCTACGTTACTTGTATCAACAAGCAGGTGGGTGAGCAGAATACCAACCATGATAGGGAAAATGATAAGAGCGCCCAATGCTCTGGTTCGGGGAATAATCACAAGGAGGCCACCGATTATCTCCGCTACTGCAACCAGAGGCAGAAGCCAGCTGATTTCCATCATGGCGGCAAAGTCTTTCATGCCTTCCGCAGGAGGATTTTCGGGCATGGGCATGTAGAAGAAAAATTTATTAAGCCCGGCATTGATAAACATAAGGCCGAATAAAAGGCAGAGGACAAATAGAATTTTAGTTTTCATGAGTTGGGTTTGAGTTAGGATTCATTTAAGGTTGTAAGGTAAGAATTTTAGGAGAAGTGTTTGAATTATCACCATCGCGGAATTAACCGCTCAACTGAGCTGAGCATCTTAATCTTTTAAAATAGCAAGTAGCATCCTCTCCAGCCTGTCAAAATTTTCTTCATTTTTTGGCGCGACAAAAACCTTCATTTTAGCGCATTCTTCGGCTGTTTTGAAAATCATGCGAAACGATATTTTTGATTTTGAATTATCGAATTGTTCAAATCCCACTTCCATATCAAATAGGGGTTGGGAGCGTCTGGTCCAGGAGATAAGTTTGTTGGGCTCGACTGATTTAAATACAGATGAATTTTCGTAGTTACCTTTTCCCTGACCATGCATTGTCAATATCCACTTTCCTTCCGGACGTAGATCGAATTCGTGTATGGTATTAGTAAAGCCTTCTGGTCCCCACCATTTTTCTAAACGTGAGGGATCAGCAAATGCCTGATAGACTACCTCTACCGGTGCACTTAGTTCTCTTGAACTATAAATTTCTTGATCAGAATTTGCACTCATGTTTTGTTGCAGGCCTCCCTTAAAATTGGTCCTGCTTAGTCTATTCTTTCCATAACTATTTTATGCAGCCGTTTACTATGCCTCCACCCGGTTTTAAAATCAGTGAGTGTCTTATTATTCTGGTGTCAGTTTGAGATCGGCAAGTATTTTGTAGACGATCTCCATTCGTGAATTGTCAAAACTAATTGCATAATTAACATCGGCAAATTTCTTGCTATCAATCTGAACACAATTTGAGAAATAATAAGTACCATTTTTCGTCTCAAGATAGCCGACATACCAACCAACATCGTTGTTTCCGTCCGCTCCCCAGCCTGTTTTTCCTCGCACAATGTAATTCAGCGTATCCTTTGTAATCATGATTTTTTTAACAATATCAATAGAGCGTTGTGAAAAAGGAAGTTCATTGTCGTGAAGTCGTTTCAGAAAAGTAATTTGCTGTTCGGGCGAGATACGGAGTCCACCATCCAGCCAAAACTGGTCAATGCCACCTAAGGTGTCAGCATTGCCGTAGTTTGCTTTGTTAAGCCAGTATTTCATTTGTTGCCCGCCAACTCGTCTTGCGAGCTCTTGATAGTACCAGACAGTTGAGTTTGCAAATGCTGTTTTCATATCATGGTCCTTGTCCCAAACCGGATTTCGAATAACGCTGTCCCACGGAATCAAAAAATTCTCATCTTTTATAACTCCTGTCTCAAGTCCGATGAGGGAATTACAAATTTTGAAAGTTGATGCAGGCGAAAATTCTTGTTTGAATTGGCCTTGATTGTAAAAAGTATATTTATCAGTTTGCGGATCATAGAGGGCAAAGGAACCTTCTACATTAAATTGATCATAATACCGTTTGAAATCATCTCGAATTTCTGTCGTCTGCTTTGGCCTACAAACGGATAGTCCAAAAACAATTGGAATTAAAAGTAGTGTGTTGAGTCCATTGGTCTTCATATTGCTACAGTTATTTTATTTGTGGGTGTTCTACGCTTTTTCACAATTCAATAAGCATGAAATTGAACAAAGATAAAAACTAATATACTTTACACATCACCGCAGCATGGGGGACATTTTGGTCAGGTGTTTAAGGTTTATCCTAACCTCTTTTTTTTAACTCCTTCTAAGTAGTCCAATGTTTTTTTCTCCGCCTGGGTTCTAAGTTGAATTGTCAGCGGATATAAAGTGTCTCGAAGTTCGCGATATAGAGCTATTGTATTGTCCAGCGATTCAAAAATAGAGTCGGAAGTGTAGGACGGGACTGTTGCTATCAGCTTTTCTAAGTCATTGCGGTCGAAGTTCATCTCAACTTTTCGAAGGCCTCTGGGAAGTTTGTTGTTTTTTACTTGAAGTAAAGACGATGTTACCGTCATTCTGATAAAGGATAGAAAATCTAATGCCTCAAAATTCTCGCCTCGTCCCAGTTTCAAGGCCGCATAGTGAACCCATGTCCAAAACCGATCTTCAATCCATTGATAATCTGGTTTTGGCCACTCAGATCTTGTTGCTGCAATAATTCTCTCTAATGACTTGTCACGATCAAATAAGACTATTGGGTCTTCAACCCGGTGTTCAAATTCATCCAGGGTCAGGAACTTGATATCAACATGCAACAGAGGATTGTCGTAAAGACATATTAAAACCCTTCTTTCTCCGACATGTTCCCCCGTGAACCCGTTTAGGTAGTTACCGAATGATTTTGCATACGCTACCATTTTGTCAACATCGGGCGCAACTTTGTCTACCGTCACCAAAACAAGATCCACGTCCGAAAATTCGTCAACCTCATTTGTGATGAATGAGCCGGCAACAGCAAGTCCAATGACCCTCTTGTCCGCTTTTACTTTTTCAAGAACTTGATTAATGAACTGTCTTTGCATTTTTAGTTAATGTATGCAGCGCTTGCAATACGTTGTGCGGAGCCACCCAATCTGCTGTCGCCTGTCAATGAATTTATTCTTTCTTTTTAATTGCCGGTAGCCATGTCATTATTATTTCGGCTATGATAAGGGGTACAAACGAAAAGAAATATTCGTTTACCGTTCTCCTGAATGTCGGGTCTTCAATATTGCTAAATAAAATGTCTAGTGGGAAGATTCCGTCAATTCGTACCGCGACAAATGCTAGCGCGCAAACATAACTCCTTATCATAAACTGCCGGTGCGCCTTGATGTTATGTTGTTTGATGGTTATCCAGGCAAATCCAGTCGATACGATCATAAACACAGACAATAAGAATAAGGAAACGCGACATGGCAGGCATGAGCTGATTAGCGAAATTCCTAAAGCAGATAATCCCGCGAGAGCGGCACCCACTAAATATATTTTTCCAAGTTGCCGATGAAGATGGATAAACTTGTTTCTGAACCAATTCCAGAATTGAATGGGCCCTAATATCAACAGTAGAGTTCCACCGGCCATGTGCATTGAAACCCAAATTTGATTGTGAAAGAATGTATTACCGAATAGCTTGCTCCTGTATCCAAAAAAGTAAACCAGCACGTTGTCATAAAAAAAGTAGACCGATAAGCTTATGATCAGAAACCATCCAACCCAGGTCAGCGCTTTGATAGTTATACTCATGCTGTTAGATTTCTATTTGGTTTAAAGTTGTTGCCTCTATTACTTCCACTGGCTTAGCGAACCAAACGCAGACCGAAGATAAAAATTTATAGCTAACATTTTACCACATCGCCCCCTTGCGGGAGACGCTTCTTTCCATTCTAATCATTTAAGAACGTTAATACATAGTTCTGAATCTCCTTTCGCTGTTCGTCATTTGCCTTGTCGTCCATTTGATTGTGGGTCGTGTGTGCCAATTTTATTATTTTCATTCTAAACTTTTTGATCTCCTTTGCTGTAGGCAACACTCCCTCGTCTGCAGGCTGGTCACTTGACCGTAGCGAATAGACGTTGAGATTTTTTATTTTTGGTAATGCCATTCTTCTGTTGTCCAGCGTGATTATTTTCTCAGCGACTGTTGGGTATTTCAGC
>Ga0075163_10002123_pt1 | contig 26751 bp, 19 predicted proteins | sample JI1023141ADNA_FD_71478 | JGI IMG/M metagenome (GOLD analysis project Ga0075163, IMG submission 71478) | Wastewater effluent complex algal communities from Wisconsin, to seasonally profile nutrient transformation and Carbon sequestration -... | ecosystem: Engineered > WWTP > Effluent > Algae...
GCCGTTGCCCATGCCGATGCCGTTGCCCATGCCGATGCCGTTGCCCATGCCGATGCCGTTGTCGAGGCTGGCCGACGCCACCTGGGCCTGGGCGTCGACGGGCCAGGCGGTCGACGCGACCCCCGAGGCGAGCGCGATGGTGAGCCAGAAGAGCTGCCGCATGCGGTCGCGCTACGCAAGCGCGAGGCCAGCCCGCGGCGGCGTCGGCCGCGGTGCGGCGCGCGGCGCGGCGGCGGTGGTGCGCCAGGCTTGCTCAGCGCGCGGAGGCGGTGAGCAAGGTCTGCTCACGGCGTCGCGCAGATGCGGGCGCCGAGCAGCGGGTCGCGCAGGCCGGGCTCGACGGCCTGGCGGTTGACCACCTGGGCCAGGTACTGCGGGTAGAACCACGCCCCGCCGCGCATCTCGTAGCCGCCCGGGCCGCGCGCCAGCTCCCACACGTTGCCGACCAGATCGTCGACGTCGAACGGGCTCCGCGCCGCCGCGTGGGCGCCGACCTCGTCGGGGCCGGCGGCGTCGACGGTCGTCGACGGGTGGGCCTCGTAGGTGTTGGCGTCGCCGGCCGCGAGCCGATCGCCCGCGGGGAACAGCCGCGCGTCGGCGCCGCGCGCCGCCCGCAGCCACTCGTCGGCGCGGCACGGCCGGGCCCCGGGCACCCGCCCGCTGCGATCGAGCCACGCGGCGTAGGCCTCGACGTCGAGCGCCGCGATCGCGGTGACCGGCGTGCGCTCCCACGCGACCTCGGCGTGGCTGGTGCGCTCGGGGAAGGTCAGCGGCTCGCCGCGCGCGCGCGCGAACCGCTGCCGCACGGTCTTGAGCTCGAGCCGCCAGCCACCGCCCGTCGCGGGCCGCAGGCGCACGTCGGCGGGGCTGTGCAGGGCGTCGGCGTCGACGCTGCCCGGGGCGTGGGCGGCGCGCTCGACGGCGGGCAGCGTGTCGAGGAACTCGATCCACGCGGCGAAGGTGAGCTCGTGACGGGCGATCAGGTACGCGGGGGTGGTGGCGGCGTGCTCGGGCGGCACGCCGAAGAACGCGCGGCGCAGGCCGTCGTCGCCGGCGAAGCCCTGGCGGAACCGCCCGGCCGGGACGTAGACGAAGCCGGCCGGGATGCGCGCCGGGTCGGGCAGCGCGACGGTGGCGACGAAGCGCTCGCCGCGCGCGAGCAGCACCGGGTAGCGGATCGGCGTGCCGGCGACGTCGAAGGTGAAGCGGTACGAGCCGGGCGGCAGCGCGAGGTCGGTGATCGGCAGGCGGCCGGGCAGCGGCACCGGCTCGGGCGCGAGCTGGCCGTCGCGCTCGACGTAGCGCTCGAGCGAGACCGCCGTCGGCGTCGGCGTCGTGGTCAGCGTCACCGTCGCCGGCGCGGCCCAGCGCGCGGCGCCCCGGCCGGCGTCGTCCCACAGCGGCAGGCGCGCCAGCAGCTCGTCGACCTGCGCGCGATCGTGGTCGACCTCGGCCAGCGCCAGCCGATCGAGCGTGAGGTCGGTGAGCTGGTGGCGCACGGCGGCGCGGCCCGGCTCGATCAGCAGCGCGGCCTCGAGCGCGCGCGAGCCGTCGGCGAGGGCGCCGCGGGCGGCGGCCGCCAGCGCGCGGGCCTCGGCCCACTGCCGCTCGCCGGCGTCGACGTCGCCGGCGTCGAACGCGGCGAACGCCGCGTCGCGTCGCGTCGCCGCGGTGGCGGCGGTGGCGTGGCCGGTCGCGATCGCGGCGGCGGCCGTGGCGCGGTGGCGGGCGACGGCGCGATCGCGGCGCGCCTGCTCGGCGGCGCGCAGGCCGAGCCACGCCGCGAGCGCCAGCGCCGGCAGCGTCGCCACGATCAGCCGGCGTCGCCAGCGCGCGCGGGTCACCGCCCGCCGCGCCGCGGTCACGAACTCGCCGTCGACGCCGGTCGGCGCTGGCGCGAGGCCCGCGAGCTCGGCCAGCTGCCGCTCGCGCCACAGCCCGTCGGGCGGGCGACCCAGGCGGGCCCACTCGGCGGCGGCCGCCGCCAGCCGCTCGCGCGCGGCGCGATCGTCGCGGCTGCGCGCGTGCCAGTCGCGCAGCGTCTGCCAGCCGACGAGCAGCGCCTCGTGGGCCAGCTCGTAGCTGGCGTCGTCGTCGTCGCCGCGCGCGATCACCAGCCGGCCGCGCACCAGCGCGTCGAGCGCGACCTGGGCGTCGGCGTCGGTGGCCAGCGCCGCGCCGGGGCGGCGGGCCCGGGTCCCGGCGGCGGTGACCAGCGCCAGCACCACCCGCTGCGCCGCCGCGCGCTCGCGCGGTCGCAGCCCGGCGATCACCTGATCGGCGTGCCGCGCCAGCGCGCCGCCGACGCCGCCGATCGCGGCGAGCCCGGCCGCGGTGAGCGCGCCGTCGCCCGGCGGCCGCGCGGCCCACAGCTCGGTCAGCGCGAACTGCACCAGCGGCAGCGCGCCGGCGGTGCGCGCGCCCTCGGCGAGCAGCGCCGCGACCAGCGCCTCGTCGCAGGCGACGCCTTTGCGCGCGGCGGGGCCGACGATCGCCGCGCGCAGCTCGTCGGGGCCGGGCGGCAGGAGCAGGTGCACCGCGCGGGTCAACAGCTCGGCCGGGCCGACCAGCGCCGCGACCCGGGTCAGGAAGTCGGAGCGCACGGTGGCCAGCATGCGCACCGTCGGCGTCGGCACCGCCAGCTGGCCGAGCGCCGCGGCGACGGCGCGCGCCTCGTCGGGCGGGGCCAGCGTCACGAGCTCCTCGAGCTGATCGACGAACAGCACCAGCGGCCGGCCGTCGGCGCTGGCGGCCCGCACCGCGCGCGCCAGCTCGGCCGGATCGCGGGCCAGCTGCGCCGCCAGCTCGTGCTCGGGGCGCCCGAGCGCCGGCGCCAGCGCGGCGACCAGCGCGGTCGCGGGCGCGGCGCCCGGCACCAGCGCGACCAGCCGCCACGGCCGCGCGTCGACCAGCGCGCCGTCGGCGATCGCCGGCAGCACGCCGGCCTTGCACAGCGACGACTTGCCCGAGCCCGAGTCGCCGGCCACCACCACCAACGGCTGGTCGCGCAGCCGCGCGACGATCGCCTGCACCGCCACCTCGCGGCCGAAGAACAGCGCGCGGTCCGCGGCCTCGAACGCCGCCAGGCCGCGGTAGGGGTTGCCGTCGGGGATGGCCTCGGTGCGGCTGACCGCGACCAGCGCCTCGAGGGCGTCGCGCAGCGCGCCGCCGTCGGGGTAGCGCTCGGCCGGCGCGCGGGCGCGGCAGCGATCGACCAGCTCGATCACCGCCGGCGGCGTGGCCGGGGCGCGGGCTCGGACGCTGGGCGGCGGCTCCTCGAGCGTGCGCTGGCGCAGCTGCTCGAGCGTCGCGCCGCGGTGCGGGGTCTGGCCGACCAGCAGCTCGTACAGCACGACGCCGAGCGCGTAGACGTCCGACGCCGGGGTCGCCGGCTCGCCGCGCCACTGCTCGGGCGCCATGTACGCCGGCGTGCCCAGCACCGCGCCGGCCTCGGTCACGTCGTCGGGGCGCGCCGGCGCGATCGCCACCACCTCGGTGGCGTCGCGATCGAGGTCGCGCGGCGGCCCGCCCGCCGCCGGCAGCGTCGCGACCAGCCGCGGATCGCCGGCCGGGCGCGCGGCGCGGGTCGCGACCTCGCGCTGATCGGGCGTGCCGCGCGCGAGCTGGGTCGGCGGCGGCGTCGCCGGCGCGGGCGGCGGGATCGCGAGCGCGTCGGGGCGCAGCTTGGCCAGGCCGAAGTCGAGCAGCTTGATCGCGCCGTCGTCGGTGATCATCGCGTTGGCCGACTTGATGTCGCGGTGGAGCACGCCGCGCGCGTGAGCGGCGGCCAGGCCGCGCGCCAGCCCGACGCCGAGCTCGAGCGCGCGCCGCCAGTCGACCGGCTTGGGCAGCTCGGCCAGCGTCTGGCCGCGCAGCAGCTCGCTGACCAGGTACGGGTACCCGGCCGCCTCGCCGGTGCGGTGCACGACGACGACGTTGGGGTGCTGCAGGCGCGCGATCGCCCGGGCCTCGATGCGCAGCCGCTCGAGCGCGGCGCCGTCGGTGTCGGCGGTGAGCAGGAACTTCACCGCGACCAGCCGATCGAGGAACACGTCCTGCGCGGTGAAGACCTGGCTCATGCCGCCGCGCCCGAGCGGCGTCAGCAGCCGGAACTCGTCGAACTCCGTCGGCGGGGTCCAGCCCGACATCGGCCTCATCGTACACACTCCGGCGATCGCGCTCGCCGCGGGTTGGTACTATCGGCGCCGTGCTCGATCACACGCTGCCCGATCCGACCCAGGCCACGCCGCGCGACGCCGGCAGCGCCGCGCCCGCGCTGGTGGTGATCGAGGACGAGAGCACCTGGCGCTTCCCGCTGCCGCCGGCCGGCGCGGTGACGATCGGCCGGATCGCCGAGTGCGAGGTGGTGCTGCGCGATCCCAGCGCGTCGCGCAAGCACGCCCAGCTGCGGGTCGACGACGGCCGGGTGTTCGTCGCCGATCTCGGCAGCTACAACGGCACCACGGTCAACGGCGATCCGCTCACCGGCGAGCGCGAGCTGCGCACCGGCGACGTGGTCCAGGTGTGCGCGACGATGCTGGTGTTCCACGGCGGCGAGCGCAAGGCCGACGGCGCGGCGGTGGTCGACGACGGCGCGCTGCACCAGCGGCTGGCGCTCGAGCTCGATCGCGCGGCGCGCTACCAGCGGACGATCACGATCGCCGCGGTGCGGTTCGCGACGGCCGGCGCCCGCGACGCCGCGCTGGGCGCGCTGCGCGCCGCGGTGCGGTCGATGGACACGGTCGGCACCGACGGCGCCACCAGCGCGCTGGTGGTGCTGCCCGAGCTGACCAGCGACGAGCGCGGGCCGGCGCTGGCGGCGCTGGCCGGGGCGCTGCGCGGCCGCGGGGCCCGGGTCGGCTGGGCCGGGTACCCCGACGACGGCGTCGGCGCGGCGACGCTCCTGGCCGCGGCCCGCGCGGCCGCCGCCGGCGCGCCGCTCGAGCAGGTGGCTGCCGCCGACGCGCTGGCGCGGCGGATGACGCTGGGCGACGCGACGGTGGTGATCGCCGAGCCGGCGATGGTGCGGGCGTTCGCGCTGATCGAGCGCTTCGCGGTCAGCGAGCTGCCGGTGCTGATCCTCGGCGAGACCGGCGTCGGCAAGGACAGCGCGGCGGTCGCGGTGCACCACCTGTCGCGCCGCACCGGGCCGCTGCGCACGATCAACTGCGCGGCGATCGCCGAGGGCGTCGTCGAGAGCGAGCTGTTCGGCCACGAGCGGGGCGCGTTCTCGGGCGCGATCGCCACCCGGATCGGGCTGTTCGAGGCCGCCGCCGGCGGCACGGTGTTCCTCGACGAGGTCGGCGAGCTGTCGCTGGCGGTGCAGGCCAAGCTCTTGCGCGTGCTCGACGGCAAGGCGATCACGCGCGTCGGCGCGATCGAGGCGCGGCCGATCGACGTGCGGGTGGTGGCGGCGACCAACCGCGACCTGCGCGCCGAGGCGGCGGCCGGCCGGTTCCGCGAGGACCTGTACTACCGGCTGTCGGGCGCGACCGTGACGCTGCCGCCGCTGCGCGAGCGCCCGCGCGAGCTGCCGCTCCTGGTGCGCGAGCTGCTCACCGCGGCCTGCGCGCGCCTGGGCCGCGAGGCGGTCGAGGTGGCGCCGGCGACGATGCACGCGCTGGCGACCTACCGCTGGCCCGGCAACATCCGCGAGCTGAAGAACGCGATGGACTACGCGGCGGCGGCGGTCGACGGCGACGTCGTCGATCCCTGGCACCTGCCGCCGGCGGTGGTCGGCGAGGCCGCGGCCCCCGCGACGCCGGCCGCCGCGGCGTCCTCGGCGGGCCCGCACACCGCGGACGGCTTCCGGCCGATCGCCGACGAGCTGCGCGCGCTCGAGCGCAAGCGCATGCTGCAGGCGCTGCGGGTCGCCGACGGGGTCCAGACCCGGGCCGCCGAGCTCTTGCGCATGCCGCGGCGCACCTTCGTCGCCAAGATGCGCGAGTACGGCCTGCACGCCGAGCTGGGCGAACGCTGACGCGATCATCGCGGCGTCCGCCGTTGCGATCGCCGTGCCAGCGATCGCCGCGCCAGCGCCGCGCCCGGCCGGAACAACCGCGCCGATGGTAGCGTTGGTCCACGATGAAGCTCGCCGCCGCGCTGTCCGGGTTCGTGATCGCCGCGTGCAGCGGCAAGCCGACCCCGCCGCCGGCCAACCGCGGCGGCGCGGCGGCCCACGTCGCCGGTGACGTCGACGGCGACGGCCGCCCCGACACGGTGACGTTCGCCGACAACACCGTCACGCTCAACGGCCTGACGCTGACCATCCCGGCCTGGGACTTCACCGCCGCCAGCGCGCGGGTGGTCGAGCTCGGCGGGCAGGCGGTGATCGCGGTCGAGTCGGAGATCAACGAGGACGATCTGACCTGGGGCATCATCCAGCACGACGGCACCCAGCTGCGGTGGATCGGCGACGTGTTCCTCGGCAGCGCGCCGGGCCCCGAGGACCTGCCCGGCGACGGCACGATCCACGCGACCACCGGCAACTGCGGCCAGTCGACGGCGCTGACCTACACGATCCGCCCCGGCGCGATCGACAAGGCCGAGCGCACCACCGGCGTCTACGACGTGGCGGTGTGCGCGGCGTGTCCGTACGTGCTGGTCGACACCGGCGCCGGGCTGCGCTTCGTCGGCGAGTCGCTGCGCAACCTGGCCGGGCGGACGCGCGCCGCCGAGGACGCGCTGGCGCTGCCGGCGATCGCCGCGGGGCAGCGCGAGGTGGTGGTGGTGCTCGAGGAGGTCAAGCCCGAGACCACGTACCTCGACGCGCTCAGCCTCGACTTCGCCGGCGTGCGGGTGGCGCCGCGGGGCTGCGGCGCGGCGTGCGTGGTCGACGACGCGCCCGAGGTGATCGCGCTCGGCCAGCGCCGGCGGTTCGTCTTCGACGTGCCGGCCGGGTTCGCCGGCGCGCCGGTGCTGTACGCGCGCGGCTACTACCAGCCGTTCGCGGCGAGCGCCGCGCGGTAGCGCGCGCGGCGGCCCGGCCCGGGTCTTGCGGTCGCCGACGATCCGCGCCAAGGTCCGAGAAACCGGCGACGGCTCCGACCTCGGGCGGGGACCGCGCCCTCGGAGGATCCCATGGCCGACGTGTTCATCTACGACGTGATTCGCACCCCGCGCGGGCGCGGCAAGGCCGGCAAGGGCGGGCTGTCGCAGCTCCACCCGCAGGAGCTCTTGGCCCAGACCCTGAACCGCATGGCCGACCGGCTGCACCTCGACAAGGGCACGGTCGACGATCTGGCGATCGGCTGCGTCACCCAGGTGAAGGAGCAGGGCGCGTGCATCGCGCGCAACGCGCTGATCGCGGCGCAGTGGCCCGACGACGTCACCGGCTTCACGATCAACCGCTTCTGCGGCTCGGGCCTCGAGGCCGTGAACTCGATCGCCGCCAAGATCGGCGCCGGGTACATCGACGCCGGCGTCGGCGGCGGCGTCGAGTCGATGTCGCGGGTGCCGATGGGCGCTGACGGCGCCATGCTCGATGGCCTCAACGAGCAGCTGCGCAAGCGCGTATTCATCGTGCCGCAGGGCATCTCGGCCGATCTGATCGCCACCCGCGAGGGCTTCACCCGCGCCGACGTCGACGCCTTCGCGCTCGCGTCGCAACAGAAAGCGGCGCGGGCGATCGAGGAGCAGCGCTTCGCCCGCTCGCTGTTCACCGTGACCAACCTCGACGGCACGCCGGCGCTCGACCGCGACGAGCACCCGCGCCCCGACACCACCGCGGCGTCGCTGGCGGCGCTGGCGCCGGCGTTCACCCAGCTCGGCGCGACGCCGATGGGCCCCGGCGGCGAGACCGTCGACGCCCTCGCGCTCAAGGTCTACCCCGACACCAAGGCCATCGAGCACGTCCACACCGCCGGCAACTCCAGCGGCATCGTCGACGGCGCCGCCACGGTGTTGATGGGATCGAAGGAGTGGGGCGAGCGCGCCGGCCTCAAGCCGCGCGCCAAGATCCGCGCCGCCGCCACCGCGGGCGCCGAGCCGGTGATCATGCTGACCGCGCCGGCGCCGGCGTCGGCCCGCGCGCTCAAGCGCGCCAGCATGACGGTGGCCGACATCGACCTGTGGGAGATCAACGAGGCGTTCGCCGTGGTGCCGCTGCAGACGATGCGCGCGCTCGGCATCGACCCCGCGCGGGTCAACGTCAACGGCGGCGCGATCGCGCTCGGCCACCCGCTGGGCGCCACCGGCGCGATCCTCTTGGGCACCGCGCTCGACGAGCTCGAGCGCACCGGCAAGGCCACCGCGCTGGCCACGCTGTGCATCGGCGGCGGCATGGGCATCGCGACGATCATCGAGCGCGTCTGATCGCGGCGGTGCGACGCGCGCTCGTAGTCGCGGTGGCGCTGGCCGGGTGTCGCGACGCCCCGGCGCCGCCGCCGGCGCCGGTGGTGTACCCGGCCGCGGCGCCGCGCTGGCCGGCGCCGCCGGTGACCGCGCGCCTGGGCGACGGCGCGCCGCGGCTGGTGGTCGCGAGCGCGCCGATCGTCGCCGCGCAGGGCGGGCCGACCACGCCGCTGGCGATGGTGACGCTGGTCGGCGCCGCCGACGGCCCGCCCGAGGCGGCGCTGGCGGGGCGCGACGCCGAGGGCCCGGCGCTCGAGCTGATCGACGTCGACCGCGGCGTGGTGCGCTGGCGCAACCGCACCGCGGCGCTGCCGGCGGTGGCGGTGCTGGGCGCGCGGGTGTTCGCGGCCGCCGGCGAGCACGTCGTCGCGCTCGACCGCGCGACCGGCGCCGAGCGGGCGCGCTTCGATGCGCGCTGGCTGCACGGCGTCGCCGCCGCCGATGGCGCGCGGGCCGTGGTCGCCACCGCCGCGGGGGTCGCGATCATCGCGGACGACCGGCTCGGCCCGCCGGCGGCGTTGCCGGCCGGCAGCGCCGCGACCGACGTCGCCGCGCTGTGCGCGCTCGACGGCGGCTTCGCGCTGGCGTGGCGCGACGGCCAGCTCCAGCGGTGGCAACTCGACGGCGCGGCGGTGACCGTGCGCTGGTCGGTGGCGACGCCGCGGCCCGAGCGGGTGGCGTGCGACGCCGCGCCGATGGTGATCGTCGGCGACGGCGCGGCGCGGGCGATCGGCGTCGACGGCGCGCTGGTCGGCGGGCCGCGGGCCGCCGCTGACGCCTGGCCAGATCCGCGCGACCCGACCCGCGTCGAGCTGGCGACCGTCGCCGGGGTCGAGCGCCGCACCCGCGACCTGGCGACCGCCGAGGCGCTGGTGCCGGTCGCGGCCGCGCAGCTGATCGCGGCCCACGGCGCCCGGCGGATCGTGCGCGGCCTCGACGGCGACCCGCTCCTCCTCGACGGCGATCGCGCCGCGGCGCTGGCGGCGCCGGCGGGCGAGCCGGTGATCGTCGCCGGCGCGACCGGGTTCCTCGCGGGGCCGTGGCGGTGGCCGCGGGTCTCGCAGCAGCAGCAGCCGACCCGCTACGCGTGGCCGACGGTGCCAGCCGCCGCGCCGACGCTGGCGCCGCCGCCGCGCGAGCTCACGCCGACCGCGCCGCGGATCGATCTGCCACCGGCGCAGCCGCTGCCGACCGGCGTCGAGCGCGCCGGCGGAGCGTGGGCGGTGGGCGCGGTCACGATCGATCCGTTCGACGCCGAGCGGCTGTACGCGGTGGTGCTCGACGATCGGCCGACCGCGACCCGCGGCGCCGGCCTGGCCGCGTTCGATCTGCACGCCGACCGCTGGCGCTGGCTCGCGCCCGGGGGCTGCCCGCCGGGGACGCCGATCGCCGTGGCCGCGGCGGGGCCGGTGGTGGCGTGCGCGGCGCGCGGCCCGGTGGTCGGCGCCGGCGCGGTGCGCGCGATCGCGGCCGACACCGGCGCGCCGGCGTGGCGCTGGGCCGGGCCCACCGTCGACGCGATCCTCGGCGGCGGCAGCGTCGTCGTCATCATCGCCGGCGCGGCGGTGGAGGTGGTCGACGCCGCCTCGGGGTGGTCGCTCGCGCGCTGGCGGACCAGCGACGGCTTCCTGGCCCGGGTGGCGGTGGCGACCCGCGGCACCGACACCCGGATCGCCAGCCTCGAGCACGGCGCGCTGGTGGTGCGGTCGCGGGCGATCGGCTGGCTGCCGCTGATCGCCACCGCGATCGACGGCGCCGCGGCGGCGGTGTTCGCGGTCGGCGACCGCTGGGCGGTGGCGCTCGCCGACGGCAGCCTGTACCTCGTCGACGACGGCGGCGCCGCCACCAGCGCGGGCGTGGTCGCCGGGCCGTGGCAGCCGCGGGGCGATCGCGCGGTCGTGACGCGCCCGGTCGAAGGGCACGACGGCGCGGTGCTGGCGGTCGACGCCCGCGGCATCCCCCGGGTGGTCGCGGCGCTGCCGGGGCTGTGGCCGACCGCGGTCGGCGCGCGGGCGGCGCTGCCCGGGGCGCCGCTGGCCCTGGCCACCGACGCTGGCGACGCGGTGATCCTCGACCCGGCCGGGACGCCGCTGGCCCGCGTCGGGCTACCCGACGCCTCGGCCCAGCTGTTCACCACGGTGATCGACGGCGCGCCGGCGGCCGGGGCGGTCCTGGCCCAGCCGCTGCGCGTCGTCCGCTTCGCGATCGCGCCGGCCGGTCGATAATCCCTGCCGTCGTCGCCGGCCGGGGCGGCGCGCTGCTATACGATCAGCCCATGGCACTTCCCCTGCGTGCGGCGCTCCGTTCGGCCGGCCGATTCGTGGTCCAGAACCCGTCGACCATGTTCAACATGGCTCGCCATGCGTTGGGGATGCGCATCGCGGTGCCGCTCGACGCCGTGCGCTGGTTCATCGCGTCGACGCCGCCGAGCAAGAAGGCGCCGCAGGACGTGACCGTGCTGGCGCGCCCGCCGGCGATCGCCGTCGGCGCGACCATCGACCTGATGGGCACCACCGTGCGCGCGTCGGCGTCGATCAAGGTCGAGCAGCTCGACGTCGGCCCCGAGCATCTGAAGGTGAAGGTCCGGCTCGCCAACATCGACCTCAAGGTGCTCGGCGAGGCGCTGACGCCGGTCGCGGCGCTCATCAAGAGCGGCGCGCTCGACCTGTCGAAGCCGGGCAACCTGCTCAAGTTCGCGCCCAAGAAGCCCGACGTCTTGGTCGAGGCGCAGGACGACGTCATGGTCGTCGACCTGATGAAGAACCCCAAGGTGCGGCAGAACGAGAAGGTGCGCCGCGTGCTCGAGACGCTGACGCCGGTGGTCAACGTCACCGGGATCTCGACCGACGGCGACTTCCTGGTGCTGCAGCTGAAGGCGACGCCGCTCGGCATCCCGCGCGCCTTCAACGCGGCCCGGGCCCTCGCGGCCGGGTGATCGCCGCGCGTATGCGGGTCGCGATCGCGATCGCGGCGCTGGCGGCGTGGGCCTGCGGCGCCAAGCACGAGGAGCAGCCCGCGCGCACCGAGCCGCTCGGCAAGGGCAGCGACGGTGGCGTCGCGGCGGTCGCCGATGGCGGCGCTGCGCCGGTGGTCGGCCCCGACGACGACGGCGCCACCGCCACGCCACCCGGCAGCATCCCCGCGTGGCAGGCGGTGATCGATCGCGATCGCTACCTGGCGCGGCGCGGCCAGGGCGCGGTGATCGTCGGGCGCATGGGCGGCGATGCGATCGCGCCAGGCGCGCGCGGCGTGATCCGCTGGCTCGTCGACGAGACCGAGGGCAACGGCGCGCTCGCGGTGCGGGTCGCGCTGACCGGCGCGCCGCCGGCCGAGGGCGATCGGGTCGCGGTGCGCGGCGCGTGGGCGCTCGACAACCAGCGCCGCTGGTACTGGCAGGCCGAGTCGGTGACCGCGGTCGCGACGCCGCCGCCGGCGGCCTTGCCCGAGGCGCCGCTGCCGCCGGGCCACCAGCTCACCGGCGGGCCGCCGCCGTCGGGGTGGAAGCCGGTGTCGCGCGGCAAGGACGGCGGCGTGATCGTCTTCGGCGTGATCAAGTCGGCGGTCGCCGACGGCGACGGCTGGGTGATCGGCGACGACTCGTTCTCGCCGCCGATCGCCAACCTGACCTTGCCCGGCGAGCGGCTCAGCTACGGCGGCCACGACCTGCGCCACGACGACGAGCGCTGGCAGCTCAAGCGCGGCGTGCTGTACTGGGTGCGGATCGATCGCTACCGCCGCAAGACCGCCGACAGCCGCGCCTACCTGCGCGCGCTGACCGCGCCGGTCAAGGTGCAGTAGGCCGTGGCCGAGATTCCGCGCTACCCTCGCGGCGTGCGCACGCTCAGCTGGTCGCTCGTCGTGTTGGTCGGTCTCGTCGTCGGTGGTCGCGGCGCCGCGGCCCAGGCGCCCGCCGCGCATCCGCGGTTGTTCCTCGACGCGTCGGTGCGCGCGGCGTGGAAGGCGCAGCACAAGCAGAAGAGCTCGGCGGTGGCCGCGGCGATCGGCGTCTGTCGCGGCATCGACAAGGACGACGGCAACCACACCCACGCCGGCTACATGGGCCTCGAGTGGGCGCGCTACCTGCAAGCGTGCCTGGTGGCGTGGGCCGCCACCGACGACGACGGCGACGCCCGGCGCGCGATCAAGTTCCACACCGCGCTGATCGACGATCTCGATCGGCTGGGCGACGGCAAGGGCGGCGACACCGCCGCCAACCGCGACAGCGGCTTCGCGATCCGCGCGCTCGGCGTGTACACCGCGGTGAGCTACGACTGGCTGGCGGGGCACCCGGGCATGACGCCGGCGCTCAAGGCCCGCACCCGCCAGCGGTGGGCGGCGTGGACCACCTGGTACCTCGCCAACGGCTACCGCGCGCGCAGCCCGTCGACGAACTACCACGCCGGCTACCTGGCCGCGGTGACGTTCATCGCGATCGCCCAGCGCGGCGAGGCCGGCGCCGCCGGCGACGCGTTGTGGGCGCTGGTCGAGGACGAGCTGTGGGGCAAGGACATGGCCAAGGCGATGGCGCCGGGCGGCGTGCTCGACGGCGGCGACTGGGGCGAGGGCTGGCAGTACGGGCCGCTGTCGGTGGTCGAGTACGCGGCGGCGGCGCGGGCGATGACCGCCCAGGGCGTCCACGTCGAGGGCATGCGCGCGTGGCTCGACGCGCTCCTGGCGCGCACGATCCACGCCCAGACCCCGGGCGGCGGCATCTTCGCCGGCGGCGACACCCAGATCGAGACGCCCAACCTGCCGCCCAACCCCAACACCTACGACGCCGTGCTGATCGGCGACGCGTCGCCGGCGCACCAGGCGTGGGCCGCCAGCGAGCGCGCGACGCTGCCGCCGGCCGGCGACTTCCCGCTGTGGTCGGCGCTGGCTCAGGCCCGGGGCGCGACCCCGACGCCGGCGCCGCGCGCGACCTGGCCGACCTCGTACCTCGCCGGCGGCACCGGCGCGTTCTTCGCGCGCAGCGCGTGGGACAAGCAGGCGATCTGGTTCGCCAGCCAGTGCCACAGCACGGTCGACGTCGATCACTCGCACCCCAACGCCGGCAACTTCGTGCTGAGCCGCGGCGGCGACGACGTGATCGTCGACCCGACGCCGTACGGCTCGCTCGCGACGCTCACCTCGAACGCGCCGACGGTGGTGTCGGCGCACTTGCCGCCCGACTACCTGCCGAGCCAGGCGTGGTGGAGCGAGCGCACCGGCTACGCGTGGGCGCGGCAGACCGCGTCGGGGATCATCGCGACCCGCTGCGACTACGCCGATCAGTACAAGTTCCAGCACCGGCCCAGCGACGTGCCGATGGCGCTGCGCGACGTGGTCGTGGTGCCGTGGGGCGATCACGCGGCCACCGCGATCGTCATCGACCGCGCGGCGTCGGGCGACCGCGGGCGCGGCCTGCACCTGCGGTTCCGCACGCCGGGCCAGCTCGCGGCCAAGGGCCAGGCGGCCAGCGCCACCGTCGGCAAGAGCCAGGTGCGCATCCAGACGCTGACGACCAGCGGCGGCGCGCCGGCGGCCGAGCGCCAGCCGGCGGGCAGCTGCTTCGAGGACAAGTGGACCCGCGGCAACTGCGCGGCGGCGCGCTTCACCGTCGATCAGTGGCGGCTGGTGGTGCCGGGTCCGACGATGACCGCGATCCACGCGATCGACGCGCTGGCCAAGGGCGCGACCCCGCCGGCGCTCACCGCGCGCGCCAGCGGCGACGTCACGGTGGTCGGCGGGCCGGACTTCGCGGTGGTGGTCGGCGGCGGCGACGCGCTCAGCTACGCCGGGCCGCGCGGCGCGCGCCACGTCGTCGTCGACGGACCGACCGCCGATGACGCGGTGGTGACGGCCAGCCCGGACGGCGACGGCTGCAAGGTGACGGTCGCGGCCACCGGCGCCGGCGTGACGATCCACGGTCGGCCGCGGGTGTTCGCGGTCGACGCGGCGTGCGTGGTGGCGGTCGACGCCGCCGCGCCGGCGATGGCGCCGGACGCGGGCGCCGACGCGGGGCCCGGCGATGGCGGCGCGGTCGACGGCGGCGGCAGCGGCGGTGGCGGTGACGCGACCAACCCTGGCCTCACGCCGCCGCGCTCGGCGCGCAGCGGCTGCTGCGGCGCCGAGGCCGCCCCCGGCGCGCCGCTGGGGATGACCGGCGTCGTCGTGGCGGTGTGGTTCGCGCTCGGGCGCCGCCGTCGATGCGCGCGCTGATCGCGGCGGCGGTGATGGGCGGCGTCGCGTGCGGCGACGCGATGGCGCCGCCGATCGGCGCCGACGCCAGCATCGGCGACGCCAGCGGCGGTGACGCCGGGGCCGGGGCCGCGATCACCGTCGACGTGCGCACGGTGTTCGGGCCGGCCGGCGTCCCGGTGCCGGACGTGCTGGTCGCGTTCATCCCGCCGAGCGGCGCGCCGGAGGTGGTCGCCACCGACGCGGCCGGCCGCGCCCGGGCGGTGATGCCGGCCGGCGCCACCGTCGCGATCGCCCGCCTCGATTTCGGGCAGCGCGAGCTGACGGTGTTCGTCGACGTGCCTGCCGGCGCCGCGCTGACCGACGGGCCGCCGCTGCCGACGGTGCCCGGCGGCGTCGATCTCGGCGCGCGCCAGGCCACGGTCGCGCCGTACGTCGGCGTGGCCCAGCTGGCCGCGAGCTGCGGCGGCGTCGGCGGGGGCTTCGGTGGCCAGCCGCTGACGTGGCGCCAGGCGGCGTGCGCGCGCAGCGGCGACGCCACCGTGGTGGCCACCTCCGCTGACGAGCTCGGCCAGCGCCAGTACGCGGCGCGGCGCCACGTCGATCTCGCGCTCGACGCCGAGGTGGCGCTGCCGGCGTGGCGACCGCTGGCCACCAGCGCCGTGGTCTTGACCAGCGTCCCCGAGGCCGTGCTGTCGGCCAGCGTCGTGCTGATCCAGGACGACGGCGACGTCGAGTGGAACCGCGACTTCGTCGCCGCGCCGGTCGAGGGCGCCAGCCTCGTGCTGCCGGTGCCGGTGGTGCCCGAGCCGCTGCCGGCGCAGCTCGAGGTCACGGTCGCCGGGCTCGGCGGCGAGGCGCGGCTGATCAGCCGCCGCGCGTCGCTCGGGCCGCGCGTCGCGATCGACGTCGGCAGCCAGGCGCCGCCGTGGCTCGCGCCGGCCACGTTCGACGTCGACGCCCGCGTGGTCGCGTGGCGTTACCAGGGCGGCGGTGGGCGCCGGCCCGACGCGGTGTTCGCCACGTTCTCGCTCACCAGCTTCGCCGCGCCCACGCTGCGCGTCGTCGCGCCGGGCACCGCCACCGCGGTGGCGCTGCCGCCGCTGCCGCCGGAGCTCGCGGCGTGGGACGTCCTCGGCGGGACGGGCGCCATCGAGCGCGCCACGCTCGGCGTCGATCTCGTCGGCGTCACCGACTACGGCGTCGCCGCGGCGGCGGTCGCCCAGGGCACCCGCGTCGGCGAGGCGATCGGCCGCGCGCTGGTGCCGGTCGAGCGCAGCCACGACTGGTGGATCACCGGCCGCTGACGCGCGCCGCGCCGCTCAGACGTCTTCGTCGAAGTCGGTCAGGTGCCACGCGGTCGCGTCGGTCACCAGCGCCCGCGCCGCGGCGGGGCAGCGCGCGCCCGCGGTCACGGCGATCATCCGGGTCGACGCGCGCGGCGTCAGGCCGCGGGCCACCAGCGCGTCGGTCAGCCACGGCGCGCCGAGGTAGCGCATCGACAGCGAGCTCGCGCCCGCCGCGTACAGCCGCAGCGGCAGGTTGGCGATCAGCGCGATCACGTCGTCCTTGTGCCCGAACAGATCGCGCACGTGGGCGACGCCGTCGACCAGATCGACCACCGCGTACGCCCGCAGCGCGCCGTCGCCGCGCGCGCGCGCGGTCCACACCCGCCGCTCGGGCCGCGGCAAGAACCGCCACGCCACGAACCGCCGCGTGCGCTCGGCGACCACCGCGTAGTCGCCGCGCGCGGCCTCCCACAGCGCGTCGAACTCGGCGGTCGGTTGCGGCGTCGCGGCCAGCGCCACGCGGCGCAGGCCGGCCAGCGTCGCTGGCGCTGCCCGGCCCAGCTGGACCGCGTCGATGACCCGCCCGGCCAGCGCCGCGACCACCGGCGTGTGGGCCGCGCGCACCAGCGCCGCGCGCGCCGCCGCCGGCACCTGCGGCAGCGCCTGCTCGTCGAGCCGCGTCGCGAAGGTCGCGTGGCGCAGCGGCATCGCGTAGCGGCCGATCGTGCCGAGCGGCGTGTAGCCGGCGCGCTTGAACACGCCCTCGGCCAGCTTGTTGGGGAAGCCGTAGGCCAGCGCGAACGACTCGTCGACGAACGCCTTGCCCGCGCGCACCAGCGCCAGCGCCGGGCCCACCGAGCGGTGGGCCTTGTCGACGGCGAGATCGGCGAGCAAACCGGCCTCGCCCGCGGCGGCGCCGAGCTGGAACGGGCGCACGCCGACGCCGGCGGTGCCGACCGCGGCTCCGTCGGCGCGCAGCACGAACACCGCGTCGGGGCGCCGCGGCGCCTCGGCGTACAGCCACGCGAACTTGTCGGCGGGGTGGCTCTCGAGCGTGAGGTTGGCGTCCCACAGCCGCTCGAGGTCGGCGCGCACCGCCGCCGGCGCGCACCGGTCGACCGCGTACGTCGGCGGCATCAGCGCTGCACCTGTTCGCGGCGGATGCCCTCGCGCACGCCGACGCGCGGCTTCCACCCGAGCAGCTGCTCGGCCTTGCCGGTGCCCCAGGTCAGCCGGGCCAGCGCCGAGCGCAGCCGGTACAGCGCGATCGGCGACGGCTTGCCCAGCGCGCCCAGCGGCAGCTCCGACAGCTTGCCGAGCCCGAACACCACCGGCCGCGGCACGGCGATCGGCTTGCCGCCGCCGGCCAGCGCGAGCACGTCGCGCTGCGTGAGCGCGGCGCCGTCGATCAGCTGGATGATCTCGCCCTTGATCAGGCGCCGCGCCACCGCGGCCTGGATCGCGTCGACGACGTCGTCGATGTACACCAGCGGCAGCGCGAGCTGGCCGTCGCCGAGGATCAGCCAGCGACCCGCGGCGCGGCGCGCCACCGCGCCGTTGACCAGCGGGATGCCGCCGCCGAAGATCTGCCCGGGGCGCAGGATCACGCACGGCAGGCCGGCCGCCGCGGCGGCGCGGACCCGCTTCTCGGCCTCGAGCTTGGCCCGGGTGTACGCGCCGCGCTCCTCGGCGCGCGGCTCGAGCGCCGCCGACTCGTCGATCGCGCCCTTGCCGACCGAGCCGGCCCAGTCGATCACCGACATCGACGAGATGTGAACCAGCTGCTGCACCCCGTGCCGCGCGCACGCGTCGATCACGTTCTGGGTGCCGACGACGGTGCCGCCGAGGTGCTCGGGCCAGCCGCCCTTCATCGTCGCGCCGGCGTGGATGACCGTCGTCGCGCCCTTGACCGCGCGATCGACCGCCGCGGGATCGCCGAGGTTGCCGATCGCGTACTCGACGCCGGGGATCGGCGCCGCGGGGATCCGCCGCACCATCGCGCGCACCGGCGTGCCGTCGGCGACCAGCCGCCGCAGCACCGCGCCACCCAGCGAGCCCGACGCGCCGGTGACCAGGTACGGGACCGTCGCGGCCAGCGGGAACCGGGCCAGCGCGGCGGCGTGCTCGGCGTCGGCCGCGCGCGCCACCTTCTCGACCCACGCGACCACGTCGACCGCGTCCTCGAGCGACACCGCCGGCGGCTCGCCGGCCGCTAGCCGACGGTAGAAGTCGGCGACCAGGTTGCGCAGGCCCTGGTAGCTCTGCACCTCCTTGGTCACGAACTTGTAGACGCCGATCGGCACGTCGATCAGCGGCTGCAGCGAATCGGTGACCGCGTTGAGCAGGCGCTCGGCGGCCTTGGGCAGCGGCAGCGCCGCGCGCTTGGCCTGGAACATCGCGAACAGGTCGACCCGCAGCACGCCCTTGGTGCCGTGGATGATGAGCTGGCTCTGCATCGGCTTGACGTTCCACGACAGCTGGAACTCGCCGAGGCCGCGCTGGCAGCGCACCACCGCGCGCCACTCGTCGAACGCCAGGTTGGGATCGCCACCCAGCGACCGCCACGTGGCCTCGACGTCCTCGATCGGGCCGAGGAGCTCGCGGATCAGGTACAGGCAGTGCACGCCGATGTCGCGGAACGGGTAGCCGGCGTCGCGGTAGTGCGGCGGCAGCGGCCCGCCCTCGTACGGCGGGTACTCGCTGCCGCGCAGGATGTCGACCGAGACGACCTGGCCGAGCGCGCCCGCGCGCACCGCGGCGAGCGCGCGCGCCACCTGCGGATCGAACAACAGCGAGTGATCGACGGTGATGGTCTTGCCCTTGGCCTTGGCCAGCGCCACCAGCTCGCGGGCCTCGGTCGCGTCCTCGGTGACCGGCTTCTCGACGACGACGTGGCAGCCGGCCTCGAGCGCGGCCCGGGCGAGCTTGCCGTGCGACGCCGGCGGGGTCAGCACGTGGATGACGTTGGCGCCGGCGGCGACCAGCGCGTCCAGCGACGGGTAGGCCGTGACCTGGTGCTTCGCGGCGAACGCCGCGGCGCGGTCGGGATCGATGTCGACCACGCCGACCACCTCGACGTCGGGCAGCGCCCGGACCGCGGCCACGTGGACCTCGCACATGTTGCCGGCGCCGATCATGCCAGCGCGGAGCTTGGCCTCGCTCATGACGTCCTCCTCCTCTTCGCGGCGATGTCGTCGACGATGCGCGACACCTCGGCGACACGGGCCGCCCAGGTCTCGGTGCGCATCGCGTCGGAGCGGGCGCGGCGGCGGGCGGGGCCGCCGTCGGCGAGGGCGGCCGCGATCGCGGCCTCGGTGGCGTCGACGCCGTCGGCCACCGCGCACAGGTGCTGGTAGCGGACGACCTCGGGGACCGGCGTCGACACCACCGGCACGCCGGCCGACAGGTACTCGCGCAGCTTGATCGGGTTGACGAACGTCATCCGCTCGTCGATGCGGTACGGGATCAGCCCGACGTCGAACGCCTTGCAGTACGCCGGCAGCTCGGCGTGCGGCTTGCGGCCGAGCAGGTGGACGTTGGGCAGGCCCTTGACCGCGCTCACGTCGGCCAGCGCCTGGCCGAGCAGCACGAACGACCAGCCGGGGCGGCGCTTGGCCAGCGCGGCGATCAGCTCGTAGTCGACCCAGTCTTGCAGCGTGCCGTAGAAGCCGACGATCGGCCGCGGCAGCTTGGCGACGTCCTCGGGCAGCGGCGTGGCCTCGTCGAGGGCGCGCGCGAACAGGCCGTGGTCGACGCCGTGGGGCGACACGAACGTCGCCGGCTTGAGCGCGCGCTTGGCATCGGCGAGCGCGTGGTTGATCGCGAAGCACGCATCGACCTTGGCCAGCAGCCTGGCCTCGGCGGCCTTGGTGGCGCGCTCGTCGAGGTACGAGAACAGCGACCACTCGTCGACGCAGTAGTAGACGCTGGCGCGCTCGCCGAGCGTGCCGACGTAGTCGGCGGTGTTGGGCAGGAAGGTCCACAGATCGAACTCGCCCAGGCCCAGCCGCCGGCGCAACACCGCGATCGTGGCGCGCAGGATCGCCTGGTTCACGCGCTGCGCGTACGGGTTGTGCGGCAGCGGCAGGACCAGCGGCGAGAACACCCACAGGTTGTCCATGACCTGCACCGGGCCCTTCGCGAACTCGCCCAGCTTGCGCTTGATCTTGCCGAGGTCGCGGCCGCTGGTGAGCTTGGGCGTGCGGGTCGCCACCGAGTTCAACCACAGGACCGGCCGGCTGCGCGCCAGCTCGATCAGCACGTGGTGGTTGCTGGTGGGATCTTCGTGCCAGTCCTTGGCGAACGCGATGACGCCGGGACGAGCTGGCATTGCGTCGCCAAGGTACGGACGCCAGGCCCCGATGTCCACTCGCGCCGGCCCCGAAGACAGTTCGCCGCAGGCGGGGCAACTGCGCGAGATCGCAGCCGCCGGGACATCGCCGTGGGCTGCCCGACCGGATCGTCGGACGACGCGCCGCCGCGCTTGCGGCGCCTGCGCAGGTCTTCCACGCTGTCGCCGGTGTTTGTACCTCGAACGCTGTCCACCGCTGAGCTGCGCGCCCGCTTCGAGGCGCTCGTCGCCGGCGACCCGCTCGACCACCACCTCGCCGATCAGCTGCCGGTCGACGTCGCCCGGATCGGACGGGGCTGGGTGTGGGTCACGGCCCTCGAGGCGGCGGGGTGCTTTGCCGTGACGACGCTCCTGGAGGGCCCCGCGCTCGACAGCCTCCGCCCCGGGCTCGCGCGCTTGCACGGTCGCGCGTGGAGCGGCGCCGCCGATCTCGACCCGGACGCCGCCGGCTGGGCCGCACGCCTCGAAGCGAGCCTCGCCGTCGAGGCGCTGGGCGACGTCGCCGCGCGCTACCGCGTGGCGGAGGCCGAGCTGGCGTCCTGTTTCGGTGTCGTCGACAGTCGCGAGGGCCTTCCCGAGGTCGTGGTCGGCCTGACCGTGACGATGCTGTGCGCGTGATCGGCGGACCGCGGGGCGCTCGGCCGCTACCAGATGGCGGTGGACGGTAGCTCGGCGCGCATCGCGTCGGGGGCCGTCGCCGCGGTCGAGGTCGCCGTGCCAGGACGTGAGCGTCGCCGCCGCCGTAGCGAGGCGCGTCGTGCCGCGCCGTTACTCGTCGTCGCCGCCGTCGCCCTCGTCGCCGACGTCGTCCTCGCCCATGCCGCACTCGAAGGCGTCGGCCTCGCCGATGGCGCCGGCCTGATCGATGCAGTCCCAGACGTCGCAGCTGCCGCCGCAGCCGGTGCACGCGACCAGCCACTCGCGCTGGTGCGCGGTGAGGCCGTTCCAGACGGTGTGGCAGCGATCGAGCTCGGCGGTGATGGCGGCCTCGACCTCGGCGCGATCGGCGGGGGCGAGCTCGTCGAGGCTCGACACCTCGTGATCCATCAACGGCTCCTCGGCCGCGCACGCCTCGTACTCCTGGCAGTACTCGGGCATCGCGTCGGGCGCCGCCGCCGTCGGCCCTTCGGTCGCGGCGGGCGTGGTCGACTTGGCGGGACCGCCGCAGGCCGCGGCGACGAGCAACACGAGGGCGAGGTGGCGCATGGCGCGAGGGTCGGCCGGCGGCCGGGTGGCGTCAACCGGCGCGCGGCGGCGTCGGCGGCGAGGGGCGGGGCGGCGCCACCCCGGCAGGACGCGGGCGACGGGCGGGGCCGGGGCGCCGGCACCCCGGGCGGCGCAGGCGGGGCGCGCACTTCGCCGCGGCACGTCGCGCGCACTACCCGCGGGCATGCAGCTCGACGCCTTCGCGCTCTCCACCACCGGTCGCCGCGCCCACAACGAGGACGCGGTCTGCGCTCGTCCGGATCTCGGACTGTTCGTCGTCGCCGACGGCATGGGCGGCTACGAGGGCGGCGAGGTCGCCAGCCGCGTCGCGGTGGGCGCGATCGAGGAGCTGGTCGCGCGCACCGCCGGCGACGCCGACGTCACCTGGCCGTTCGGCGCCGATCCGCGGCTGGATCCGGTGGCCAGCGAGCTGGCGGTCGCGACCCGGCTGGCGGCGGCCCGCATCGCCGCGGCCAAGGTCGGCCCGCTGGCGCAGATGGGCTCGACGGTGGTGGCGATCCGCCTCGACCCGCGCCGCGGCCTCGCGGTGATCGGCCACGTCGGCGACAGCCGCGCGTACCGGCTGCGCGCCGGCCGCCTCGAGCGCCTCACCGTCGATCACTCGCTGTGGGAGGAGCTGGTCGCCGCCGGCGCCGCGCCGGCCGAGCGCGCCGCGTTTCCGTATCGCCACGTCATCACCCGCGCGCTGGGCACGCCCCACGCCGAGCCCGAGCTGCGGGTCGACGCGCTGGCGCCGGGTGACGTGTTCCTGCTGTGCAGCGATGGGCTGTCGGAGGTGTTGACCGACGCGGCCATCGTCGCGGCGCTGGCGCGGCCCGCGGCCGCGGCGTGTCGCGCGCTGGTGGCCGGCGCGTACCAGGCGGGCAGCACCGACAACATCTCGGCGATCGTCGTGCGGGTGCTCGCGTGAGGCGCGATCAATCGCAGCCCGACTCGCAGCTCCAGTCGATCGGCTCGCTCGGCGTCGGCTCGGGCAGGCTGCTGATCGCCAGCGCGCCCAGCCCGACGATCGTGACCAGCGTCGCGACCACGCCGATCGCCACGCCCGTGCCGACGCCGGGGCCGCCGCCGCCGCCGCTGCGGTTGGCGCCGGAGGTGGCGCAGCCCGTGCTGACGAGGGTGGCGGCGAGGACGAGGGAGACCAGCGGGCGCATGCCCTCGGCTCGTTGCAGTGGTCGTACCAGCTCGCAGGAGCCCGGAAACACAGGAGAACCTTGCGCAGGCGGTGTCAGCGGGCGGTGGAGGTTCGTCGCCGGGCGTCGGTCACTCGTCGGCGTCGTCGCCAGCGACCAGGCCGTGGCGGCGGGCCAGCGTGCGCAGGTGCTTGCGGTCGAGTTCGGCCAGCCGGGCCGCGGCGGTGATGTTGCCGTCGGCGCGGGCCAGCACGTCGGCGAGGTAGCGGCGCTCGAAGTCGTGCAGCACCAGCTGCTTGGCGTCGGCGAACGGCAGATCGCTGCGCACGCCGGCCGCGCCGTCATCGGTCGCGGCGCCCGCTTCGACGCGGACGATCAGCTCGGCGAAGCGGCGCGCGCCCGGGGTCAGCGCCAGCGCGCGATCGATCACGTTGCGCAGCTCGCGCACGTTGCCGGGCCAGCCGTGGGCGAGGAGTCTCTCCAGCGCCGGGCCGCTCGGCTGCGGATCGTCGAGGCCGCGGGCGCGCAACAGCGCGGCGATCAAGAGCGGCAGATCCTCGCGGCGGCTGCGCAGCGGCGGCAGCCGCACCCGCACCACGCCCAGGCGATACAGCAGGTCGGCGCGGAACCGGCCGGCCGCCACCTCGGCGTCGAGATCGTCGCGGGCCGCGGCGATCACCCGCACGTCGATCGTGCGCTCGCGATCGCCGCCCAGCGGCCGCACGACGCGCTCCTCGAGCACGCGCAGCAGGCGGGCCTGCACGCTGGGCGGGATCCGGCCGAGCTCGTCGAGGAAGATCGTGCCGCGCTCGGCGCGCGCGAACAGCCCAGCGCGCGGCGCGGCGGCGCCGGTGAACGCGCCCTTGACGTGGCCGAACAGCTCGCTGTCGAGCAGGCCCTCGGGCAGCGCGCCGCAGTCGACCGCGACGAACGGGCCGGCGCGTCGGTCGGACGCCGCGTGCAGCGCGCGCGCGACCAGCTCCTTGCCGGTGCCGGTCTCGCCCTCGACCAGCACGGTGACGTCGCTGGCGCTGACCCGCTCGAGCACCGCGAACACCTCGCGCATCGCCAGGCTGGCGCCGACCAGCTCGCCGAACCGCCGGGCCTGGCTGGGCACCACGTCGAGCGGCTGGGCCTCGGGCTCGATCCGCACCGCGCTGCGGCCGAGCCGCAACGTCGCGCCCGCGGCCACCACCGCGCGCTCGAGCCGCGAGCCCTCGAACCACGTGCCGTTGGTCGAGCCCAGATCGCGCACGGTGAAGCGGCCGTCGACGACGGTCACCTCGGCGTGGCGCGCCGACACCCGGTCGTCGGACAGCGCCAGCCCGGCGTCGGCGGCGGTGCCGATCACCACCGCGGCGCTGCCCAGCCGGCACGCGCGCCCGCGATCGGGCCCGTCGATCACCACCAGCTGGCAGCGGAACCGACCGACCGGCCCGTCGAGCGCCTCGCTGAACACCGTCGCGACACGGTCGGGCGCCACCTCGCTAGTATATACGCGTGAGCCGCGCGACCTTGGGGCCCTATCCGCTGGTGCGCCGGCTCGGCAGCGGCGGCATGGCCGAGGTCTGGCTGGCCACCGCCCACGGCGCGAGCGGGTTCGAGCGCGCCGTGGCGGTGAAGACGCTGCGCCCCGAGCTGGTCGGCGACGTCGCCCTCGAGCGCGCGCTGATCCACGAGGCGCGCGTCGCGGGCCGGTTGCACCACCGCAACCTGGTCGCGGTGCTGGGGCTCGGCCTCGACGACGGCACCTACTACGTCGTGCTCGAGTACGTCGACGGCGGCGATCTCGCGACGCTCACCCGCGACCGGCGGCTGCCGCTGCCGCTGGTGCTGCTGGTGATCGAGGAGGTCGCGCTCGGGCTGGCCTACGTCCACGCCGCGCGGGACGACCGCGGCCTGCCGCTGGGGCTGGTGCACCGCGACGTCAGCCCATCGAACCTGCTGGTGTCGCGCGCCGGCGAGGTGAAGCTCGCCGACTTCGGCATCGCCAAGGCCACCGCGCTCGCCGATCGCACCGGCGGGTTGCGCAAGGGCAAGCACGCGTACATGTCGCCCGAGCAGCTGGTCGGCGAGCCGCTCACCGCCGCCAGCGATCAGTTCGCGCTGGGCGTCACGCTGATCGAGCTGGCCACCGGCGCGCGGCCGTTCGATGGCGACACGCCGCTGGCGACGATGGACAACGTGCGCGCCGGGCGGCTGCCGCCGCTGCCGGGCTTGCCGTCGACGATCGCCGCGATCGCGCACCAGGCGCTGGCGGCGCGCCCGCGCGATCGCTTCGCCGACATGGAAGCGCTGCGGCTCGCGATCGCCGCCGAACGCCGCGCGCTGCCGTCGGTGGCGCCGCCCGATCTGGCGGCGTGGCTGGCGTCGCCGCGGCGGTGAGCGCGCCGCGGTTGTGTCCGCCGTCCATCGGGCGCACGCTTCCGCGCATGCACAACATCTGGGTCGAGCTGCGCGGGCTGCACGCGCAAGGCTGGCTGACCGGGATCGCGCTGGGCTTCCTGGCGTGGTTCGTGGTCCGCCACGTGATCTTTGGCTTCTACACCGTCGATCAGAACGAGCGCGCGGTGGTCACCAGCTTCGGCCGGGCCAAGCGCATCCTCGGCGCGACCACGGTGTACACGCCCGAGGGCGCCGGCATGCGCGACTCGGAGAAGGAGCGCTACGCGTATCCGCAGGTCGAGGTGGTGCCGCCGGGCGGGCCGTACTTCCGCTGGCCGTGGCAGCGCGTGCACAAGGTGTCGATCGCCACCCGCACGGTGAACATGGCGTGGGATCCCGAGCACCGCGCCGCCAACCGCAACGGCACGCTGCTCGAGGCGGTCACCAAGGATCAGCTGCACGTCGGGCTGACCGGGCAGATCCGGTTCCGGGTCAGCGAGCAGAACCTCTACGCGTACCTGTTCGGCGTCAAGAACCCGCCGGCCCACGTGATGGGCTTCTTCATCTCGGTGTTGCGCGAGCGCATCGCCAACTTCGAGCAGCCGCCGCGCGCCGCCGCCACCGGCGACGACGCCGAGGGCCGCGACCTGGCGCTGGCCAGTGATCGCACTGGCGCGTCGGCGATCTCCGGCATCTCGATCAACGACCTGCGCAAGAACCTGCGCGCGCTCAACGACATGATGGATCACGAGTGCGCGTCGTCGGTGGCGCGCTACGGCGTCCACCTCGACGCGTCGCTGATCACCGAGATCTCGCCGCCGTCCGACGTCGAGAGCGCGCTGGCCGCGATCAACACGGCCCACAACCAGGTGTCGTCCGACATCAGCCTGGCCCAGGCCGCCGCCGATCAGCGCATCGTCCAGTCGCGGCGCGCGGTCGAGATCGAGACGCTGCGCGCCCAGGCCGAGGTCGAGCCGCTCAAGGCGCTGGCCGACCAGCTCGCGCGGCTGCGCGACCAGGGCCCCGACGCGCTGACCACCTACCTGCGCAACCTCAAGCTCGGCCTCTACGACAAGGCCGACCGCGCGTTCGTGGAGGTGAAGTGATGTCGGCGCCGGTGTTGTTGCTCGCGGGCGTCGCGATGATCGCCTGGTGGGTCGTCGTGCCGATCGTGCTGGCGATCCTGCGCACGCTCGGCGTGTACATCGTCATCGGCGAGCGCCAGGCGCTGGTGGTGACGCTGTTCGGCAAGGTGGCCGCGGTCTACGACCAGCCGGGGCTGACGTCCTTGTGGACCAAGCTCGGGCCCAAGGCGCTGCTCGTGCCGCTGCTCGGCAAGTACTACGTGCTCGACCTGCGCATCGACCAGACCTACCTGCGGTCGCAGCCGGTCAACTCCGAGGAGGGCGCGCCGATGGGCATCGGCGTCTGGTACGAGATGTTCATCTCGGATCCGGTGGCGTACCTGTTCAAGAACCAGGACCCGCGCGGCTCGCTGCACGCCAACGTCTCGAACGCGACGGTGCGCTGCCTGTCGAACATGAAGCTGGCCCGGCTGCTCGAGGATCGCCACGAGCTGTCGCAGACCGTGCGCGCCGAGGTGTCGCCGCGGTCGCAGGACTGGGGCTTCAAGGTCGGCTCGATCTACATCCGCAAGGTCCACTTCCGCGACGCCGGCATGACCCACCAGATCGAGGAGAAGGTGGTCAACCGCCTGCGCCAGGTGACCTCGGCGATCCGCCAGGACGGCGCCAACCAGGTGAGCGTCATCACCTCGAGCGCCGATCGCACCGCCGCGGTCGAGTTCGCGCGCGCCGGAGCGATCCGGCCCGAG
>Ga0075163_10002125_pt1 | contig 26747 bp, 28 predicted proteins | sample JI1023141ADNA_FD_71478 | JGI IMG/M metagenome (GOLD analysis project Ga0075163, IMG submission 71478) | Wastewater effluent complex algal communities from Wisconsin, to seasonally profile nutrient transformation and Carbon sequestration -... | ecosystem: Engineered > WWTP > Effluent > Algae...
GTAACCGGCAGCACCAGGGCGGCCGCTGTATGTTGCGGTGCGGTAAATATTAAAATAAATGACAACAGGAGTAAACTTACTTGTTTCATACATTCAGAATTTTATTGGTTATTGTCACAAATAATTTGCCGGATTCACAAAAATAATCCCGCTCGGGGCGGGACTATTAAAAAATATATAAAAAAGAAGAATATTACATAATGTCCATTGCCTTAACAAAAGCAGTGGTCTGGAAAGGAAGGATCAGGGTCAGCCATTCCCAATGAGAGTAAATAGCGAAAAGAAGGGCGGCAGTTGAGGCAAAAAATACTAACCACCAGATACCTCTGTACTTTTTGGTTTGCTCCATGTTTAAAAATTTTACGCAAAAATAAGGCCCGGACGGTAAACCAAAAAACCGATTTTCTAATCCTGTATAGTTTTCCTGAACACAAAGGGCAAGGCCAGCAATATGCCCAGCAAGGCCAGGGTCCATTTAACCAGTACAACCAGGTGATAGGCCGTCATGGAAGAGCGGATATCCGGCTTATTATTCAACCAGTCAAGCAGGTAGCCATTTTCCCGGATATCACAACCCCAGGCTACCAATTGTAATATCGCCAGCAGCTGCAACAATTGACGGAGCCTCCTGCCGGTAACCCGGTAACAGGCCATCATCAGCAGTGACGCAATACCTCCGTAAGCACCTGCCATAAAAACAAAATCAACATACAAGTGCATTTCCAGGCGGGTGATAACGGGCTCTTCCAGCTGATGCAAAATGTCCATGATCCGGTCTGCTGAATAAGAGATTTCCAGTCCGATAATTGTAAACAGCTCACCCTTGCAAAAAAAACCGGTTTCCAGCCATTTCATACAAAAAGTGGTGCCCAGAAACAGTCCAAGACAGAACAAAAACACATTTTTCCAACCTTTACTGCTTAAAATCATACGTTTGCATTGTCGTTTTTTCTAAAAAATCAACCAAATTTCTGAGAATGAATGCTGATTTTAATTACTTTCGTACTAATGTGTGCGTGAAACACAATAAAAGGGTTTCAGAATCCCACACCTAACGATTGTGATAAAGTTACATTTTTACATACGGTTTAATACCCGTTATGGACAAAGCCTTCATATTACGGGTAATTCAGATGAATTAGGTAATAACGATCCGGCTCACGCCCTCGCTCTGAACTATCTGAATGAAGAGTTTTGGCAGGGAACGATTGAACTGGATAAAAAAACCATACCCGCCAACCTCAGGTATCATTATTTTCTACGGAAAGAAGACGGGGAAATCATCCATGAATGGGGGAACGACCGTCAGTGCTGCGTTCCGGTCAAAGGAACTTCCGAAATACAGCTGACAGATACCTGGAATCATTCAGGCGAATTCGAAAATGCATTTTTTACCGCCCCTTTTAATAATGTTCTGTTGAAAAGTGAACATACACGGGGGAAGGCAGAATCCGATAAGGAGTTCACACATATATTCAGAATTAAAGCACCGTTGCTACGAAAGCACGAAGTAATGGCCCTGACCGGTGCCGGTACAAAACTGCGGAACTGGTCAGATACAAATCCCTTGCAGATGGAACGCAATGGGGACTGGTGGGAAATAAAGCTGAACCTCTCGGATGAACAATTTCCGTTACCGTATAAATATGCGGTGTTTAACAGTAAAGAAAAAACCTTTATCCGTTTTGAAGAAGGTGACAACAGGCTGATTTCTGCAACCGCGGTTAGCCAACGGATCAGCATTCAGCATGACGGATTCGCTCATTTGCCCAATAATGTATGGAAAGGGGCCGGTGTGGCCATACCAGTATTCAGTCTGCGTACGAAAAACAGTTTTGGAGTTGGCGAATTTAATGATATTAAATTACTGGTGGACTGGTCAAAACAGACCGGCCTGAAATTAATTCAGTTATTGCCGGTAAATGATACCACGGCAACCCATACATGGCTGGATTCCTATCCCTATGCCGCCATATCCGCCTTTGCACTTCACCCGGTATATATTAATCTGGCCAAAGTGGCGGGGAAAAAACAGGCGGGAAAAATCACCGGTCTCCGTAAAAAGCAGCAACAGTTGAATGAACTGGCGGTTGTCGACTACGAAACCGTAATGAAACTGAAAATCTCCGTTTTGCGGGAATTGTATGAAGACATGGGCGAAGAGTGCCTGGCATCGGATGAATATAAATCCTTCCTGGAAACGAATCAGCACTGGCTGATGCCCTATGCGGCTTTTTGTCATTTCAGGGACAAGAATGGTCATTCCCGGTATGAAGAATGGAAAACCAACAGTGAATACCGTAAATCAGAAATAGAAAAAATATTCTCCGCTTCCAATGCCATTTCCCGGCAATTGGGATTCTGGTGCTTTGTACAATTCCATTTGCATCTGCAGCTGGAAGAGGCGGTGGTGTATGCCCATAAAAAAGGTATTGTGATCAAAGGCGATATTCCCATCGGGATATACCGTCATGGATGCGATGCCTGGGTAGAACCCGGTTTATACAATATGGAATGGCAGGCCGGTGCACCTCCGGATGACTTTGCAGCCGTAGGTCAGAACTGGGGGTTTCCCACCTATAACTGGAAACGGATGCAGCAAGATGGTTTTGACTGGTGGAAAAAAAGGTTTGAACAGATGAGCCATTATTTTGATGCCTTCCGGATTGATCATATTCTGGGCTTCTTCCGGATATGGAGCATTCCTGTTCATGCCATACAGGGCATCATGGGCCGTTTTGTACCCGCCTTGCCTGTACACATAAATGAATTCGGGGAAAGCGGTATCTGGTTCGATTACCAGCGGTATTGTAAGCCCTTTATTATTGATGAAGTATTGTTTGCTGTATTCGGCGAACTCACACACCAGATAAAGGAACAATTCCTGGTAACCAACGAACAGGGCAGCTATGACCTGGCTCCCGGTTTCACCACCCAGCTGGAAATTGAAAAACACTTCGCTTCACTGGAAGCAGGAACTGATAATGACCGGATAAAACTGGGGTTATTTGATCTGGTTTCAAATGTGTTATTGTTTGAAGAGCCCGGTTCCATGGGACAGGAATATCATTTCCGGATTGCGATGGATAAGACTTTTTCTTTCCGTCACCTGATTCCGCATGTGCAGGAAAAAATGCAGTCGCTTTATATCAATTATTTCTTCCGCCGTCAGGATGATTTCTGGTTCAGGGAAGCCATGCATAAACTGCCCATGCTCAAATCCGCCACCAATATGCTGGTATGCGGCGAAGATCTGGGCATGGTACCTGATTGTGTACCGGATGTCATGAAACAGACGGGTATTCTCAGCCTGGAAATTCAGCGGATGCCCAAGGATCCGGAAAAGGAATTTTTTCATCCCAATGATGCACCCTATATGTCGGTGATCACTCCTTCCACACATGATATGAGTACCATTCGTGGCTGGTGGGAAGAAAACCGGGAAAAAACACAACATTTCTATAATCACCTGATGGGCCAATGGGGGGAAGCACCACAATATTGTGAAGCCTGGGTCAGCCGCGCAATAATAATGCAACATCTTTATTCTCCGGCTATGTGGAGTATCTTCCAGCTACAGGATCTGTTTGGCATGAGCGAGACCCTGCGCCGTGAAAATCCGCATGATGAACGCATTAATATTCCCGCCAATCCTAAGAACTACTGGCAGTACCGTATGCATATTACCCTTGAAGATCTTCTGAAAAAAGATGCTTTCAATGAGGAACTGAAGGGATATGTAGAGAATAGCGGACGCGGTTAACGGAGTACAGAAACGGGTGTGGTTTGATGACTGATTTTGCGGTTATCTTTGTATACATGAAGTTTCAATACTGGCCATTCAGTTTACAATTCCGGCATCCTTTTACCATTTCAAAAGGTACAAAGACCCATCAGCCCACATTGATAGTGGAACTGGAACACATGGGGATTAAAGGCTACGGAGAAGCCCCGGCCATTGCCTATTATAATATTCCGGTGGAGAAAATGATCGAAGACCTTGAAAGCAAAAGGGCACTTGTTGAAAAATTCGCCTACACGGATCCCGAACGATACTGGCATTATCTGCACCACTTGTTTCCTCAGAATAATTTCCTGGTCTGTGCACTCGATATAGCCTCCTGGGATATCTGGGGCAAACTGAAAAAGAAACAACTGTATGAGTTGTGGAAAGGGGATATCAGTAAAAATCCTGTTTGCGATTATACAATCGGAATTGACAGTACGGACAAAATGGTGGCCAAAATGAAGGAAATGCCCTGGCCCATTTATAAAATAAAAGTAGGTACCGCTGAAGATATCACCAATGTAAAAGCCCTGCGCGCCAATACCGATGCCGTATTGCGCGTGGATGCTAATGCCGCCTGGGATCTGGATACCGCTCTACAACTGATTCCGCAATTAAAGGAACTGGGCGTGGAGCTGGTGGAACAACCACTGGCAAAAGACAACTGGGAAGGAATGAAAATTCTTTACAAGGCATCCTCTTTACCCTTGTTCGCGGATGAAGCCTGTGTGCTGGAAAGTGATGTGGAACGTTGTAAAGATCATTTCCATGGTATCAATATCAAACTTACCAAATGCAGCGGTATTACTCCCGCACGCCGTATGATTAAAAAAGCCAGGGAACTGGACATGCAGGTCATGATCGGGTGTATGAATGAATCCACTGTGGGAGCCGCTGCCATTGCCCACCTGCTTCCTTTTATTGATCACGTGGATATGGACGGCCCCCTGTTGCTCAGGGATGATCTGGCCACCGGGATCGGCTATGAACAGGGAAAAATCAGTTATTCCGGGGAACCGGGACTGGGCATTTCTTATAAAGGATTGTTTCATAAGTAGATAAAGGGTGTAAGTATTTTCTTCAATTTGGCGAAATAAACCAATAGTCTGATACGAACAGGGTTTTAATAACGTTATTGGTTAAACCTGCCACCACAGGTTTAAATCCAACTTTGTGAAACCCACCCAATCCACCCTGTTGATTTTGTGTACCTGTATATCTCTGCAGGTACAGGCTCAGGAAACCGGCCTCAATCCGGGCATTGGCCTTTTTACCGGAATCATCAATTATCAGGGAGACCTGAATACCAGTAAATTTTCGTTGAAACAGTCTAATTCCGCGTATGGCATTCTTTTCCGTAAACCAATAAACAGATGGCTGACATTGCGGGCCGGGTTTTCAATGGGTACACTGGAAGCCGCAGATGCCAATAACAGGGAAGATCTGAGACCCAGAAACCTGCATTTCATAAGTACAATACAGGAATTTTATACGGCCGCTGAAATTCCCATTTTTAATATTGAAGAAAAAAAATTCACCCCTTATTTCTATGGAGGGATTGCGCTCTTTCATTTTAACCCATGGGCCAGCGATAATAACGGTAATAAAACTTATCTGAAACCATTAAGTACAGAAGGGCAGGGACTGGCCGCATACCCTTCAAAAAAACCATATTCACTTACGCAGGTTGCATTGCCTTTTGGGGCTGGATTACAGGTTGCGGTAACTGACCTCTTTCTGTTATCCCTGGATTTCAGCCAGCGAAAAACATTTACTGATTACATTGATGATGTCAGCGGCGACTATGCAGACAAAGATCTTTTATTTCAGGCCAAAGGTCAGAAAGCGGTTGAAATGTCTTACCGGGGCGGGCAATCCTCGTTGGGACAGCCTTTATATCCGGCAGCAGGTGATCAGCGGGGTTCACCGTCAAAAATGGACTGGTACTATTACCTGGGTGTAAACCTTGAATACAAGCTGAACAGCAGCCATTTGTTTACCGGACGGTTACAACGGAAAGCCTTGTCCGGGCAAAGATGTCCCCGCTTTACGACATATTAATACATTATTACATGTGAATGGATTAATCTTTTCATCTGATCAGCAGTCATATCAGTATTGCGGCCTGAATTTTGTGTAAACCACCTTACTAGTTATGAAAAAAACACCTCTGCTGATCATCATCAGCCTGCTCTGCCTGCATGCCTCTTCACAACGGCTGCATATTGGCCTTTTTGGTGGTTTATCCGCCTACAACGGAGACCTGACTGAAAAAATATTCCCCAGAAAATTAACCAATGGTGCTATTGGTATTACTGCCAGTTATGAACTAAGTGATCAGTTTATGATCAGGTCGGGTCTTACCTATGCCGTGGTTGGAGGGGCGGACCGGTATAATAAATCAGCGGACCTGGTTTCCCGTAATCTTTCCTTTGAAAGCAGTATTACTGAACTGAGTTTTACAGGTGAATTCTACCTCCGGAATCTTTATGAATTTAAATTGTCTCCCTATGCTTTTGCCGGACTGGCTGTGTATAGATTCAATCCCTATACCTATGATGGCAGTGGTCAGCGGGTTTTTCTGAAACCGCTCAGTACAGAAGGGCAGGGGATCGCCGGATACACCACAAAACCTTACAGTCTGACTCAACTGGCCATTCCGTTTGGAGGTGGTATAAAATATGCAATAAATAATAATCTGCGGATCGGGCTGGAACTCGGTATGCGTAAATTATTTACCGATTTTCTGGATGATGTCAGTGGTAACTATGCAGACGAAACCGACCTGATCAATGCCAGGGGAGCCCTGGCAGCCGAAATGGCTTACAGGGGTGACGATGCCGCAGGTGGCAGTCTGGCGTACCCGGCAAAAGGTTCCCAACGGGGCAGTCCCAAATACAAAGACGTCTATTACTTCAGTGGCTTACATCTTACCTACAGGCTCAATGCGGGTGCGGGAACGAATCCCTTGCGTATGAACAGAAATGGCTGTCCGGTAAATATCTATTGATATTCCGTGGTTCTGAACCATTGGTCACAGGCGGTGTTGTACATTTGCAACGCATTAACGTACAATATGGCCTGGAAAAATCAGCAAGAATTTATCGATGCACTGGATCGTGCCGGAGAGTTACTCCGTATAAAAAGTTACGTAAACCCCAAACTGGAGATCGCTGAGATTACTGACAGGATCAGTAAATCCGGGAATGGTGGCAAAGCACTTCTTTTTGAAAATACCGGGTATGATTTCCCGGTCTTAATGAATGCCTATGGCAGTGAACGCCGGATGTGCATGGCATTAGGAGTACAGGAACTGGATGACGTGGCCAGGGATATTGAACAACTTTTTCACCTGCTGTCTTCCCCAAAAGAAAACATACTGGAAAAACTAAAGCTGCTTCCCAAACTGGGGCAGTTTGCCAGCTGGATGCCAAAAGTAATAAAGGGCCGGGGCGAATGTCAGGAAGTGGTAATGACCAATCCGGATATCAGCAAAATCCCCGTCATTACCTGTTGGCCGAAAGACGGAGGTCCCTTTGTAACCTTACCGGTCATCCATACCAAGGATCCTTCCACAAATACACGAAATGTGGGTATGTACCGGATGCAGGTTTTTGGCCCTCAACTGACCGGAATGCACTGGCATAAACATAAAGTAAGTGCAAAGCATTTTGCTGAATACAAAAAGCTGAAGAAAAAAATGCCGGTAGCCGTAACACTGGGTGGAGACCCCGCTTATGCTTATTCCGCCACGGCGCCCTTACCGGAGAATGTAGACGAATATATGCTGGCCGGTTTCCTGCGGAAAAAGAAGGTGGAACTGGTGAAATGTATCAGTCAGCCTGAGATTGAAGTTCCGGCTGATGCCGATTTTGTCATTGAGGGCTATGTGGATCCTGCGGATGAATTGATATGGGAAGGTCCTTTTGGTGATCATACCGGGTATTATTCTTTACCTGACTGGTATCCTAAATTTCATATTACGGCCATTACCCATAAAAAAAAGGCAGTCTATCCGGCAACCATTGTGGGTATTCCGCCACAGGAAGATGCCTGGCTGGGAAAAGCAACCGAAAGGATATTTCTGGCACCAATCAAAATGACCATGGTGCCGGAGATTACGGATATGGATATGCCCGTGGAAGGTGTGTTTCATAACCTGGTAATTACAAAGATTAAAAAGGATTATGCCGGGCAGGGACAGAAAGTGATGAATGCCATGTGGGGGGCCGGGCAAATGATGTTTAATAAGATATTGGTACTTGCTTCATCCGGTGAAACAGCGAAAGACGACCTGCGAATCAGCGATTATCTGCCCCTGACACAACAGCTGTTCAGGCACCTGAATCCCGCCACGGATATTTATTTCTCAACAGGCCCGATGGATGTACTCGACCATAGCTGCAGTAAAATGGGTTTTGGCGGGAAAATGTGTATTGATGGGACAAACAGGATGGAAGAAGAAAAGGACGAACAATATGCCGCATTGCCGGTAACAACTGAGCTGACGGCGTTGGTTTCGGCTATCCGGCAGCGTTATCCGGAGGTGGTGACGGTGAATACTTCTTTGCTGGAAAAGCAGATCGCCTGCCTGCTGGTAGCTGTTCAAAAAAACCGGTCTGGTCATATACAGTCTCTGCATCAGGCCTTGTGTGCATTACCCGAACTGCAGGGAGTCAAAATGATCCTGTATGTGGAACATACCGTGGATGCGCAGGACATGGGCACCGCCCTCTGGCGCTTCTGCAATAATATGGATCCCCGACGGGACAACTACCTCTATAAAGCCAGTCTGGCAGATGGCCGGTATGTTGCCTGTATGGGGCTGGATGGCACCCGTAAAACAAAGGAACTTGATAATTTCCAGCGGGACTGGCCGAATATCATAGTTGCCGACGATGCCACCATTGCCGCTGTTGATGAAAAATGGAATAACCTGGGCATAGGTGCTTTTATTCCGTCTCCTTCGCTTAAATTTAAGAGCCAGATGTACGGAGAAGAAGCCATCGTCAATTAAATAAAATACCCACATGTCGGAACTACAACCTGATTTGTTCAACACGGCAGACTTTAACAGCCCCATCAATGTACTGATGACGGGCGGAGGAGCTCCTGGTGCTGCAGGAATAATCAGGTGTCTCTCGCTGAATAACAGGATCCGTATTGTTGCGGCTGACAAAAACGAACAGGCCGCAGGGCGTTACCTGGCACATGATTTTGTAAAAATACCTGCTGCGGATGACCCCACGTTTATTTTTTCCCTTTTATCCGTTTGCCGCGAAAAAAATATTCATCTGGTGCTGCCACTGGTCACCCGTGAACTGATTCCCTTATCAGCCCATGCCCGTGATTTCGAAATGGCCGGTGCCCGTTTGCTGATTTCTTCTGTTGAATCACTGGAGATAGCGAATAATAAGAGCCGGTTATATGAATTCCTTCAATGGAGAGGAATACTGGTACCGGCTTTCAGGGTGGTGGAAAACACAGAACAGTTTTCAGCTGCTGTAACGGCACTTGGATTTCCCGTCAATCCGGTATGTTTTAAACCTTCAGTGTCCAATGGCAGCCGTGGATTCAGGATAATGGATTACTCGGTAAATGAAGCCGATCTGCTTTTCAATCATAAACCAACTTCCACGTATATCCGGCAGGCTGATGCGGAACGGATACTTTCAACTGCTCCTTTTCCTGAATTACTGATCAGTGAGTACCTGCCCGGACCTGAATATTCGGTGGATTGTCTTTGCGTAAAAGGGGAGGCCATACTGATCATTCCCAGGCGCAGAACAAAGATGATCAATGGCATTTCCGTTGAAGGTGTCATTGAAGAACAAACAGACATTATTGATTACTGCAGGAGAATTATCAAAGAACTCCGGCTGGATGGGAATATAGGTATTCAGGTTAAACAGGCAACAGACGGGAAATACCTGTTGCTTGAAATAAATCCACGGGTGCAAGGTACCATATCGGCCGTTTTGGGTGCCGGTATAAATCTGCCGGTACTGGCCGTTAAACAAGCGCTGGGCTTACCCGTTTTACCAGAGGAATTAAAGGTTAAATGGGGTACCCGTTTCATCCGTTATTGGGATGAAGTATTCTGTTAAACAGACAAAACGACACGTTTTGCCGGTTGGTTTGGTATTTGATCCAAAGAGCCTGAGATTTGGCTGAACAGGTATAACCGGCCAGCTCCTGTAATTTTCTTTAAATAATTTAAGCATATGAAGCATTTGTTTCGGATCAGTTCCCTGTTTATGATGAGCCTGCTGGCAATTACCGTTCAGGCCCAGAAAAACAAGACAAAGAAAAACGCAGAACCGGCTGTCAATAATACCCTTTTATGGAAAGTGGAAGGCAACGGGCTTCAGAAACCCAGTTATATATTTGGCACCATTCACCTGTTATGCAAGGATGATGCAGTGCTGAGTGATAGTATGAAACAAGTGATTCAGGCTGCAGATCTGGTCTATTTTGAACTGGATATGGACAATCTTTTTGAGATGATGGGCGGGTTGACCAAACTTAAAATGAAGGGAGATACCACGTTAAAAGACCTGCTCACTGCTGCGGATTACGAAAAAGTAAAAGAGTATTTCGAAAAGAAAAAAACAATCCTGCCTTTTTCCGTACTGGAAACCTATAAGCCGATAATGGCGTCCTCTCTTTTATCGGAAGGAACCATGCCCTGCGACGGAGCCACGTCCATGGAGCAGGTAATCATGATGAACGCCAAATCAAAAGGAAAGAAAATTAAGGGCATTGAAACAATGGCTGAGCAGGCCGGTTTTCTGGATCGTATTCCATATTCATTCCAGGCGGCTGAACTGGTAAAATATATTGACAGTGCCGGTTCTCAGAATGGAGATGAGAAAATGATGAGCGCTCTTTTTGAAGCCTACCGTAGTCAGGATCTGCAAAAACTGGAAAGTCTGATGGCAGACACGGATGCCGGCATGAGCAGTTTTTCTGATATTCTGCTTTATGACCGGAATGCCAATTGGGCGGCAAAACTGAAAACACTGATGGGGGAGAAGACCCTTTTGATTGCTGTTGGGGCAGGACACCTGCCTGGTGAAAAAGGCCTGCTCAACCTTCTGAAAAATGCCGGGTATACCGTAACACCGGTGGAAAATAAACTGGTAAAACTGGTAACGATTTAATCACCTTTTCAACTTTCCGGCAAACAGATTGTTTGTTTTACCTATGCTGAACAAAAAATATATGTTTATATTTCTTCTGCTGCCGGTTTTTTCTTTTTTTTCATTCCTTCCCTTACCGGAAGACGGTATCCTTATTACGGTAACCCGGCTGCACAACCAGAAAGGTCATGTACTGGTCAGTCTTTTTAAAGACGGAGTGGGGTATCCTGATGATGCGCAGAAAGCCCTGCGTAAAGCACAACTGGACATCAACGGCAATTCAGCCTCTGTTTTATTTACCGGATTACCGGCTGGCACTTATGCCGTTTCCGTGCTGCATGATGAAAACGATGACCGTCAAATGAATAAAAATAGTCTGGGGCTTCCCAAAGAAGGCTTTGGATTCTCCAATAATGTGGTAGGGGCATTCGGGCCTCCATCCTGGAGCAGGACCGCTTTTTCACATAAACCAGGACTTCTGTCTCAAAAAGAAATAAAAATACGGTACTAACCGGTACCAGGCTGCCTGAATGCCGGTAAATAAAAAAGCTGACCCATTGCGGGAGTCAGCTTTACTACTTTTTAGATTCAGCCTCAGAATTGCTCGAGTCCGCTGAAAAAGAATGAACCTTCAATTTTGGCGTTTTCATCACTGTCACTGCCGTGAACCGCGTTTTCTCCCAAGGAAGTCGCATAGAGTTTACGGATCGTACCTTCTGCTGCCTGAGCCGGATTAGTGGCACCAATCAGTTCACGGAAAGCGGCAACAGCGTTATCCTTTTCCAGGATAGCGGCTATGATTACACCACTGCTCATGAACTCCACCAGTTCGCCATAAAAAGGCCTTTCTTTATGTACGGCATAAAACTCGCCGGCTTTTTCTGTACTCAGTTTGGTTTGCTTCAGGGCTACTATACGGAACCCTTCTTTAATAAAACGGTCAATGATGGCACCGGCATGTCCATTGCGCATGGCATCGGGCTTGATCATGGTAAAAGTTCTGTTACTCATATTACATGTTTTTTGCGCCGCAAAGGTAAGGAAATTAGTCCGTAGTTAGTAGTTCGGAGATAGTAGTCAGATTCGCTAAAAGAACTTGAAAATCCAGTGAATCTGGAAAATTCCGGAAGGCAAGGACTATTAACTTCTAACTACTAACTACGAACTAAAAATACTACCTTCGCACACGTTTTATGCAACCTGTACACGAAATATTTCCCCTCCTTAACCAGCCCCGCCGGGTGGTGATTACCACCCATCAGAAACCAGATGCAGATGCAATGGGGTCTTCCCTGGCTTTGCGTCATTTCCTGGAACAACTGGGACATTCGGTAACAGTCATTTCTCCGACCAACTGGGCCGGATGGGTGGACTGGATGCCCGGTACCCGTCAGGTCATGGATTATGAAAGAGACAGGGCTAAGGCCGATATGATACTGGATCAGGCGGAGTGGCTGTTTTGTCTGGATTTCAATATTTTCCACCGGACAAAGAGTATGACGGAAAAACTGAAAACGGTTACCTGCACTAAAATACTAATCGATCACCATCAGGAGCCTGATACTCCGTCATTTGATTATGGAATCAGCAGTACTGCCAAAAGCTCCACCTGTGAAATGATATATGATTTCATTGTTGATTCCGGCCATGCCGGTTTGATCAATGAGACGATCAGTGAATGTATATATGCCGGCGTGGTGGGTGATACGGGGTCTTTCCGGTTTTCATCAGCTCATGCAGGTGTGCATACGCTGGTGGCAGATCTGAAGTCAAGAGGGCTGGATCATGGTAAGATTCATCAGGGACTTTTTGATAATTTCCTGGAAAACAGATTGCGGTTTATAGGTCATGTGCTGCTTCACCGCATGGAAATTTTTTATGAGTACAATGCGGCCCTGATTGCTATTCCCAAAAGCGATCTGCTCAAATACCATATCAAAACCGGTGATACTGAAGGTTTGGTGAACTTTCCCCAGTCGATCCAGGGCATTAAGCTGGTGGCGCTGGTAATAGACCGGGATGAAGAAAGGAAATGGAGTTTCCGTAGTAAAGGGGACTTTGATTGTAATACCTTTGCCCGCAGGTATTTTGAGGGTGGGGGACATTACAATGCAGCCGGTGGAAGAAGCAGTGACAGCCTGGAACAAACCGTGCAGCGTTTTAAAGCCGTACTGAAAGAGAATGAACATCTTTTACAATAAACTAAAAACAAGTATGAACAAGATCAAACAACTGAGCTTTGTGCTGATCACAGGAGCATTGCTCGCCAGCTGTGGAAAAGCCGACTTCAAAAAAACTCCGGGCGGTATGCCTTACCAGCTTTTTAAAGGCAAGGATACCCAGACCGTTAAAACCGGCAATTATCTGAAAGTAAACCTGACTCAGAAAATAAACGACAGTGTTTATTACACTACCAATAATGCCCTCCCCCTGTATATTCCCGTAACCGGACAAAGCAATCCGTATGATATATCCGAATTGTGGAACAAACTGCATATCGGAGACAGCGTGGTAGCCACCCAAATGATGGATACATTTATCCGTCGTTTACCCGCCGGCAGCCTGCCTCCCCAGTTTAAGAAAGGCGACCGCATTATGACTTATGTAAAAGTGCTCGGAATTTTCCTGAATGACAGCACCAAGAACGCCGATGAGCAAAAAGGCCGTGAGCAGTTTTCCAAGGCGGAGATAGCTGTGGTTGAGAAGTTTGTCAATGATAAAAAAATCACCACCCAGAAAACGCCTTCTGGTGTATTTGTAGAAATCATGAATCCAGGAACCGGTAACCTGATTGACTCCGGAAAATATGTATCCCTGAATTATACAGGAACCACATTCCTGGGTAAAAAATTCGACAGCAATATTGATCCTGCTTTCGGACACGTTCAACCCCTTTCCTTTACTGTAGGTAATGGTGAAATGATTAAAGGTTTTGATGAAGCCATGCGTTTCCTGCGTCCGGGTGCTACTGCCAAAATCTATGTACCCTCCCTGCTGGCCTATGGCGCCACACCGCCTCCCGGATCATCCGTGATCAAACCGTATGAGAACCTCATATTTGAACTGCTGGTAACTGATGTAAAAGATAAAGCGCCTGCGGCCCCTGCACCTCCGGCACCCGATCAGCATCAGAATATTGATATGCCTCAACAAAAAAATTAAGCACTGCGTCATATAAAAGTGCAATTTTGTACCCGTCTTCAAAAGGACGGGTACTTTTTTTTGAAGCGGCCCCGTTTTTAGTCCAAATACTGATACTAACCCCTTCCGCACCCCCTGGATCAACCGGAGTTAAAACACCGTACTTTTTTATAAACATACGAATCCTTTGAAGTAACCACGGCTGTTGAAAACAGTCAGGCTTTGATTACAATGTCTTTAAAAGACCAGCCCCGGCAGTAGCCGGGGCTATTTTTATGGCTATTGCAAATGCGTATATAGCTTAATACAGGCAGCTGCTTCCCTTACATCATGCACCCGGAGAATAGAAGCCCCTTTCATTAAACCGGCCATATGGAGCGCCGTAGTGCCGGTCAGGGTTATTGCATCACCGGCACTGCTCTGCAGTGTTTTCCAGATAAATGATTTCCGGGAAATACCCAATAGCAAAGGAGCCTGTAACAATGAAAAAGCAGGCAGTTGTTGTAACAGGGTAAAATTATGTTCTGTTGTTTTGGCAAAACCAAACCCCGGATCTATAATAATGTCTTTTACCCCCAGTTTTTCAAACCTGGTTTTCTGAACTGTCAGGACATCCAGTACTTCGGTGGTTACATCGGCATAGACCGCTTCCCGGGTCATGGTTTGCGGGCTGCCCTTCATGTGCATCAGCACATAAGGCACCTGTAAACCGGCAACGGTTTCTGCCATGCCTTCATCCAGCGTTCCGGCGCTGATATCATTTATAATGGATGCACCGGCCGCTACTGCTTTTACGGCTACGGATGCATAATACGTATCCACTGAAATATATAATTCAGGAAAATGACGGCTGACAGCCACTATAGGCGCCTCAATCCGATGCCATTCTGTGTCTGCATCCAGCTTTTCACTGCCCGGCCTTGTACTTTGGCCGCCAATATCCAGTATGGTGGCCCCGTCCCGCAACATTTCCTCCGCCCGGCGAAGTACGGCATCCGTGGTTTGTACCCGGCTGCCGGTGAAAAAAGAATCCGGTGTCAGGTTCAGGATTCCCATGACCAGGGGCTTATCCACAACCAGTAATCTTCCTTTGCAGTTGAGCGTAAACATCGGCTTTAGTTCGTTATTTTTGAAGCTAAGTTAAGAGCACGGGGAACAACAACATAAAACAATTCCCCGGAAGGCAGTAGGTTGTTTCCGTTATTCCATTTTCTACTTTTCGAATATATGAGTACTACAAACCAACAATACGACAAGGTTATACATAGTTGCCGGGATATTTTTATAAAAAAAGCATCCGATTACGGTACCGCCTGGCGGGTACTGCGTACCATTTCCATCGTGGACCAGATTTTTATTAAGGCCCAGCGGATCAGGACGATTCAGGAAAAAGGGGAGCAGAAGGTATCCGATGGCATTTCCGGAGAGTTTAAAGGAATTGTCAATTATGCAGTGATCGGTCTTATACAACTAGAATTACCGGCCAATGCCCCGGAAGAACTGGATATTACGGAAGTAGCCCGGCTGTATGATGAAAAAGTAAATGCGGCCAAATCCCTGATGCAGGATAAAAATCATGATTACGGGGAAGCCTGGCGCAGTATGAGCCAGGAAAGCTTTGTGGACCTGATCCTGATGAAGCTGCAGCGGATCCGCCAGATTCTCAATAATGACGGGAAAACCCTGATCAGCGAAGGCATTGATGCCAACTATAATGATATTCTCAATTATGCCGTATTTGCTTTAATACTCATGTAAATGAAAGTAACTGTAACGCTTATCCGCATTCTCGTTGGCCTGCTGTTTATTTTTTCAGGCCTGGTAAAAGCCAATGACCCCCTTGGGCTCAGCTATAAAATGCAGGAGTTTTTTGAAGTTTGGCAACTGCACGGATGGGATAGCGTTACCCTGGCTTTATCCATTTTCATGAACGCCTTTGAAATTATTGCCGGATTTGCATTACTGATTGGCTGGCAGTTCAGGCTGATCAGCTGGTTACTATTACTGCTCATCGTTTTTTTTACTTTTCTCACCGGCTATACCTATATAACGGGCATGCCAAAAAACTGTGGGTGTTTCGGAGACTGTTTACCAATCACCTCATTCACCTCTTTTTTAAAGGATGTGGCATTAATCGTCCTCATTTTGTTTCTGTTACTTAAAAGAAAATATGTCCGGCCTTTATTGCCAGGTAAACCGGGTGCCCTGGTGATGGTCTTGATCTGTTTTTTCAGCTTTGGGTTTCAGTTTTATACACTGCGTTATCAGCCGGTGGTGGATTGCCTTCCCTTTAAGATTGGAAACAATATCCTCGAAAAAAGGATGCCGCCTCCCGGTGCGATCCCTGACAGCTTTGCTATCCGGTTTATTTATGCAAAAGGCGGCAGGGAGTATGAGTTTGCCCCGGCAGAATTACCGGCAGACCTCAAAACCTATACGTTTGTAAGCCGGAAAGACAAACTGATACGAAAAGGGAATGCAGAAGCCGCCATTAAGGGATTTGACCTGAAGGGCCAGTCCGGTGCCGATTCCACCCTGGCAATACTTCAACAACCTATCGTGGTTTTGTTGATTTCCGAAAACCTGAGTCGTCCGGTCAGTGCCTGGTCAGCGGAATTCAGTAATGTGTATAAAACCGCTTCCGGTAAGAATATTCCGGTTTATATGATCAGTGGCCAGCCGGATAATACACTGAAGCAACTGGCCGGCACCTCTTTTGCATCGATGCCTGTTTTTACCTGCGATAACACAACAATACGGACGGCAGCCCGCACCAATCCCACTTTATATATTCTGCAGCAGGGAACCATCCGGGGCAAATGGAGTTCCCATGATTTTGACAAAGCCGAAAAATCATTGTCCGCCATGCCATCGATGCCGCCACCTGTCCGTATCAATGAGCCGGCAGACAGCTTACAACAGTAAACCATGCTGAAATTCATCATCCGAAAATTTGTCTACGGTATCCTGGTTTTACTGGGGGTGATCGTGCTGGTTTTTTTCCTTTTCCAGGGTTTTGGAGATCCGGCCCGTATTGTCATGGGCCAAACCGGTGATTCCACCACGCAATCCAATATCCGCAAGGAACTTTACCTTATCAATGAGCAGGGTGAAAAAATCCCCACTTATAAACAATTTCTCTATTACCTTAATGATGTATCACCGGTATGTGTACATACACAGGCTGAAATAGAAAAGAAAAAATTACGTGGTTTTTTTTCCGGTGGTAACAATAAACTGGGTATCAAAATTCCCTATCTGCGCAAATCCTATCAGAGCAAAAGGGAAGTTTGGAGCATTCTGACCAAGGCATTGCCGGGAACCCTGCTGCTGGCTTTTGCCGCCATGCTGATTGCCGTTGTAATCGGAATTCCTTTGGGGGTGCTGGCCGCCGTAAAGCAGAACAGCTGGCTGGACACCACGGCCATATTCAGCAGTATCGTTGGCATATCGGCCCCTTCTTTTTTCATGGGGATCATCATGGTATATGTTTTTGGGTTTGTGCTCAGCGACTGGACAGGGCTACATATTGCCGGCAGTTGGTTTACCATTGACGATGACGGTCAAAAGCGATTAACCCTGCAGCATCTCATCCTGCCCGCAGTTACACTGGGTATCCGTCCGCTCGCCATTATCACCCAACTTACCCGCAGTGCCATGCTGGATGTGCTGGATCAGGATTATATCCGGACAGCCTATGCCAAGGGACTGAGCCGTAACACGGTAATCTGGAAACATGGCCTCCGGAATGCCCTGAATCCTGTTATTACCGCCATTACCGGCTGGTTTGCCGAATTGCTGGCTGGCGCATTCTTTGTGGAATACATCTTTGGCTGGCAGGGGATTGGTAAAGTAACGGTGGATGCGCTGGAAAAACTGGATTACCCGGTAGTCATGGGTTCGGTTCTTATATCAGCTACTTTTTTTATAGTCATCAATATATTGGCAGATATTCTGTACGGGGTGGTGGATCCCAGGATCCGTATCAGCTAAGCGTCATTTTTCATGGCTATTTCCGCACATTGGTTAAATATCAGCTTTCCGGCAGGTTTATTGGGTTATATTAGAACAGGTCCTTCCTGTAAACTATTAAAATATCTGCCATGGAAAAAATAGCCAGTCTGCTGGAACGCCATTTATCTCATTTTAAAAATATCGAACCGGATTGCAGTATCAGTGACGCTTTGTGCCGTATGAGTACGCATAATTCGGATTACCTGATCGTCATGGATGAGAAAAAGCAATTCCTCGGGTTGCTGACGGAAAGGGATATAGCCCGGAAAGCCCTCTTTATGCACCGTTCACTGGAACAGACCAAAGTAAAGGAGTTGATGAATACTCAATGGCCTTTTGCAGATACACATGACAGCGTTGCAAACTGTATGAAAATCATGAAGGAGTATCATGTAAAATTCGTTCCGGTCTTTCAGAACATGGAGTTCGTGGGTGTTGTTTCCGCTGATGATATACTGAATGAAGTAGTGATGAACAGAAGCCTGGTTTTCGATTGACGAATGGCAGGATCACTGGATGATTACATCATTGATCACTTTTTGTTTCAGTGCTTCATTCACCCGTTGTTTGATTTTCTCCTTCTGGTACATGAGCTCGTTTTTCAACGGCCCCACGGTTGTGGTAATGATCAGTTTGTCGCCAATGATCTGCAATTTATCCGTATACCGGGCAATGGTTTTGCCCATAATATCCTCCCATACATCTTCAATCTGTAATGCCTGAATGCCGCCTTTGATCCGGCTGCTGTTCAGGAATTGCTGTAAGGCTTCTTGCATGGAATACTGACCCATGGTGTAAAGGTAGTTGTTAACTTTTAATCCTGTTACCCTCACGCTACAAACCGATCAATTGAAATCCCGTTCCCAGCGCTTCGAGGTGGGCAAGGAGCCGGTCTTCATGTGTATCGGTTATAAACACCTGCCCGTCGTTCTCCACACATACTTTCCGCAACAGGTTTGCAATCCGTTGTTCGTCGAGTTTTTCAAAAACATCATCCAGTAACAGGAGCGGGGAAAACCCTTTTTCCTTTTTCAGCCGGTCCAGTTCAGCCAGTTTTAAAGCAAAAAGCAGGCTTTTGCGCTGACCTTGTGAGGCAATACTTTTAAACGGTTGTCCACCTAAACGGATATCCAGATCATCCCGGTGAATGCCCGAACAGGTACGCTGGGCTAAAAAATCTTTTTGCCGGTTTGCCTTCAGTAATGCTGGAAAACCGGTCAGCAGTAATTCACTTTCATAAATCAGATTGACCGCTTCAGGGGCTGGTAACTGTTTATCCGCCGCTGAGTCAGAAATACGGGCAATTTCCTCGTACAGCTGCTTAACCGCAGGGAGAAATTCAAGCAAAAAATCACGTCGCCGGTTAAAAAGGAATTCACCGGGCTGAATCAGCTGCTGATCCAAAACATCAAGCAGTGCTTCGTCACGGGTGTTGGTTTCCGCAAACCGTTTCAACAATGAATTCCGTTGTTGTAATACGCGGGTATAAATGATCAGCTGCCGGAGGTACGCTGCATCCAGTTGGGAGAGGATTTCGTCCAGAAATGTCCGCCTTTCACGGCTGTCGCCGGTAATCAGCTCCGCATCATCCGGTGCAATCACCACACAGGGATAGCGTCCGATATGCAGGGAAAAGCGTTCATATGCTTCGTCGTTAATGGAAAATTCCTTACGGCCTGTTTCCCGTAGTATACAGACGGCTTTTTCAGGCTGTTCCCGGAGTTCAAACCTGCCTTCCACCCGGAAACCGGTAAATCCCTGTTTTACATTGTTTCCGTCTGAGCGGGTAAAATAGCTTTTTGTAAAACAGAGATAGTGGATAGCGTCCAGCAGGTTGGTTTTACCCACCCCGTTTTTGCCAAAAATGCCCACAATCCGCTCCGAAAATGAAAAGGAGCGGTTTGTGTAGTTTTTAAACTGAAAAACGGCCATATGGTGTATCCGGAGCATTACCGGGTGCAAGATAGGGGGGAAGGGGCAAAACCGTTCAAATTCAGGGTGGTTCAGGTAACTTTCCGGGGCCCGGCCAGCCTGTATTTTAGCCCTTCAAAATCATCGTTTTAAAATTCCTTTTTTCCCCTTATTTTTGCGGCTCAAATTTAATGCCTGTGGTCGCTAAATTTTCCAAAGAAACTTACCTCTATTGGTACGAACTGATGCAACTGATCCGTCAATTTGAACTGATGGCAGAAGAGAAGTACAAAATGGAAGGTAAAATCCGTGGTTTTTTCCATGCCTATATTGGCCAGGAAGCCATTGCGGCAGGTTGTATCACCGCCACAAGGCCCGATGATATGTTCATTACAGCTTACCGGGATCACGGACTGGCTATTGCCAAAGGTGTTTCAGTAAACAGCTGTATGGCCGAACTCTATGGTAAAGCCACGGGTTGTGCCAAAGGAAAGGGTGGCAGTATGCACTTCTTCAGCAAGGAATGCAATTTCTACGGAGGACATGGTATTGTAGGCGCACAGATTGGTACCGGAGCAGGTCTGGCTTTTGCTGAAAAATACCGGGGCACTGATAATGTGGCCCTGGCCTATTTTGGCGATGGTGCTGCCCGTCAGGGTATGTTGCATGAGACCTTCAATCTGGCCATGCTCTGGAAGCTGCCGGTCGTTTTTATCTGTGAAAACAATAACTACGCGATGGGTACGTCGATTGAACGTACATCGAATGTGATTGATATTTACAAACTGGCCGATGCCTACGAAATGCCGGCTGATACCATCGATGGTATGAGTGCGGAAGCCGTACATGACGGAGTAAGCCGTGCCGTGAAAAGAGCCCGTGAAAATGGCGGCCCTACTTTACTAGAAATTAAAACATACCGCTATAAAGGGCACTCAATCAGCGATCCGCAAAAATACCGGACCAAAGAAGAAGTGGATGAATACCGCGGCAAGGATCCTATTCAGCAGGTGTTGAAAACCATTCTTGATCATCAATTTGCCACACAGGATGAGATCAATGAAATCAACAGACGGGTGGACGCTATTGTGGATGAATCAGTAAAATTTGCAGAAGAAAGCCCCTGGCCGGATGACAGCGAAGTGCTGAAAGACGTTTATATGGATCAGAACTATCCTTTTATTGTGGACTAAGTAAATCAAGCAAACAAACAAGTAATTCAGATATTATGGCAGAGAATAAGTTAGTGCAGGAAGCGGACAGCAGTGAAGCAGCGATTGCAAAAGCAAAAAGTTTCTGGGATAAGTACAGCAAACCCCTGATGATTGTATCCCTTTTACTCATCGTGGGAATTGGAGGCTGGTATGCCTATCAGCATTTCGTAGTAAAACCCAAGGAATCCCAGGCCGTGGAAGCCATGTTCCGTGCCGAAGAGTATTACCGTATGGATTCCGTAACCCTTGCCCTTAAAGGGGATGGCACCAATCCCGGATTTGAGAAAATCGCGGATAAGTACAGCGGTACAAAATCAGGCGATCTCGCTAATTTTTATGCGGGCAGTTGCTACCTGAAACTGAACGACTATGAGAAAGCCGTTAAGTACCTGAAAGCATTCAGCAGCGGATCTGACCTGGTTCAGGCCCGTGCCTATAAATTATTGGGCGACGCATATGCTGACTGGGGTAAAAACGAAGACGCCCTGTCTTATTACAAAAAAGCCGGCCGTCATTTTGCCAAAGATGAAGCCAATTCTCCCGAATACCTCTTCACCGCTGCTTACTTTGCCGACCGTGTGATGAAAAACAAGGATGAAGCCGTTAAGCTGTATAAAGAAATTAAAGAGAAATTCCCCCGCAGCCAGCAGGCATTTGATGCCGACAACTACCTGGCTCAGTTGGGTGTTTACAATACCGAAAACTGATTATGGCAGCCATTACCAACAGTAAACTGACCGATCTCAACACAGGCATTCTGAAAAAGGATGCCTGTATTGTTTTGATCAAAACCGACTGGAACGCCGCGATAACCGATCAGCTGGAAAGGGGATGTATCGCTGTACTGGAACAGTACGGGGTTAAAAAGACCATTGTGATCACGGTGCCCGGTGCGGTGGAAATTCCGTTTATCATTCAATCTTATTGGGCCAATGCCGGTAAAAAGAGCAAACCGGACGCCTTTATTGCCCTCGGTTGTGTAATCAAAGGGGATACCCCGCATTTTGATTATGTATGCAGTTCCGTTTCAGATGGCGTACGGCAGCTGAATCTTTCCTTGCCTGTACCCACTATCTTTGGGGTATTGACCGTAAACACTGAAGAACAGGCCATGGAAAGAATTGGCGGAAAACACGGACACAAAGGAGAAGAAGCCGCTTTTACCGCCCTGAAAATGATCAGCCTGGTCGAATCTTTTAAATGATCAACCGTGAATGTACAGATTTTTATACCCTGCTTTGTAGACCAGCTGTACCCGGATACCGGGTTCAACATGGTTAAAGTTTTGGAAAAAGCCGGCTGTACAGTAAGCTATAACAGCAACCAGACCTGTTGTGGCCAGGCCGCTTTTAATGCCGGTTATTGGGAAGATGCCAAATCCGTTTGCCAGAAATTTCTGAAAGATTTTAACGGAACTGATTATATAGTTGGTCCAAGCGCCAGTTGTGTGGGCTTTGTCCGGAATTACTACAATACATTATTTGACAACTCGTCTCTGCACCACCAGGTGCAGGACATGAATAAACGCATTTTTGAATTCTCCGAATTCATGACGGATATACTGGGTGTGGATGATGTTGGTGCATCACTGCCGGGCAAAGCCACCTACCATGATTCATGTGCTGCCCTTCGTGAATGTAAAATAAAAGACGGGCCACGTCGTTTGCTCGCGAAGGTGAAGGGACTCAGTCTTACAGAAATGAATGATGTGGAAACCTGCTGCGGTTTCGGCGGCACATTTGCCGTAAAATTTGATGCGATATCGGTAGGAATGGGAGAACAGAAAGTGGAAAATGCCATAGCTACCGGTGCTGAATACCTGATTTCTACTGATCTGTCCTGCCTGATGCATCTGCAAGGGTATATCAAGACAAAAGGATATGCCCTTAAAACCCTGCACCTGGCCGATGTCCTGGCCAGCGGATGGTAATCATTAGCCTGTCGTACAGAAAACGATTATTACCGCTCATTTCGAAAGGGAAATAAATAAAACAATATGGCGTATTGGTTAATAAAATCTGAACCCTTTAAGTACTCCTGGGATCAGTTTGAGAAAGACAAACTAACTTTCTGGGACGGGGTACGTAATTATGCGGCCCGTAATAATCTCCGGGCAATGAAAAAAGGCGACCTGGCATTTTTTTATCACAGCAATGAAGGACTGGCCATCGTGGGAATCGCGAAAGTGGCTAAAGAAGCCTATCAGGATCCCACTACTCCGGAAGAAGCCTGGGTAGCCGTGGATTTCAAGCCGTATAAGAAATTAAAAAATCCGGTCACGCTGGCACAGATAAAAGCAGACCCACGTCTCGTCAATATGGACCTTATCCGCCTGGGTAGACTCTCGGTACAAACGGTGAAAGAGGAAGAGTGGGAGATCGTGATGAAAATGAGTAATGAGTGATGAGTAGCTGACTCTACAAACAAAAAGTAAAGAGCCCTCTGAAAACCGGAGGGCTTTTTACTTTTTATTAATTACTTCCGATTCCCCTTTAACATTTTCCACAGGTTACCTTTTCTCAGTTTACGGTATCAATATACGATAGTCACCTTTTCAATTTAAAAAGTATAGCCATGAAAAAAGTTTTCATCGGGCTGCTGATCCTCGCAGCCGGAGCGGGTGTTTATTACCTGTTATCCAATAAAAAAGAGGATACACCATCAGCCGTTATTAACAAAGAACTGCTAACCGGTATCTGGGTCAACCGGCAGACCAAAGATGCGAAAGACAGTCTGCCGTCGTTATCCAGGTATGAATTTCAAACTGACGGCCTGCTGTTGCGATCAGTAACGGACAGCCTTCCGGCCGATACGATCCGGTATACCTGGAGTAAATCCGGTCAGCTTCAGTTGAACGAGCAGGCAACCGGAGATTCCGTTGTTCTGTATAGCATCGGCATGCTGACGAAGGACAGTCTTACCCTGATTCCCTCTGACAGCAATATCCTGTTACTGACCCGCATGAAATAGTTCATGCATTGATTCAATAGCTGTGATTCCGGCTGAGCCGGATAGCAGCTATTGAATTAAACACAACGAGAAAACCCGCTTATTCTATTACCCATTATTATTGGTCATGAGAAAAATACATCTGCTTTTTTATTGCAGCGTACTGGCTTTCCTGTGTGCCTGCCAGAACAATGAATCAAAATCGATGGAAACCCTGGAGAAAGACGTGACAGCTGCGGAAATACCCAATTATACTGCCACCACAGATTCAACCGGCCGACCCACCGGGCCGGAACAAAAAAAACAACCGGAACCGGATAACAAAACAAAGCCGGCACCTTTACCGGACCTCGATAAAAAAATTATTAAACAGGCATCACTCCGGCTGGAAGTGAAAGACTGCGACAGTTATTATCTGCAATTACGAGATAAAATAAGGCAGGTCGGGGGGTATGTGTCACAGGAACAACAAACGGAAACCGCTTACGGTAAGGAGTATTCGGTTTTGGTAAAAGTACCTGTTGAACAGTTTGACCAGGCCTTGGTGCTTTTTGTACAACAAGTGGAAAAAACAAAAGAAAGAACCGTCAGTTCCCAGGATGTAACAACGGAATTTATTGATACCCGCTCACGGATGGAGTCAAAAAAACAAGTGCGGCTCCGTTATCTTGATTTGCTGAAACAGGCGAAAAATATGGAGGAAATACTGCAGGTGCAGGGATACATAAATGCTGTCCAGGAAGAAATTGATGCGGCTGCCGGCCGCCTTCAGTACCTGGGGCATTCCGCTGCTTTCAGTACCATCAATCTTACCTATTTCAAGGAAAACGGACCGGATGAAACTGAACAAGCGCGTACATCCTTTGGCAATCGTCTTTTTCAATCCTTCAAAACCGGGGGAACATGGATCAGTGAACTGTTGATCGCTGTGGTGGCACTTTGGCCACTCATCCTGTTGTCCGTCGCAGGGATGCTGGTATACAGGAAGTGGAAAAGGAATAAAAAACAGTAGCCGGGTCACAGGTACGGTGAGTACTACTGATTTTCCACAACTTTTTCCAGCAGGTGAACCCTTACATTTGAGTATGGGAAAAAAGAAACTGGTAGTACTTTCCGGTGCCGGTATCAGTGCCGAAAGTGGTTTGAAAACCTTTCGTGACAGTGATGGTTTGTGGGAAGGGTACAATATTGAAGATGTAGCCACGCCACGTGCCTGGAAGAAAGACCCGCAACTGGTGCTGGACTTTTATAATTTCAGACGAAAAAATGTACAGGATGCAAAGCCCAATGCCGCCCATTACGGATTGGCGGAACTGGAAAAGGATTTTGACGTCAGTATCATCACACAGAATATAGATGACCTGCATGAGCGGGCCGGGTCAACCCGGATTCTTCACCTGCATGGTGAAATTTTAAAAATGCGCAGCGAACGGGATCCGTCGCTCATTTATGCAATCAACGGAGATATCCGGCTCGGTGATAAAGCAGAAGACGGTAGCCAGTTACGGCCGCATATTGTATGGTTTGAAGAAGCGGTACCCATGATTGAGGTGGCCATTCCGGTAGTACAGGAAGCCGATCTGTTTGTGGTGATCGGTACCTCACTGGTGGTTTATCCGGCAGCGGGACTGATTAATTATACCCGAAAGGATACGCCTGTTTTTATTATTGATAAAAAGATTCCATACGTGGGTATCAGTGAACGGCTTACGGTCATTGAAGAACCGGCAACTGAAGGGATTGAAAAACTGAAACAATATTTGCAGGCGTATTTAGACTGATCCGCTCAGCTATGAATTTCAGTAAAAGAAACACCATACAGGCTCAGTTCTTCCAGCACGGGTGTATATATTTCGCGGGTGGTAGGTATGCACAGACCTGTCTGACTGATTTTTCCATGCAGGATCAGACGGGCGGCGATACCCAGTGGTAAACCAACTGTTTTTGCCATAGCTGTCCGCACATTGGAAGTACCTTTAACCACCAGTGAGCTGCTGACCGATTCTTTTTTCCCGTTGCGCAGGAATTCAAATTCGTGCAGCATTACAATCATATCCTTATCCTGCGGTTGCAGGGCCAGTTTTTTTTCAAGGGCAAATTGCAGGATATCGGCGGCGCTGCAACGACCTTTATTCAGCAGGGTGGTATCGTCATCCAGTCCGAGAAAGAATAATTGTTTAAGGGTCAGGTTGGCTTCATGCATTTGGTGGACAAGATGATCAGCCGCCGCGTTTTTTATCTGTCCGGGTTCCACTTCATGCAGGTTGCCTTTTTCATCTGCAGCAAGGAAAGGAGCTACATCCGTTTCATTTTCCGCTTCGGTAAGCTGCATCAGCTGGTCAAGCAATTCCTTGCTTTGTCCCAGTCTGGCGGTCAGTTTCTTATTCAGCCAGTCTCCAAAGCCCTGCTTTTCCATATGTTCCTTAAAAACGGCCTGCAGGGTTTTCCCATCCGTTTCATACCGTGGGGTTTCATCGGTTAAGCCCAGTTCCACTATATTATTCCAGCCATACATAAAATCCGGATGCCGGAGTGTGGTCCGGATAAAGGTCCGCGTATATTCCAGTCCGTATAAGCTAGTATAACTCA